>Ga0164311_10001738_pt1 | contig 10926 bp, 18 predicted proteins | sample GuaBasSedimGuay2_FD_121796 | JGI IMG/M metagenome (GOLD analysis project Ga0164311, IMG submission 121796) | Subseafloor sediment microbial communities from Guaymas Basin, Gulf of California, Mexico - Guay2, Core 4569-9, 9-12 cm | ecosystem: Environmental > Aquatic > Marine > Hydrothermal vents...
GGAGCTATTGCATCTATCTCGTCGATGAATATTATTGAGGGAGCGTTCTCCTCAGCCTCCTTAAAGATCTCCCTCAACCTCTCCTCACTCTCACCATAAAACTTACTCATGATCTCAGGGCCGCTTATGCTGATGAAGTGAGCATTGGTCTCGTTGGCTACTGCCTTTGCTAGTAGTGTTTTGCCGCAGCCTGGCGGCCCGTAGAGCAGTACACCCTTAGGAGGCTCAATACCAAGCCTCTCAAAGAGCTCAGGATGTCTTAGAGGCAGCTCAACCATTTCCCTTATCTTCATTATTACGTCTTTTAGGCCTCCTATATCCTCATACGTAACCCTCGGTATGGCTCTGGGTACCTTCTCAACCTTCTCGCTTATGACTACTTGAGTTTCTGGCGAAACTATGACGGCATCCACCGCTGGCTGTATCGAAGTAACTATGAAGTCCACAGTTCTACCCATAATTCCAACGGGGACGTAGTCACCTCTCGTAATAGCTCTACCCTCAAGGAGGTGCTTTATGTACTCCTCCCCACCGACAATCCTCAAAGGCTCTGTAGGGGCTAGCACAACCTTCTCAGCTTTTCTGACAGTAGCTACCTTAACGGTCACTTTATCGTCGATGCTCACGCCAGCATTACGCCTTACGTAGCCATCAATCCTTATGATGCCCTTACCATAATCCTCAGGGTAGCCTGGCCAGCATATAGCGACGGTCTTCTTCTTGCCTATTATCTCTACAACATCACCAGCGCTAAGCTTCAACTGAGACATTATGGCTGGATCAAGCCTAGCAATACCCCTACCCACGTCTCGAGCCTTAGCCTCAGCAACTCTTAACGTCACGGTTCCAGACGACATAAACCATCACCTCGAGCGGGCTCATGATAAAAAAGAGGTGTTTCTACTCTATTTTTATCTCGTAGCCCTTCTCCTCGACCTTCTCCTTGAGCTTCAGCGTGACCTCCAGCACACCGTTCCTATAGCTGGCCTTAGCAGAGGTGGGGTCCACCTTGGCTGGCAGCTTGACGTCAGCCTGGTACTTCCTGTCTCCGTGCTCAGCCCTTATAGTCACCATGTCCTCAGTGGCGTTGATCTTAATGGAGTCCTTGTCGACGCCTGGCAGCTCAGCTATTAGCTTAAGCTCTCCAGCCTTGGAGTCCACGTGAGTTTCAACGTAGGGCCTCCTGACGTCGCTCCTCTCTATGCCCCACCTAGAGGGTTTGACGTTGCCGAACTCCTGTATCACTGGCTTGCCGTCAGGCCCTATCGTTATGCTGAAGCCGTAGAAGTATGGGCCCTCTACAGCAACCTCCCCCCTAGGCATCCTCGATATCGTCTGGAACATCCTCTCAATCATCTCATCTATGTCCTCAAAGGCCCTCTCTATCTCATCGAAGATCCTAGAGAACCTTCTAGGCCTCCACCACATAACTCTCTCACCTCTGGTTACTAACCTAAGGTTAGAAATATTTAAATCTTTCCCCACATTCTTATACTGGGGGTGCAGAGTGGCTCGTAGAGAGCTGAGCTTGCTAGAGGTTCTAGGTAATGAGACGAGGAGGAGGATACTTGAGCTACTAGCTAAGGAGCCTAGGTACTTGCTTCAGCTGTCCAAGGAGCTAAACGTCAGCCAACAGGCGATATTGAAGCACATAGACATACTATTGAAGGCTGGCTTGATAAGATCCTTCGAGGTCAAGTCGGGGTCTCTAGGTCCCTCAAGGAAGTACTACGAGCTAGTTAAGCCATTCAGCCTGGTGATAAACGTGTTCAAAGGCTACAGCGAGGTGGAGATAGTAAACATAAGTGAAAGCGAGATTCCAGAGGAGTACAGAAGAGTTCTCTGGGTTTTAGGTGACGCGATGTCCAGGGGGGACGCCAGCTGCGTAGAGGAGCTTCTCGAGGAGGTTAGAGAGGTCATAGAGAGGATAGATAGAGAGATTCAGGAGATTAGGAGGAGGGAGAGGAGGCTTCTAAACGTCAAGTGCAGCATACTAAACATGCTCTACGAGTCCCTTAGAGCCCTAGGCTTGACCCCTAGGAGGACGAGGGAGCTGATGAGCTTGCTCGTAGAGCGCTGAGTTGCTAGACCATTCTCTCTATGAGCTCATTTATCTTAGAGCCCCTATAGCCGAGCTCTCCGCCCACGTTGTAGGGCTTCTTGATAGAACCCTTGAAGCCCTTAGAGGGAGGGTGAAGCCTAAACACTGGCTTCAAGTTCGGTATGCTCTTCAGCTTAACCCTGCCCTCTATGAGGGCTCTAGCCAGGTCCCTAAAGCTCTCGAAGCCCAGCTTCTTCACAAAGTCCAGAGTTAGCTTCTTGTCCCCCCTCAAGCGACCCCTCTTCTCAAGTAGGAGAGCAAGTGTCTCCTCGTATATCTCGCCGTAAGTTATGTACTCCGAAGCCTTCTTCAACAAACCCTCGTTAGACGGAGTTGCCTCGACCAATGTCAAGTGGTTATTCCTGGTTAAGCGGAGGGTCTTCAAGGTGAGCTTGATGTCTGGAGGAACCCCTACTCTACCTCTAAGCCTAATTACTGCGTAGAGCTTGCCCGTCATGCTCTCGCCCAGTCCTTTACAGTCTTATAGGCAAGTATGTTCCTCAAGGCCTCAAGGGTGGCCTTAGCCGTGTTCTCCTTAGTCCTAGTCTCACCCTTGCTCTGAGTCCAGACGTCCTTGACTCCGGCGAGTCTCAAGACAGCCTTAGCTGTGTCTCCTGCCACGAGGCCTGTGCCTCGAGGCGCTGGTATGAGTATCATCTCGACGCTCCCTGCCTTACCTCTAGTCTTGACAGGCACGCTGTGAGGAGAGCCACACCTACACTCCCAGCTTCCACATCCAAGCCTTACGGGTATCACGTTGAGCTTAGCTTCAGTTATCGCCTTGTCTATGGCTTCCCTCATCTGCTTGGCCTTAGCAGCCCCTAGCCCCACATAGCCAGCCTCGTTGCCCACAACTACAACTACCTTAAACCTAGAGGTCTCGCCAGCCTACGGCCGCCTAGCTCAGGCTAGGCGGTGTCCGTCTGCTTCTGGACTATCTTTACGTCTATCACTTCGTGCTTCAAGTCTGGCAGCAGTACATCTACTATCTCAGGCTCCTTGATGGCCAAGTTGTTGGCAAATATCTCGTCTATGCTCGTTATCTTGCCTTCCTTCACCAGCCTACCCACATACGTAGCTGGAACCCATGCCTCAACCGATGACATGCTCACCAACCTCTAACTTGATAGTGAGAGCTACATGATAGGGGTTTATTTTAAGCTTTCCTCTCCACCCGAAGTTTCAGCTGTAGGAGCTCTAAGCTCCACAGCGCTCTCTATCCTCCTCTTAGTCTCCTCGAAGGCCTTCTCTAAGTCCTCTGGGTTGAAGCCAGACCTCAAGTACTCCGAGAACTGCCTGCTAAACCTATCCGCATCCTCCTCTCTAAGGGACCTAGCGTACTCAACTATGTGCAAGCCCCTAATCCTATCGTCGGAGGGTAAGATCTCTGGACTGTGAGGTACCTTTAAGCCAGCGTCAAGCGCACCCTTCAAGGCTGCAAACACCCTAGAGCCCTTAACTGGCCTGTGAAGTCCTATGTAGAGTATCGCCTCCTTGATACCCGCCTTGAGGGCTCTAAGGCCAACCAAGTAGCCCACTAGATAAGCTGCAGGAGTATTCTTACCTGAAGCTGGCCATCCAAACTTCACTCTGAGCTCTCTACCAGTCGCTTGAGCTAGCACTACATCGCCCTTGACCTCAGGCTTGACTATCTGAGCTATGATTTGAGTATTCGTCTTCCTAACGACTAGTATGGGCTTCCTAGAGACTATTAGTGCGCGCCTAACCCTGTAGTTAGTTAAGCCCTTCCTCCTTCTTCTAAAAGGCACTCGCCTAATAGGTTTCCTGCCCAACTTCTATGCCCTCCTGAAGAGGCCGTGCTCCTTGATGTAGGTCTTTAAGTGAGCTTTGCTGTGGAAAACCCCTCCCTTAACGAGTCTGTAGAGCCTCCTGTAGGTACTCCTGCTTATGAGCCTCCTATCCCTCATGTACTTCAAAAGCTTCCTCAGAGCCCTAACCCTGTTGACCCAAAGCCTCTTTCTCAAGTTCACAGAGCCCTCTCTAGAGCCCTCACCCCTCCTAAGACCCTTCCTCTTCTTCGCGAGCCTAACTCTAGCTCTAGCCCTGCTGGTACCTTTAACGGGCTTAGGTCTTATCACGCCTTCGTCGATGAGCCTCCTCACGTCGTCCTTAGTTATAGCAGTCATGGCGTCAGCTGCTCTCTCAGGGTCTATGTAGACCCTGCTAACTCCTACACCCAAGACCTCGGCTGCAAGCCTCTTAACCATCCTCAAACTCATCACTCAACACCAACCGCGTTTACAACTCTCAATCCAAGTTGCTTGGCCTTATCGATTATTTGAAGCCTCTTCCTCCTACCAACGGTATGAGCTATCCTTACGCAGTGGACATCAGGCGTTAGGCCCTCGAGGTCCTCAGGTCTATGGACGAGGACCTCGACTAAGCCTGATGGGTGGAGGCCCCTCGTAGCCTTTGGCCCCCTGTAGCCAACCCTCACAAGCGGGGGGTACCCCTTCCTACACCACTTTATCTTGTTGTCTATACCCCTAGGCTTCCTCCAAGACTCCTCGTCTATCCTCTTAAGCTTCAACGTGTTCAACCTTCTAAACTTAGGTCTACTCCTATTCATCTTCAACCTCAGCTTGAGGAGCCTCCTCAACGTGGCCTTCAATTCAAACCCTCCAGGGCTCTCGGCTTCAAACTCGTGGTGAGCTTAAAAACTTTCTTCATCTCCCCGAAGCTATATTATGCTCTTACCCTTCTTCTCGTAGATGAAGATGCCATCCATGAAAACCCTAGGATCATACCCTCTGGACTTCGTGGCTTGCTCTATGTTAGCAGCAGTCTGCGAGACCTCGTGTAGATCTATGCCCTCAACTATGATGTCGTCGCCCTCAAGCTTCACCTTCGCATTGCCCACTATCTTAGCTATTCGCTTGCGCTTCTCCCCCCTGAAGTTCTCTATGACAACCTTGTCCCCTTCGATCTTCACGCTTATCGGGAAGTGAGAGTACACTATTTTAAGCTTGTAGGTGAAGCCCTCATTAACCCCCTTGATCATGTTCTCTATGTGGGAAGCTATTGTGCCGCATATGCTTCTCCCCTTCTTGCCCTTGACGTAGGACTCTACAATTACTTTGTTTCCCTCAAGCCTTATCGAGACCCTTGCGTGAGAGAAGTCCTTCGTCAAGCTTCCCTTGGGCCCCCTAACAGTGACCTTGGAGTCGCTTACCTCAACCTGCACGTCAGGGGGTACTTCAACAGTTGACGACGCATAGGGTTGATACAGGAGCTTCATGGCCAACACCTTCAGTAGACGTAGGCTAAGAGTATCCCTCCTATGCCCAGCTCCTTAGCCTCCCTATGAGTCATGATACCCCTAGAGGTGGATATTATTATCAAGCCCACGTCAGGTGATGGTAGGAAGCGCTTCTCCCACTTCTCAAATTCGTTCTTCTTAACTGGGAAGCGGGGCTTAATGGCCATACACTTATTTATCCTGCCCAGGAGCTGAACCCTTATCTTGCCAGCTCTGCCATCGTCTATGTACTCGAAGTTCCCTATGTAGCCATGCCTAAGCATGACCCTCAACACGTTGGCTATGAGCTTCGAGGCCGGCATTATTATGCACTCGCTCTTAGCTCTCATCTCGCTGTTCATTATAGACGTCAAGGCGTTGGCCAAGGTGTCGTTCATGGTCATCCATCTCACCTCACATGTACTTCTTAAAGCCCAGCTTAGTAGCGACCTCTCTAAAGCATCGGCGGCAAATCATCAATCCATACTTTCTGATAAGCGCTTCATGAGTGCCACATATCCTACAGGTTCTACTACCCTTACCGAACTTCCTCTCCTTTGGAGGTCTTATCTTACCCAACTAGACCCCTCCTACACCACCTTAACCCCAAGAACCTCCTGGACAAACCTTATGCTCTCCTCTCTCGTAACACGATGCCCCTTACCCACCTTAGACCTCTTCCTCCTTCTCCTAGCTACTCGATAGCCAGGCCTCTCCACAGTTACGCATACGTCAAACCCGTATATGCCAAGCATAGGGTCATACTTCACACCAGGTAGTGATATGTGCTCCTTGATGCCGAACGAGAAGTTCCCGTACTCGTCGAAGGACTCCCTCTTAATCTTGAAGTCTACGGCCTCGAGAGTTCTCCTAAGGAACTCCAACGCCTTATCCTTAGTGAGCGTGACAACACAAGCTATATTCTCGCCCTTCCTAATCCCAAACTCCTTTATGGTTCTCTTAGCCTTCCTCAGGCTTGGCTTCTGTCCAGTCAAGGACTCTAAGACTGTAGCTGCCTTAGCAAGCTTCTCTCCTGAGGTGCCGACAGCCATGTTCACCACTACTTTCCCTATCTTCAGCCTCCTCATGGGGTTCTCAGCCTTAGCCTCCACGAGCATCACCCTAGCGTGAGAGCTGGTCTATCCCTCCCAACCACGAACACCGTCAAGTAACCCACGTCGAACTCCCCATTCTCGTCCTCAAGGGTAACTATCTTGTACTCCCTCATGGGTCCACCCTTAACCTCAGCAATTTTTCCAACTCTACCGAGCTTACGTCCACTTATGACTAGGGCTAAGTTGCCTATCTCGAATGGGTAGTGCTCAACTATGTGCCTGTCGGGGAGGGATATCTTAATCACGTCAAAGGTCTTGTAGACGTCTTCAACTGGGTTCTTGGGGTCTGAGACTCTGACGAGCACGTTTGTGCCGTCATGCAAGTTTAGCTGTATGTGGCCTCCCCTAACAGTTCTCTTGTTCTCTATCCTACACAGCTTGAAGAACTTCTCTTCTTCGGGTATGGGGACTAGGTCTAAGAGCTTATTCCCGCGAGGTAGAAGCCTAAAGACTAGGTTTTCCTTCTCTATCTCTATTACGTCCATCAGGCCTACAGGGAACTTGAAGTCCTTTCTGACAACCCCATCCACCTTGACCGCTCCAGACCTAACTATGTACTTAACCTCCTTGGCGGTCTCCGCCAACTTCAAGACGTCTCTAAGCACTATTAGGAGAGGTATACTTCTCTCGAGTGAGTGCGGACCCGGTGAAGGCCTGGGAGCCCATACATGCTCCTTTACTGGTATGGGCCACCAAGCAGGTGCAGCGTACCTCTTCAACCCTGTTGAAGCCGACTTCTTAGTCAAGACTCACCACTCCCTCAACCCTTTTCAGCTAAGCTTTTAGCAGCCGTCTTCCTCTCGATTATCTCCTTCCTCCACTTGTCATCTAGGTTTAATCTGATGATCTCGAGCTTAGAGGGATGTATTGGAATGAAGACCTCAGTACCATCAGCCTTCTTCCTAACCAACCCCTCTATGAAGACCCTATACTTGCTCAAGTCTACCCTAATGACCTTGCCGGAGTGCCCCTTATGCTCCCCCCTCATGACAACTACGACGTCGCCTTTCCTCACGGGAAGAGACCTAAAGCCATACTCCTTCCTCAAGTCGTCAGATAGGTGAGCTGACATGAGCTTATGCCTAACATGTAGAGGAGCTTGATACAAGAGACGTCTTTGTTTTCGGGGCTGCTTAGTCTTGATATGCATGCTTAAACCTCCTCAAACCACGAGTGTTGCTAACGCTGCTACTCTAGGCCAACGTTCAGCTGCTTCGCGAGCTATGGGTCCCCTTATCTCCGTACCCTTGGGGTTCCCGTCCTCAGTGACTATCACTACTGCGTTGTCCTCGAACTGAACCCACTGCCCATTAGGTCTGCGGAAGGGCTTCCTCTGCCTAACGACTATCGCCCTCATGATCTGCCTCCTGAGCTCTGGAGTTCCCTTCTTAACCGAGACTATTATCATATCCCCCACGCTCGCGCCTATGAGCCTCCTATGCCTTGACTTGCCCCTCACCATGCCTATCATGGCGACCACTTGAGCGCCGCTGTTGTCAGCGCACCTTATCCTAGAGCCTGGAAATATGCCTGGCGTCAGCTTAGGCCTATACGTTATGCCTACCGCCAGTTTCCCTCCTCGCTTAGCCATTGAGACCACCAGCTAATGTTGTGCACTCAAAAAGCCTTGCTGGGTTATAAAAATTTACTCTCCAACCAATTGTGGAGGTTTAAGCTTAAGGCGAGCCACTCACGGGCTTACCCAAAACCACGAAACTAACAGTCTTAGCTAGAGGGCGGCACTCCCCTATCACTACTCTATCCCCAACCTTAACGTCTAAGCATGGAGGCAGGTGAGCGTGTATCTTACGTCTCCTTCTCTCGTACCTCTCGTACTTCCTCACGAATACAGCGTATTCATGCATAACAGTCGCTGTCTTATTCATCTTCAAGCTCACTATGATGCCCTCAAGTATCTTGCCCCTAACAGGTAGAGTACCGTGGTAGGGACAGCACGGGTCGTTACACGTCCTCTCTGGTGCTTGTACTCCAGGTATCCCTATGTTCCTCGTCATGCCCTCCATCACCGCTAACCCAAAAAGGGTTTAGGGGAGCTTTAAAAGGTTTTGCTTTTGCTGTAAACCTCACCAGCGCCTCTTAACTATCCGTTTAACTCTATCCTCAGGTCTCCCAACCAGGTACCTTCCCTCGACCTCCACTATGACGCCGTCTGGCAGCATAAACTTGAAGAAGCAGCAAGCCTTAGGCACCACCTTGAAGGAGCCCTTGTCGGTCATTATCTTGAGGGTCTTCATCGTCTCATCGACGATGACTCCCTCAAGCCCTATGTATCCCTTATGAGTGCTTTCAACGACCTTAGTCCTTAAACCTATGAGCTCGTGGTTCAATATGTTGTTGGGCTTGATGGGCATGTAGCGCACCTAGACATTGCTTACATCTGCTCAGACATGACCTTCATGATCACTTGAGAGAGCTCTCCACGCTTAACGGCTTCGGACTCGTCCTCGGTGTCTAGCGCTAGATCTAGGATGTGCTTAACGTTAACTGTGGGCTGAGACCCCCAGAAGAGGCTTGCACAACTGTAGCAGTAGACAACCATGACGTCAGCCCCTGTCTCGAGAGCCTCCTCAACTCTATTACCCGACAATACCGCAGGCAGTGAGGGGTCTATGCAGGACACGAGTCCTCCAGCTCCACAGCACAAGCTCCTCTTCTTCGAGTGCTTCATCTCAATAACCTCACACTCTGATAGCAGGCTGCGCACGTGCTTGGCGAATAACCCTTCAAACCTGTCAGGACAGCTGTCGTGAATCGTAACTTTCAAGCCCTTAACCCTACCCTTAAGCTCATCCCCCACTACGTCGTAGACCGTGAGGACCTCGATTCTTCCTCCAAACATCGACTTGAGGTGGTAGTAGCAGTTCGGACATGCGGTCACAATGCTCCTGCACCCACTCTTCTTCAGGTACTCCTCGAGCTTAGAGATCCAGCTCGCTGCTCTCTCCACCAACCCCAAGTCGTAGAGAGGCTTGCCGCAGCATAGCTCCACAAGCCCGACTTCGCCTAAGCGCCTTGACAGCATGTCATATAGCTTAGCGGTCGCCTTAGGTGAGAAGCATAGCATCGCGCACCCCGGTAGAAAGGCATAGTTGAAGTTCTCCTTCACCATGCCCTCGTAGCTTATGCCCTTTTGCCTCCTGTAGATGTCCATGATGAAGACAGGGTCATCCGCTAGGAAGAGCCTATGACAGGCGTTTATCATACCCCACGTCGATGAGAGCTCGCTCCTCGCTTGAAGGATCATTGAGGGGATGTCCAAGCTGAATGGACACACAGACCTACATAGTCCGCACAGGAAGCAGGACATTGGGTAGACCTTTGTGGGGTCTACGCCGCTCATCAAGTCCTCAGCTATCCTCTTAGGTGTCATCCCCAGCTTAGAGAGGAATGGACACTCATTGACGCATGTTTGACATTCAGAGCATGTTTCGAGTATTGTTGTAAGGGCGCTCAAGGAAAATCACCTTCCCATACACTTGTGCTATAGCCAGATATTACGTTTATGCAGTGTAGAAGGTGAGCTTTATTTTCACCTTGAAGCCTTGTTTAGTGAGAGTAATGTCGAGGCATTTAAAGGCGAGGAGGGTTCTGCTGAGAGTCTCTGAGGCCTACCACGAGGATGTGGGTAGAGGCATAGCTAGAGTGGACTACGCAGTTCTAAGCAGCTTGGGAGTTAAGCCTGGAGAGTACGTTAAGATAGTTGGCTCTAGAGCTACTTATGCAGCAGCTTTACCGCTAAGAGAGAGCGATGAGGGGCTTGACATCATAAGAGTGGACTCTCTAACTAGAGACAACTTAAAGGCTTCTATAGGCGACTTAGTGGAGGTCTACAAGGCAACCCTTAAACCAGCGTCTAAAGTCGTGCTAGCACCTCTACAGCCCTACAGCTTAGATCCCAGCTTCAACAGCTATGTGAGGAGGCACATAGCTGGAAGGGCTATATGTGAAGGAGACCTCATCCAAGTACCGACCATAGGCGTGTCCCTAACCTTCAGGGTTGTGAGAGTTAAACCTCAACCTCAAGGCTTCATCTTCCATAACACTGAGATAAGCATAGAGCGAGTGGAGAAGACAATAAGTGAAGCTGAGATTTCGAGAGTATCCTACGAGGACGTGGGCGACTTAGAGGACGTCAAGATGAGGATTAGGGAGATAGTTGAGTTACCCCTGAAGTACCCTGAGCTCTTTGAGAGGCTTGGTATTGAGCCTCCTAAGGGTGTACTGCTCTATGGGCCGCCAGGCTGCGGCAAAACACTACTAGCAAAGGCAGTTGCAAATGAGGCTAAAGCTAAGTTCTACGCTATCAACGGCCCTGAGATCATGAGTAAGTTTTATGGTGAGAGTGAGGAGAGGTTGAGGGAGATCTTTAAGGAGGCTGAGGAGAACGCTCCCTCAATAATATTCATCGACGAGATAGATGCAATAGCTCC
>Ga0164311_10001740_pt1 | contig 10916 bp, 11 predicted proteins | sample GuaBasSedimGuay2_FD_121796 | JGI IMG/M metagenome (GOLD analysis project Ga0164311, IMG submission 121796) | Subseafloor sediment microbial communities from Guaymas Basin, Gulf of California, Mexico - Guay2, Core 4569-9, 9-12 cm | ecosystem: Environmental > Aquatic > Marine > Hydrothermal vents...
AATCAACGTAGTAGGTAATTTTTTCTTTGGCTGTTGTTTTTTCAACTATAATAAAATAGCTATTATTAACGATTAATGAGCCTTTGATTGTAAATTTTAACGTAGTATTGTTATCGCTATAAATAAGCATAGTAAAGGGCATTACATTTTCTATAGACCTTAACCCTATTAAGTAAGGCGATAGAATAGCCACAAATAACAGTATTGAAGGAACTATAATTTTCAAAACTAAGTCATCTTTCAATTTTGCTCACCCTGTAAACTAAGGACATCATAGAAAATATGTAGATAACGACGGCCGATGTGAAGAACAGAATAGCTCCAAGTATTCTCTCATAGCTTATAATGCTTAAGTTAACACGAAGCTTTGGTTCAGGCTTTATATTTAATTGGAATTTAATCTTTACTGAATCTATAATAAGAGCTGAGGAAGACCCGGGAACCCATTTCTCTGAAGGGTCGAAAAGAACATCTCTTGTTAAGTCTAGGGATCTCCTAGTTACGTTACCATGTTCCACAAGCAGACAAATGTATTTTATTGATATTTCGCCTGGTTTAGCTTTCATGTATTCTGGGGCAACGGTTACTTCGAAAGGTATCCATCCTAGGTCATTAACATATATTATAGGCCAGGCATGTCCTATGACCTTATATTCCCCAACCTGGGAATCCCACTCTTTAATAACGAAACCTATGCATCTTAGCGAAGGTATGCCTAGTGCTCTTGCAAAAGTTACGAAGACATCGGAGTATTCACTACAGTCACCGTAGTTTCCAAGTAGTGCATCTCTTATACCTAACCTCCCCTTAGCTACGGGTCTGTATGTTAGTTTTCTACTTACGTAATCCCTAAGTTTCATGAGGACATTAATTAATGTGTCTTTAAGTATGTCGCTTCTACTTGAATAATTGTATAATGAGTAGAATTCCTCCAAAGAATTCTGCACTTCGCCAATGCTGTAATTCCACCAATAAGTGGGGGATGTTAAGCTATAGTATGCGTTTGGTTTCAATCCGAAATGGTTTCTTATGAATGTTTTCATGGACACATTTAGTTTATGGAAAATTTCCTCTTCACCGTAAATACTCCTAACCAAAACTTCGACATTTGCTCTATAATTAAACTTGTCACTAGTTGAAACGCGTAGAACATGTTTACTATAATCTCTTTCAATAATGCCTCCGCTGTATGTTTCATTTAAAATAGCTATAAGGCTTTGCCATGATAGTTTAGGAGGTAATGGGACATTTACTACTGTTTTCTTCTCGGTTTCTACTTCAATATTATATGCTATAATGTACGTAGTAGATGATTTGAAGCATGAAATTAAAGGTACTGAGAGAGGCAGTATGATACTTAAAGAAGCTACTATAATCGATAACATCCTTAGGGTTAAACTCTCTTTCATTCTTAACTCTCCATTTTCAAGACATTAGTTACCTTAAGTTTATTATATTTTTATGTACTGGAAAGTCTCCAGAGAGTCTCATTACGTATTTTTCGTTAAATTAATGAACGCATAGAATTCAAAGTATAACTTTATACGTTCGGTAATTTTAAATGTAACACGGTAACTTCGAGGCTCGTAATTAATACTAAGTGGTTTATAGCTGTGCGTAAGAAAAGCAGTAAATCTGGTGTAAGTAGGAGAAAGAAACGTACTAGAAGCAGAAGTTCAAGAGTAAATATAGAAAATATAGTTTCCAGTATGTTCAGCGATATTTCCATAGCACTAGGTATTTCTCATCTAGGTTTAACAGAGAATGAGCTCAAGAAAATAGTTAGGAACGTTATAGAATATTTGCTGTCAAACATAAGTTATAGACCTTCTAAAAGCGTAATTTTGAATAGGGTTTTAAGGGGAAGACTAAGATTCGCACCTATAGTTTCTGAAACAATACTGGGTTTAAGAAAGGAACTTAACGAAGATCTATTAGAATATGTTGTTAATTTCGGAGGCCCCGTATGCGCAGCTAATATTAGGAGACTATACGTTGAATCTTTAAGGAGAAAAAGAGAAGATCTACTCGGCTTACTTAGGGAAGCATGGGACACTTACGGAAAACCTTTGCCAATAAGATGCCCTAAGTGCGGTTTCTCTTCTATAAAACCTGACTTAACATGCATAGTTTGTGGCTATAGCGTTAAAAAGAAAGAGTTCAAAGAGATAATAGGTTTTAATGATCTTTTCCACATATTTTTAGAACTAGCAGACGAGTTAAGCCTAAGAAGGACTCTAGAAAATCAGATTGTAGTTTACGATCCTAGTGAAGGGTTGAAACCTCCTCCTCCTAGATATGGTAAAATACAGTACGTGGTGCCGTTAGAGGAAGAAGAACTTGTAAAAATAGAGGAAAAACTTGGTTTAAGAAAACCTCGTCTAAAGGAAGTTGAGGAGGAAAGGAAAATGGTTAAGGAGGAAAAGAGAAAGGTAAAAGAAAAAACGACACTAGATATGTTTTTAAGGGTAAATACAGAGTAAAGGGAAGAGGACACAGCTGCAATGAGTGTTGAAGAACTTTCACCAAGAGAAGTTGAGCACGTGATAAAGAATAACAGAATAGTACTTGTAGAATACACTACTAAGAATAAAAGAGAAGCAAGATACTTTCACTCACTAGTAAAAGATTTCTCATTTAAAGTATTGAACAAGATAAGAGTAGTGTCGATAAATGTAGACAATCACCCTGAAGTTAAATCTAAGGAAAATATATTGGTGCTGCCATGTTTAAAACTGTTTTTTAATGGGGAAAGCATTTGGGAGCAGGAAGGATGCTTTATGGATTACACTAAAGACATGCTTATTCTTAGAAGGAGTATTAGAGAGGCATTAAAGGACAAAGGTTTACGCATTAAAATATAGCGTTGAACAAACATTACATAGTTTGTTTTTTGCAAGAGCACCACATAGTAAGCATGGTCTTCTAAACCCGTACTCTGGAAGAATTTTCTCGATAAATAACTCCGACATTTTTAATGTTGAAATAAGCAGTTCAAAATGTCTCTTGCCAAGGGTTATTATGTAGTCTAGGTACTTACCAAGTTTACAGCAATTATCAAACGTAAAGTACTTTGATATAATGCTGCTAAAATGTACCTCGCTTAATAAACCCTTTAAGTATCCATAAAGTAAAATTTCGTAGCTTTTTACTTTCCTAAAAGGCTTAGTGAAGAGTACACCATATTTTTCAGAATACATCTTAGGGTTTAGGTCACTTAGAGCAGCAAAATTGAATTCCAAAATATTCATTAGAAAGTACGTAACTTCGAACTCTAGAGTATGAGGTACTATGATTTTGTTTATACCATGTTTATCAGATATTTTTGCAGCCTCCACTCTTTCAAGTCTTAGGAGTTCAGTAATGGTCTTAGGCCTCCTGGGTAATTGATATTCTACTACTTTCTCAACGTCAAATACTACTCCCTTTAATTCTTTGGGTTTTATCAGGAACAACTCGGTTGCATATTTTCTCTCAATAATGGACATTATCTTAAAGGCAGGTATTGATATTAATAGTGTTTCTATTGGAATTAAAAACCCTATTGTGTCATGGGGTTCAAGCATTTTCCATTTGTTTATTTCGTGCTTAACCTGTCTTACTATGCTTTTTTCTAAACATTGTAGACACAGTTTTTCCCCGGATTCTCTACGATAATACACTGCTTGCCTGATGCTGCATGTCGTACATTTTACTGCCTTACTCACCATTTTTTCAGCCTTACTCCTACTTCTACACTAAATAATAATACTATATTAGCTACTTGATATGAGTATTGAGAGTAAAGATTATATAGAAGCGCTCGCTACTTGATTGCGGATTATAGAGTAAATTATTATAATATGGGGTGTAAGAAGTATGGCATATGGTGTTCCAGTATTAGTACTTAAAGAAGGTACTCAAAGAACAACAGGCAGAGATGCTTTAAGAGCAAACATTTTAGCTGCTAGGATACTATCGGAAACTCTAAGAACATCTCTTGGACCACGCGGCTTAGATAAAATGCTCGTAGATAGTTTCGGCGATGTTACAATAACTAACGATGGAGCAACGATAGTTAAAGAAATGGAGGTTCAGCATCCTGCAGCTAAACTGCTAGTAGAAGTGGCTAAGGCACAGGATGCCGAAGTAGGGGACGGTACAACAACAGCCGTTGTATTAGCAGGCCTACTTCTTGAAAAAGCTGAAAACCTACTAGACCAGGAAATACACCCTACAATAATTATTGAGGGATATAAGGAAGCATTAGCTAAAGCTCTTGAAGAATACGATAAAATATCGATAAAAGTTGATCCCAAAGACAAGTCGATGTTGAAGGAGCTTGCGAGAACAGCCTTAGCAAGCAAATATGTAGGTTCTGGTGCAGTTTTAGAAAGACTAATAGACCTTGTTGTTGAAGCTGTTCTAACTATTGCTGAGCCTCAAGAGGATGGAACGTTAAAAGTTGACATAAACAATGTAAAGATTGAGAAGAAGAAGGGAGAAAGCCTACTAGATACATCACTAGTTAAAGGTATTGTATTAGATAAAGAAGTTGTACACCCAAGTATGCCTAGGAGAATTGAAAAAGCAAAAATAGCACTTTTAGACATGCCCTTAGAAGTTGAGAAACCAGAAATAACAGCTAAAATAAATATAACAAGCCCTGAACAAATAAGAGCGTTTTTGGAAGAAGAAACTAGGCTTCTCAAGGACATGGTTGAGAAAATAGCTTCTGTAGGAGCTAATGTAGTAATATGCCAGAAAGGTATCGATGACGTAGCCCAATACTTCCTAGCTAAGAAAGGAATACTTGCCGTTAGGAGGGTTAAGAGGAGTGATATGGAGAAGTTAGAAAGAGCAACAGGAGGAAGAATAGTTAGTAGTATTAGAGACTTAACACCTGAAGATCTTGGAGAAGCAGAACTAGTAGAAGAAAGGAAAGTCGGAACAGACAAGATGGTTTTCATAGAGGGTTGCAAGAACCCGAAAGCAGTAACCATACTACTGCGTGGAGCAAACGACATGGAACTAGATGAAGCAGAAAGAAGCATACACGATGCACTAAGCGTATTAAGAAACGTACTTAAAGAACCTAAAATTGTTGGTGGTGGAGGAGCACCAGAAGTAGAATTAGCTATGAGACTTAGGGAACATGCGAGAGCTAGGGGAGGTAAGGAGGCATTAGCTATAGAGGCATATGCTGATGCACTAGAGGAAATAGCTTTAATTCTCGCAGAATCAGCAGGCTTAGACCCATTAGATGCTAGAGCACAGCTAAGAGCACACCATGAGAAAGGATTAATAAATGCTGGTGTAGATGTAATTCAAGGTAATGTTTTAGAAGACATGGTTAAGGTAAACATAATAGATCCTACCTTGGTAAAGAAGCAAGTACTTAAGAGCGCAACTGAAGCAGCAACAGCAATATTGAAAATAGATGATATCATAGCAGCTGCCCCACCGAAGAAGGAGAAAGAGAAGGAGAGAGAAGGAGAGAAATTTAAGTTCTAAAGTTTGAAACATTTTTTTAACCGTAACATTTAATTGTCTAAACTTTTCTACCATTCACCTAGCCTCAGACCGTATCTTAGAGGCATTTGAATTGTCTAAGACTAAAAAGCCGGCTAAGGAACAGTACGTTAATAAGATAAAAATTGGGCCACCTAGGCTCACAAAATATGAAAGAGCTAGAATTATTGGCGCTAGAGCATTGCAGTTAACTATGGGTGCTCCTCCGCTTATACCTCCTGAAATGATTGATTCATCAGATCCTCTTGAAATAGCTGAAAAGGAATTGAAAATGAAAATACTTCCAATAACTATTAGGAGGAGGCTTCCAACAGGGGAGTACCAAGACATCCCTCTTAAATGGCTTTTAGAAGCAGAAGAAAGTATATTTGGCAGTTAATTTAAAATCCTATATCTCGATTATAAGGTTAAAGTGTATACTTCAAGTAAAGCACATTATTACGGTATATGTTCATGCTACCTAGGAAATATGTGCTTGTAATAGCGGAAAAACCTAAGGCAGCGTTAAAAATAGCTCAAGCTCTATCTAAAGCAAAACCTGTGAAACATAGAATGTATGGTGTACCATACTGGGTAGTTTATCATAGCGAAATACCCTACATTATTGCTTCAGCCGCAGGGCATCTTTTCGCATTAACAACAAGTGAACATGGTTTTCCCGTTTTTAAGTACTATTGGGTACCAGCGTGGGCTGTTGATAAGGAAGCAAAATATACTAGACCATACTACCTAGTACTTAAGAACCTATGTAGACATGCTATAGCTTTCATAAATGCTTGCGACTACGACATTGAAGGCTCAGTCATAGGCTACCTAGTAATAAGGGAATTCGGTGACCTAAGCAGAGCCTATAGAGCGAAATTCTCAACACTAACTTCTCAGGACCTACGTCAAGCCTTTAGAAGTTTAAGTAAAGGCCTCGATATGTCCATGGTAGAAGCGGGACTATGTAGGCACGAGCTTGATTGGATATGGGGTATAAACGTTAGCAGAGCATTAATGTATGCTGTAAAAATCGCTACAGGTAAAAGAATAATTCTAAGTGCTGGCCGTGTTCAATCACCAACATTAGTAGAAGTTGTTAACACCGAAAAGCAAAGAAACCTCTTCATACCGACACCTATCTTCAACATTAACGTTAACATAGCCATAGGCGGGAGAACGTACACTCTTGAGTACTTAGGCAAACCATTTACGAGAAAAAAAGAAGCAGAAGAGGTATTAAAAGAAATTAAAAAGGAGAAATGGGCGATCGTAGAGAATGTAAAATATGAAGTAGAGAAAATAAAGCCCCCACCACCCTTCAACTTAGGTGATTTACAAGCTGAAGCATCTAAAATATACGGCTTTTCTCCTTTAAAAACCCAAGAGTTAGCTGAACAGCTGTACTTAGATGCGTTAATAAGCTACCCTAGGACAAATAGTCAAAAACTACCATTATCGATAGGTTATGAGACAATAATGTTAAAGCTTAAGGAGAACTCAGAATACAGAAACTATGTCGAAAACTTATTGAGAGAGTCGAGAGGTATACTGAAGCCCCATGAAGGGGTGAAGACGGATCCAGCGCATCCAGCAATATATCCTACGGGGCTAAGGCCAAGAAAACTAAATGTAGAACAACAAAAAATCTATGATTTAATTGTTAAAAGGTTTTTAGCTACGTTCTCTACTGATGCAATACTACACTCTATAACTGTGTATCTTAGAATTTCAAGGTTTAAATTCAAATTAAAGCTTAGAAGACTACATTTAAAGGGTTGGCTAAAATACTACCCCTTCCTAAACATAAACTATGTTGAAAACCTACCTTTTATAGGTAAAGGTCAAAAATTGCCCATAGTTAAGGCTAAAGTATTAACAACATATTCTAGATACGGTAAGTCCTATGATAAAACATCATTGCTTAAGTGGATGGAGAGTGTTAACATAGGGACAGAGAGTACTAGAGCTAGAATAATTGAAAACCTGTTTTCCAGAAGATATTTGAAAACTGTAAGAGGGAAAATAGAAGTTACACCGCTAGGCTACGCGGTTTCTGAAATTCTGGAAAAATATTTCAAGGACTTAACTAGTGTCGAGCTTACACGAAAATTCGAAAAAATGCTTAACGATATTAGAAGAGGCCGCATGAAGAGAGAGAATGTAGTTCTTGAATCTAAAAACATTCTCTCAAAAATTCTTTTAGAGTTTAAAGCTAAAGCGGCTGAAAAAGCAGGCATAGAATTAGGTAAAAGTCTAAAGTATATCCCCGTAGAAAACAAGTGTATTATATGCGAAGGCGAAGTTGTAAACATGAAGCTATGTAAAAACCATCTAGAGGCTTTGGAAAATCTTTTTAAACAATACAAAGTATGGGTTTATGCTTACGGCTCTATTCCATGGAGAGAGTACTTGAAAAAAGTGTTCTCACTGAATGTCTCTGGAAAATGGATTAGAGAGGTAGCCAAGGGAATCCTAGATAATGTAATAGAAGCTAACCCCCAATAATATTGTGAAAGAATATTGAGAAGTACCCCACGTAGGGTATTCTGAAAGGCTCACCGTTTATGCATAATACTTTTCCTAGAACAGCGTCTTCAGGCACATACCATTGGTCAGGTAGGGGGTTCGCATCGCCTTTGGTCTTAAAATATTTTACACCATTTTTTACGATAACATTTACTACCCTATGAACTATAGGTGTCCTTAATTTTCTAACATACCCTTTTTTAAGCGAATAAACTACTTTATCGAAAACTATAATGTCTCCGGGTTTAATATCTTCAGGTTTAACTCCCACAATTACTACAACATCACCTATGTTTAATGTAGGTACCATACTTGAGCTTTCTACAGCTGCCAAGGGTATTGATGTATTCAACAGCATACGTAGGATAATAGGAGACAGTAGCATTAATGCTAAGACTATGATGAATATAGCGTTTTCTCTCATGTACTTGAACTTGCTCATAGTTAATCTCAGCATCTATAGTATAGAGGCATACTTTAATACTTTTGGCATACATACTCTAGTTAGGTCTTAATAATCAATAATAGCAGCTACATTTAGCTGTCATACTGTAGTGTGCTAAAGATGAATGAAAGATACAGAATCTCTCTAATATCAATAATTAGTGCAACTTTGGCCTCGGCTTTAACTGCTATAGGTAGTGAAGGTGTAGTGTATTTAGGTTTAATTTATGTTCCATTAAGGGGGCAATATGTAGCTGCTATACCTTACTTCTTTATACTTTTAAGCCTGTGGATAGTGTACATTAACGCTCTGAGAGAGAAATCGAGGTCCATAATTCTAGCTACCCTTGCATGTTTGATTGGTTTTTATTTCTGCTTAATTACCACTATAAGCGCTATGAGCCAAAACGTCTTTGAAAACTATGTGAGTTTCTGCATTAATTCCTTATTTGTTACTATAGGTAGTAGTTATTTGATGTATAAGTATAGTGTTTCTAAGAAGATGCTTTCCTATTTCTCCAATAGGGATACTATAGATAAAATTAGTGTTTCCATAGCTTTCCTTGTTCTTGGAGCATCTAGAATCCTTGTAAGAAGCCTTTATTTACCCATACCCTTATCTTTTCTCTTCCTATCATGGATAGTAACTTTCATTATTTTAAAAAGCTCTCCTATTATGGAAGCTAATGTGATGTTAAATTTTGAGTTATTTATGTGTAGTACTACAGTGTTTGCGTGGACTAACATGGTTTACTTGGTTTTACTTAGAGCGATATTATAGTTCTTCTTCGATATTTATTTCAAAAACTTCTCCTTCAACCTCTGCTTTACCCTCTTCTTCAGCTTTCAGCACCCTCTTACCTTTCGCACCTTCCACTTCTACTTCACCACTACCTCCGACTTTGATCTTACTTACAACAGCTCTCCACTTATGTCCGTTAGGACATTCATACATGCCCATAATAGTTATTGTTATTCTGCCTCGCGCATCAGGTATGGGCGCTACTAATTGCCATGTTTTATATGGTTTTTCTACTTCAACACCACAGTAGGGACATATGTTGGGTTTTCTCCTAGGCCTTCTAGGCATGTATTAATCCCCTATTGACCTAGTATTAGCATGGGTTAATAATTTTGACCTATGGACCTAGCCTTACAATCTCTACTTTAAAGTCTTTAAGTTCTTTTAATATTTCCTGGGCTACATCTGAGAACACGTGTTCTACTTTTTCAGGACTAGTTGTGTAGACCGTTACTTCGAGCTCAACATATCCTGGAGCTAGTTTTCTTACGCGAATATCTGGAGCTACTTTAACAACGCCCTTATATGATGTTATTGCTCTACGTATCTTATCTCCAACATCATCTAGGTCGTATGGTGCTTCAATTCTGACCTTTATTTTAACAGTATATAGTTCCGAGTATATTTTAAGAGCCCTTCTTAAAACAAGGTAATTAGGTATTTTAACTATGCTTCCATCCTTAGTTTTTATTTCAGTGTAAAGAGCTCCTATGTTCTTAACCTTGCCCGTAACATTGCCTATGGAGACCATATCACCGATAACAAGAATTTTACCTAACAATATAGCGTAATATGATATTACGTTTGTAAAAATGTTTCTAGCAGAAAGAGCAATTATTAGGACAATCCCTATTGTTCCAAGGAGTAGGAATATGTTTGCAGTAAATAATGATATTATTATCAGCAATATTAGGGTATAAACGATTACAGTTAGCACGTTATGTATTTTAACATAGGCTGATTGTGAAATCATGTTCCGCTGAACCATACGTCTAAGCATATTATTGACTGTTTTAAGTATAGCAACACCAACAACAAACGCTAACGCAGCATATATTATTTGGACCATTAAAGGGTGAGATAGAATTTGCTGAAGCTGGCTAATGTAGTAGTCTATTATTGAGGTAAGTGTTTCAGCCTCTTGCAACTACCTCACCTAAACGCTCTTATGAATTCTTCAACTATGTCATTTCTAACTAACGCTATCACTTCGTATCCTGGTCTTAATTCTCTAACTTCCTCCGGGTCTAAGAACCTTTCTCCGTCAAATACTGCTATAACCTTTGATGCTAAAGGTAGCCTAAGATCATCAAGCGTTTTACCTATGCTAGTATCGTTCTCAGCAAGAGTTATCGAAACTAAACCGTAAGTTCCTGAAAATGTGGGTGAAATGTTTATTAGCGAATACTTTCCTTCAATAAAGCTCTGTATTAAACCGGCTATAACGTAGGGTACGCATATAGCTCTCTCAATACCTACTCTTTCAAGAAGTCTTGCAACTTTCTCGTCTTTAACCCTGACAATTATTCTTGGAACACCATGTTCTCTAGCTATTAGTGCCACGAACAAATTAACTTCATCCTTATCTGTTGCTGCAACCATGACATCGAGTTTTCTTAAATCGACTTCCTCGTATAGGGAAAGATCT
>Ga0164311_10001741_pt1 | contig 10910 bp, 10 predicted proteins | sample GuaBasSedimGuay2_FD_121796 | JGI IMG/M metagenome (GOLD analysis project Ga0164311, IMG submission 121796) | Subseafloor sediment microbial communities from Guaymas Basin, Gulf of California, Mexico - Guay2, Core 4569-9, 9-12 cm | ecosystem: Environmental > Aquatic > Marine > Hydrothermal vents...
AGAACAGAGACAGGAAAAGGCATAGATATAAGTGTCAGTATTGCGGCTACGAGCTGAACGACGATTTGATAGGAGCGAGGAATGTAGCGAGGGCTTTTGAGCAGGAAATGGCGTCCGGCTATATGTCGGGCGTCATGGGCTGTATGACCCAGCCCCTGAGGGTGAGGGATGATGCCTTCTAAGGCGAACCAAATCCCAACCGACCCTCACCGGATGCCCCTTACTTCGGTGAGGGCGGAGGTCACGGCGTAATCATTATAATGGAGAAAAGGCACATGAGCGCAGTAGAGATTCTAAGCGACGAGTTCGACATCGAGGACATATTAGACTTCACGCATCACAAGTTTCAGAAATGGGCACGCCATTCTGTGCCATTCTCCGCCGCCTGGGAGGTGACGAACGCCTGCAACCTGCGCTGTAAATACTGTGGACTTTCCTCAGGGAATGCGCTGAGCAATGAGCTTAGTTTGGAGGAGGCGTTCGACGTCATAGAGGACATCTCACAGGCGGGGACGCACTCCCTTATGCTGCTCGGTGGCGAGCCGCTGGTGCGCAGCGACGTCCTTGAAATTGTAGGCTACGCATCGCTTTTCATGAGCGTCGGAATAAACACAAATGGGCTCTTACTCGACGAAGAGTTTGCGAATAAACTCAAAACCGCAGGAATAAACCAAGTGAAAGTTAGCCTCGATGGACCGAAGAGCCACGACGTTATGCGTGGCACAGGCACCTACGAAAAAGCTTTGCGGGCGCTAAAAGCATGTAAGAACGCTGGAATATTTACAATCATCGAGATGACCGTTTCTCGGCTTAATTATAATGAAGTTCCAGCAGTCGTGAACTTAGCCATGAGGCTGGGGGCGGCAGTCGTCGTAAACGAATTCATACCGTTCGGCAGAGGCGAAAAGTATCCAGAGCTTATGCTGAGTAGGGAGGAGCGGAAGCGGATGCAGGAGTTTTTGCTTGAGAGAAAAAAGCTTTACGGGGAATGGCGGATTGCCTTCGAGGACCGCTACATCATAAGCGAGGACGCTGCTCTGCTGAAAATGGTTGCAGACCCGTTCTGCAATGCTGTTAACGTAGGCTGTAACGCTGGGATTTTCGCATACGGCATCACACCCGACGGCAAAGTTCTCCCGTGCCCAACGTTACGCCTCACAGTCGGCGACCTCCGGGAACGCTCCCTTAAAGACATCTGGAAAGACTCGGAAGCCTTAAAAACGTTAAGAAGTAGGGAATTAAAGGGAAAATGCGGGAGGTGCGAGTTGCGATACGTCTGCGGTGGCTGCCGAGGTCGCACGTATGCGTTTACGAACGACATCCTCGCAGAAGACCCGCTTTGCTGGTATGAGCCCGCCTTAGGAGGTGGTTGCTTTGGGGGACGTGCCGAAATGGATTCTTAAATACAAAGAGAAGATAGAGCGAGGCGAGATAACCGCCGAAGAAATATTGGAGGAGGAAAATAAGATACGAGAGAAGCCGCTGAAGCTGGCGACCGTGCTGCGGGCGATAAACGCCCTCGGCTATTCGGTTTCTGACTTCAGAGCCGAGAAGAAGCGAGCTAAGCCTAAGAAGGAAGGAAAGGCAAAAAGGGAGGAAAAGAGAGTAGAAGTAAAGTGGAAGGAGGAAAAGGAGGAGAAAGAGGAGCGTGCAGCCATTGAAGTGTCGAAAGATACCGAGAGGAGATTTACGGAGATAAAGAAGAGCTGGGAGAGGGGGTTGGGGAAGCCGCTGACGAGCGACCGCTTCTTGAACATATTATTGGTTCTTGCAAAGCTTGCCGAGCAGGGGAAAACGCTTGTAAAGAAATCTTGAGGCGGGGGTAAAGTGACTTGAAAGTAATACTTGCGGAGTATGCGGTGGGCGTCGGCGAGGAAAAGCTCTTAGCCGAGGGCAGGGCGATGCTTTTCACCCTGAAAGCGAGCTTCGAGCGCCTTGGGCATGAAGTCGTGTATCCGAGAGGGGTCTCAGATTTTGACGGCTGGGTCGAGAAGAATGCAGGAGACTGCGATGCCGCCCTCATAATAGCACCGGACGAACTACTTTTTGAACTTACGAGAATTGTGGAGAGCAGGACGCTTAACCTCGGCTGCCCGCCGCATGCCGTCCGTAAATGTGCGGATAAACTCCTTACGACTGAAATTTTGAAAGATGCGGGCGTCCCGGTGCCGAGGACTTTGAGCATTGATGATTTCAGCGGCGTCGCCGAGTCGCAGCTGCAGGAGAGAAGTCGCTACGTGATAAAGCCGAGATTCGGATGCGCCGCCGAGGATACTTTCTTAAGCGTCGGCACGCCTTTGGAAATCCCAGAAGGCAAAGAATTCGTAGCGACGGAGTTCCTCGATGGCGAGCACATAAGCGTCAGCATGATAAGTCCTGCTGGCGTCTCGTGCTCGTTCTGTGCGGCGTCCCCGCCACTCCCATTGACGATAAACAAGCAGTTCATAAAAATGAACTCGAAGATTAGCTACGAAGGTGGTTTGGTCCCCTATTCTGTTCCTGAAAGAAGCATCAAGAATCGTGTTTTTGGCGTTGCCGAGGAGGTTGTTCGTATCTTGGGCTGCGAGGGTTACGTCGGCATCGACATCGTGCTCGCCGAGAGTGGAAAGCCCTATGTCTTGGACGTCAACCCCCGCCCTACGACCTCAATCGTCGGCGTCGCCCGTGTCATAAACCACGAGATTGCGGATTTGATATTGCAGGCGAAGCTCGGCGGCACCCTCCCCCGAAATGTGAAAGTGGAAGGTAGCTTCCGCTTTGACAGAAATAGTTTGGAGAGAATTGCGGAGTTTTGAGCCGCGGCGTGCCCCTAACACAAGCGTTTCAGGATTTCCTCGTAAGCTTCTACTGTTGTTTTTATGTCGTCGTCACTGTGCGCCGCCGATAGGAAACACGTTTCGAACTGTGAGGGCGGCAGAAAGACGCCTCGCTGCAACATTCTCCAGAAAAGCTCCAAGTATTTCTCCCTGTCGCACCTTAACGCCTCTTCGTAATTTCTGGGCGGGTGTCCATCGAACTGCCCGAAAAATATTTGAAACATGGAAGAAATGCCGCTGACGCCGTATTCCAGCTTTTTATCGCTTATTATGTCTTTTAAAGCCCTTACGAGCTCGCTCCCCATTTTTTCAAGCTTCTCGTGAATTCTCGCCCGCTCAAGCACTTCCACGGTGGCGAGCCCTCCACACAAGGAGACGGGGTTTCCATTGAAAGTTCCTGCTTGGTAAACTTCACCTGCTGGCGCTATGAATTCCATAATCTCACGGCGGGCGCCGACGACGCCGAGCGGGAAGCCCCCGCCCACCACTTTCCCCAAGGTCGTGATGTCGGGATAGATGCCGAAACGCTCCTGAGCGCCGCCCATGCCGAGCCGAAAGCCTGTGATTATTTCGTCAAATATCAAGAGGACGTCGTTCTCCGCAGTAACCTTCCGAACCTCCTCTAAATACCCTTTTTCCGGCAATATGAGCCCCACGTTGCCGAGCACTGGCTCAAGGATGAAAGCTGCCAGCTCCTCCTTCTTCTTTTCAACGACCTCGGAAAGGGCTTCAACGTCGTTGAACGGCACCTGCAGCGTGTTCTCAATGAGATTCATCGGTATGCCCTTCGACGCAGGAATAGCTGTTGCGGCAGAGCCTGCCTTTACGAGGACGGCGTCGTGGGCGCCGTGGAAGCCGCCTTCGATTTTTAATATTTTTTCTCTTCTCGTGAACCCTCTCGCCAGCCGTATAGCGCTCATCGTCGCCTCGGTGCCGCTGTTTACGAACCTGACCATCTCTACGCTTTTGTAATAGCGCACTATTTTCTTTGCGAGCTTCAGCTCAAGCTCGTGCGGCGTGCCGAAGAGCCAGCCCTTTTCGAGCTGCGTCTCCACCGCCTTCTTGATGGCAGGGTGCGCATGCCCGAGGAGTAAAGGACCGTAACCCAAGCAGTAATCAATATACTCGTTGCCGTCAACGTCGAATATCTTGGAGCCTTTCGCCCTCACAACGTAAAAAGGAAAAGGTTTTACTGCCCGGACTGGCGAGCTTACGCCGCCGGGCAGGAGCGTTAAAGCCTCCTCGTATAACTTTTCTGAATTTTTTAGCCTTGCCTTCAATTGTTTCCACGCCGGCACGAGAACCACCGCATCAGCGGCGCTCCTTGAAGCTCTTCGCAAATCTCAAGTAACGTCCCAGCTCCTCCTTGCTCATCGGCTTCACTTTCTCCAATGCAGCCTCAAAATGCCGCATTTCTATCTTTTTCTTCTTTATTTCCTCATCGTCCTCGATATTCTCTCCACGCTCCTCGACGAACTCCCGAATCGCAAGCATCGTCGCTTCCTTGCAGACTGCGGCGATGTCTGCGCCGGTGTAGCCTTCGGTCAGCTCCGCCAATTTTTCAAAATCAACGCCCTCGGCAAGAGGCTTTCCTTTAGTGTGGATCTTAAATATTTCTTTGCGTGCCTCCTTGTCCGGCATCCCTACGAAAACGAGGCGGTCAAAGCGCCCGGGACGCAGCAACGCCGGGTCAACGATGTCAGGGCGGTTCGTCGCCGCAATCACGACGACGTTATGCAACTCTTCCAACCCGTCCAGCTCGGTCAATATCTGCGAGATTACACGTTCGGTGACGTGCGAGTCGCCGTAACCGCCGCCACGCACCGGCGTAATTGCATCGATTTCGTCGAAGAAGATGATGCAGGGCGCCGCCTGCTTCGCCTTCCTGAATGTCTCACGGACAGCACGTTCCGACTCCCCTACCCACTTTGACAGGAATTCCGGACCCTTTACAGAGATGAAATTCGCCTCGCTCTCGTTCGCCGCCGCCTTCGCCAGCAGCGTCTTCCCGGTGCCTGGCGGTCCGTACAGGAGGACACCTTTCGGCGCCTCAGCCTGCATGTAATTAAACAGCTTCTGATATTTCAGCGGCCATTCCACAGCCTCTCGTAATTCCTGTTTCGCCTCCTCAAGCCCGCCTATGTCGTCCCAACGGACGTCAGGAACCTCCACGAGCACTTCACGCAGCGCTGACGGTTCCATCTCTCTGAATGCTGCAAGGAAGTCGTCCATAGCCACGATAAGCTTGTTCAAAACGTCAGCAGGAATGCTTTCGGCCTCCAAGTCTATTTCTGGGAGAACACGCCGCAACGCCCGCATCGCCGCCTCCTTGCAAAGCGCCTCGATGTCCGCGCCGACGAAGCCGTGCGTGATGTCAGCCAGCTTTTCGAGGTCGACGTCGTCGGCGAGCGGCATGCCCCGCGTGTGTATTCTCAAAATTTCAAGGCGGCCGTCCCTGTCAGGGATGCCGATTTCGATTTCTCTGTCGAACCTGCCGGGCCGCCGCAACGCCGGGTCGAGAGCGTCAGGTCTGTTGGTCGCACCGATGACCACCACCTTGCCACGCTCCCTCAAGCCATCCATGAGGGCGAGGAGTTGAGCGACGACCCTCCGCTCAACTTCACCCGTGACTTCCTCTCGCTTCGGCGCTATCGAGTCGAGCTCGTCAATGAAAATTATCGAAGGTGCATTTTCCTCAGCCTCTTGGAAAATTTCTCGGAGTCTTTGTTCGGACTCGCCGTAGAACTTGCTCATGATTTCCGGACCGGAAATGCTTATGAAGTGCGCATTTGTCTCGTTCGCCACCGCCTTTGCGATGAGAGTCTTCCCGGTGCCGGGCGGTCCGTGCAGGAGAACTCCTTTTGGCGCCTCTACGCCGAGGCGCTCGAAAAGCTCAGGGTGCCGCAGCGGCAGCTCCACCATCTCCCGAATCTTCCTAATTTGCTCCCTAAGCCCGCCGATGTCCTCGTAAGTGACCCTTGGGAGAGCTACGACCTCCTTTGCGGGCTTCTCGCTGACCTCAATTTCGGTGGCTTCGGTGATGATGATGGCATCTGCTGCTGGGCGGTAAGCAGTAACCACGAGGTCAATCTTGCGTCCCATGATGTTAATCGTAAGTGCGTCCCCACGGGTTACGACTCTGCCGTAGAGGAGGTGTCTGAGGTATTCCTCAGCGCCCATGATTCTGAGGGGTTCAGTCGGTGCGAAAGTAACTCTTTCGGCGTCTTTTGCCACGACTTTCCGCAGCTGAACTCTGTCGTCGATGCTGACGCCCGCGTTCCGCCTCGTGGCGCCGTCAATTCTGATAATGCTTCTTCCGAGGTCTTCGGGATAGCCGGGCCACGCTATTGCAGCAGTTTTCTTCGTAGGCCCTTGAATCTCGACAACGTCGCCGGACGTGATGTTAAGCTGCTCTGCAAGCTCTCGGCTGAGCCTTGCAATGCCCCTGCCTACGTCCTGCGGCTTCGCCTCCGCAACCTTCGCCGTTACTACCTTCGTTTTATTCATATTATCGCCCCCGTGGCAGAGACGACATTAAGCCCCTACCAACAAGCATGGGCACTTGCCCATCTCTTTCTACATATCATTCTGAACAGATTTAAGCCTTGCCCTGCGGCGGTCTCACAAAGAGAGCAATGTAGAAAGGGGCACTCCTGACATCAAACATCCTACAAAAAAGCCAAATATTGCCCCAGAATTCAGGAAAGGAAGCCCGGCATGCGCCTTTTTCTTTGAGGCGAGCAGTATTAACGCAAAATAACCAAGCAAAGTGCCGAGCATCGTGAACAACGCTGGCAAGCTCACAAATCCGAAGAGGCGGTCAGCGTTGAGGAACACGTTTGCTGAGACCACGAGAATTGTCGGGATGACTGCGTCGCCGAGTCCCATGATGTGCGCCTCCTCGTGCAAGCCGTTCTGTCGCAACAGCGAGTATTTGAGGCTGCGGGGCACGACGAACAGCACGGGCACTTTCATGCTCACCATGGATTCTGCGAGAGCGACCATGTGCTTCGTCTTGTAAACTGCGAGAAAGTCGTAGATTGCTAAGACTACGAGCAAAATCATCGTGGGTAGGATGGCGAGCGATATCCCGAAAATGGCAGCGGCGCCCGCACTTATGAGCAAGCCGACGAAATTCACTACATACCACTCCGGATACTTGTAAAGGACAAGTGTGAATGCGCCTGCTAAGAGCAGCGCCGGCATGAGCGGGAAGAAAGCTTCAAACACGTAAAGCAGGGTGAACGCCACCGCCGCCAAGATTATAAAATGGATGAGAGCCGCCTTAAACCGCACAAGCACAAGAACGAAAGCCGTGAAGGCGAGGATGAAAAGGACGAATATGAGCGGGTTGATTGCCGATTCTGGGTTTTCAAACGCTTTTACGTTCTGGACTTCGAAAGGTGTCGCCAAGAACAACGCAGATACTTGGACTGCGATTATGATTGTTGCCATAGCCGCGTAGGGGAGCCAGACGCGAAGCTTGCGCATTAAGTTCCACCACCTTTTCATGACGTCGCCCGTAAATTCTTTAACGGACAGTGATTCCACTCGCCCTTTTTCTTGCTTTCGATTAATTCACGTTAGTACAGCTTCATGAGGTAGTGGGATAGCTCATTTCCTATATCGGAAATCGTGATGCCCGACCGTGCAGCGTGCGGGGTCCAGGTAGCAGGGCGGGATTTGCGTCGTCAAAGCTATTTTCCCCGCCAGCCCTCGCCATTAGGCACGACCCAGCGTTCCTCGCCGCCTCCAAGCACTTCCTTCTTCCAGATGGGCGCCCGCCGCTTCAGTTCGTCGATAACGAACTCACAAGCTTTAAATGCATTTTTTCTGTGCTTAGCAGCGGCGACGACTGCCACGATATTCTCGCCGACGTCCAGGCTGCCCTTACGGTGGACGACATGCACATGGCTCACGCCGAAGCGTTCTACGGCTTCCTCGCAAATGCGCTTGAGCTCCGCCTTCGCCACTTCGTCATAAGCCTCCACCTCCATCTTCATAACGCCATCATCCCTGCGCACGATGCCCAAGAACGTCACGACGGCGCCAGCGTCGCTACCTCCTCGCAGCAGCTCGCTCACAAGCTCGTCGAGCGAAAATGCCCCCTCCTTTATTTCCACTTTTATTTTCTGCATACTTCTTCCCCCACATAGTATTAACTCACGCCCGTTCAAAATCTCCAATGGCTGAGCAAGCGCCGCAACGCACGCAGCCAGCTTTACACCTCCGCCAGCTTAGCCCATAATCCTTTAAAATGTCGGCAACCGCCTCGTAAATCCGAAGCATCCTCGACGGCGGCGGTGGTATCGCATCCTCGAGCAACGTCCCCGGAATCGGACGCAACGGCACGACAAACGGGTAAACGCCAAGCGTCGCAAGTTCCTCACTACCTTTTATCACGGAGGCGTCGCTCTCGCCCACGCCCACGATTAAAAAACTGCTAACTTGGTTTTCGCCAAAAAGCGAGACACACCGCCGCCATGTCTCTCTATAGCGCTCGAACCCAATCGCAGCCTTGCACGGCGCTATTTCTCGCAGCGTCGTAGCGTCGAAACTCTCAATATGCGCACCGACGGTGTCGGCACAGCCGTAAAGCTCGTCCAGAAGCTCAAGGCGGCGTGGCGGCTCGAATTGCACATGCACCGGCAGCCCGGCTTCTTCCCTTAAAACTTTGCCAACCTCCGCAAGCGCTCTTATCCCCTTGTCCGGTCCAGGCACCGTCCCTATTGTCAGCGTCACGTGCTTTACTCCGTCGTCCTTCGCTGCGAGCGCCACCTCTAAAATTTGAGCAGCGGTCTTGCGCTCGATGGTCATGCCGTGTTGCAGCGAAAGCTCGATGCCACAGAACTTGCAGCGTGCCCTCGTGTTCCAGTAAACGCAGCGCTGCACCACCGTCGTCGCGAGGCAGTCGTCACCATGTAGCAGTGCTATTTTCCAATAAGGAATACCATCCTTCGTTTTAAATCCGTAAAACTTCGGCGCCGGGAAGCTTACTTCCATTATAGGCTTACCGTCTTTTTTCAAAATGTAGCGGTCGTCAGCAGGCGTGATGCTGTAAGGAGAACTTTCGACAAAACGGCTCAGCGTCGGCACGTTTGCCTTCAAGCCGCCAAAAATCAATGTTCTGCCGGCGGCGGGACCCGCTCCGCCCTTCCTACCCTTCTCCACAGCTTCTATTTTGACACCCAAGCTCTGCAGCTCGACCTTTAAAATTTTCGAATCCCGCCCCACTTAATTATTTTTGAAGCTGAAGCAAATTAAACATTCCGACGAGTGGGGGAGTGACGAGCGTAGAGTGATATGAGCGTGGTTGTTCTGAAACTGGGCGGTAGCTTGAAAAGCGATATAGAGCGCATAATGAGTTTTTTAGCCGATTATTCTCAGAGGTGTCGGGCGAAACTTGTCGTGATCCCAGGCGGTGGACCGTTCGCTGATGCCGTCAGGGAGCACGCAAGAGGCATCTCCGACGAGACGACGCACTGGATGGCGGTGCTTGCGATGGAACAATACGGGCGGCTGCTCGCCGACTATGGCGGCGTTCTTGTCGATAGTTTGAAAGATTTAAGGGCGGCTGACGCTGGTTTATATGTGGTTTTGCCATTCAGGATTTTGAAAGAGTATGATAGAGGGATTTTAGAACATTCATGGCGGGTGACATCCGACACGATAGCGGCGTTCATTGCATCCTTGCTGGGTGTCCGCTGCATCATAAAGCTGACAGACGTTGACGGTGTTTTCATCAATGGGGAATTAAAAGAGGTTGTTTCGGCAAGTGAGTTGTTGGGGCAGGAAAGCTGCGTTGACGAGGCGCTTCCTGAATTTCTGATGAATCATAGAATGGAGTGCCTCATAGTGAATGGGCGATTTTTGCCTCGCATCGCCGACGCCATCGAAGGGCGAAAAAACATTTACACGAAAATTGTGCCGCTTTGATTGGCGTGCCGCTCTGGTCGAGACGTTAGTGGAAAAGCGTCGGTAACGGCGCAAAATGGAGTGGTGGGGAGGACGCATCTGCCGACGACGACTTAAGTAAAAGGGGGAATATGGATTTGTGGTCGAGTTGCCGAGGTTAATGTTGGGGACATCGCCGTTCATCGGCGCCGGGCAGTTCGGACATCGTGCTTACGAATACCGCCGCCGGTTTTTCCATCAGCCTGAGAACATGACCACACTCTTCGTCAAGTCGGCAGAGCTTGGCGTCGCTGCCGTCCAACTCGTCGTTTATGAGCCTTTGGTGCAGGCGTTGGAGCATGCCTTCGAAATTATTGGCGAGAAGTTTTTCGTCGCCGCCGTCATCATGAGCGGCGTTAAATTTGACAAGCATCTAAAGCTGATAGAGCGGCTGGAGCCAGAAGTTGTGGCGATGCACGCTGCCTTCTGCGACGTCGCCGACGAGAGGCTTTGTAAGTGGGTGAAGAAAATAAGGGAAATGGGAGCAGCACCTGCAGCCTCGACGCATGTTCCCGGCGATACAATCCCAATGCTCGACGATTTTGGGCTCGATATCGAGGCGTATCTTGCACCTCTGAACCCAAAGGGGTATTTCATGGAGCCTGATTATGAAAGTGCACTGCGTGCGATAAAAGAGACCAACAAGAAGGTAATAGCAATAAAACCTTTAGCCGCTGGCGCTCTGAAGCCTGAGAAGTCGCTTTTTGGGTTCATATTCGAGCATGCGGACGCGGCGAGCGTCGGGATAACGTCAGAGCAGGAAATGAAAGAAACTTACACAGCGGCGTTTGCAGCGCTCAACAAGCATGGTTAATTGATAATTAGTTTAAACAATGATAGATTATTTGCGATGACACTAAAACCAAATTGAGAAGCGCGTAAAATATTTAGCGAAGGACTTTTCAGGGGATGAGCGTCATGAGAAGAGTAGTGCTGCTCTTAATATTGGCAGCATCCGTGGCGCTCGTGCTGGGAACTGCGTCTGCGAGGGTGTAGCACGTCGATGACGACCTTATGGACTTCCCGAGAGCCGTCCAGATGGCAATCGACACAGCGTCCCCCGGCGACTCCATAAAGTGCATAACGGGTCGTGCCGAGAGAATATTGTCATTAATAAGAGTCTAAGGCTTGTGGCGGCGA
>Ga0164311_10001743_pt1 | contig 10905 bp, 10 predicted proteins | sample GuaBasSedimGuay2_FD_121796 | JGI IMG/M metagenome (GOLD analysis project Ga0164311, IMG submission 121796) | Subseafloor sediment microbial communities from Guaymas Basin, Gulf of California, Mexico - Guay2, Core 4569-9, 9-12 cm | ecosystem: Environmental > Aquatic > Marine > Hydrothermal vents...
ACGCGGTTATCAATTTTGTTTCTTTCCCTGGTTATAGCAATCTATTTCCCTCTGTATTTTCTTTTGATTTTTGGGGTTTATTTTCTTTCCAAGTGGTATTATCAAGTACGTTTTAATTTAGATTATCCAACCTTATCCGCAATATCATAGTCGGAGGTTTTATGATTCGGGTTAAAGATGACAGCTGTGATTTTTGTGGAGTTTGTGTTTCAGTATGTCCTACTGATGCCATCGAGTTGCGAGAATCAGTTTTAATTATTGATGAAGAAAAATGCACCGAATGCCAAAACTGTGTTTACGTGTGTCCGATTGAGACTCTGGAGTATGTGTCATGAGAGAAGCTTATGATGTAATAGTGGTGGGGGCTGGGCCGGCCGGTTCTGTGGCTGCTTGCCATGCGGCTCAAGGTGGTGCTAAGGTACTTCTGCTGGAAAAAGATCGTGATATCGGTGTCCCGGTACGGTGTGCTGAGGGTGTGGGTGATGCTGGGCTCCGATTGGTTGTGGAACCTAAACCAGAATGGATTTACACTAAGATTGAGGGCGTCAATTTGATTGCTCCTAACGGTATGAGAGTCCGCCTGCAGGACCAAAAATTTGGCTATGTTCTTAACCGTAAGATTTTCGATAATTATCTGGCTGAAAAAGCTGCTCGTGCTGGAACTGAGATTCGTACTAAAGCTTATGTGGACGGTTTACTGTTTGAGGATGATTACGTGGCAGGAGTTACTGTACAGAATCTTGGGAAACGCTATTCAATACGTGCTAAAATAGTGATCGGAGCCGATGGGGTTGAGTCGCGTGTCGGTCGTTGGGCTGGTATTAATACCCAATTGAAGCTTGTAGACCTTGAAACCTGTGTGCAGGTTACTATGGTTAATGTAGAGGTTGATTCACATTATTGTGATTTTTATTTCTCTCGCCAAATAGCTCCCGGAGGCTATGCCTGGGTATTTCCTAAGGGTGAAGGGATAGCCAATATTGGTTTAGGTGTTTCTGGTGAATATGCCCGTCAACATTCACCACTTTATTATCTAAATCGTTTTGTGGAGAAATATTTCCCGAATGGGGCAATATTAACTACTTCTATCGGAGGGGTTCCAGTAACTGCTACTTTAAAGCCATTGACAACCAATGGCTTAATGTTGGTAGGAGATGCGGCCCATCAAGCTAATCCTATTTCGGGAGGTGGGATTGTTTCGGGTATGATCGCAGGCCGAATCGCTGGAATGGTAGCTGCCGATGCTGTGCAAGAAGGTGATTATTCTAAATCCTATCTTTCGCGTTACGAGAGACAGTGGTACAGAGAGGAAGGTAATAATCACAAAGTTTTCTATCGATTGAAGCAAGCTGTCTACAAATTAACCGATGATGATCTCAACCGTACAGCCGAGGCTGTTCTTAAATTACCTCAGCCTAAACGCACCATTGTTAATGTGTTCAAAGCTGCTTTGATTAATAACCCAAAGTTGATTATTGATGCCATAAAGGTTTTTAAAGATCAGACGTTTGCTGTTTTCGAACCGCTGACGTGAGCGAGTAGAAGTAACCGATGGATGTGAACATCATACGGTTAGGTCAAAAGACTTCGATTTTGAAATTCCTTTTTTAGGACGTCGTTCTCTGTGATTATCTAGGGGGGATCGTAGGTGTGAAATATTTTTTGTAGGGTCACTTTTTATTCGGACAAATCACAAGGTGCAAAAATCTTTTAGAACTCGCATTTTTAATATCTCCAACGGGTTGACGGTATTACGTATTTTGCTGTTGCCACCTATTGTAGTTTTATTCTCTCGAGGCACATCAACAGCAGAAAGAGTGGCTATTTTTTTGATGATTTTAGCAGCGCTAACTGACGTGCTTGATGGTTACCTTGCCCGTCGCCTGAATCAGAAAACTGATCTTGGCCGTGTGCTTGATCCGATTAGCGATAAGCTTAGTTTGATCGTAGTAGGCTTTTTACTGTACAAATTTCGTGATTTTCCACTCTGGGCGCTATTACTCCTTGGCGGTCGTGATTTGCTGTTTTTTTTTCTCGGTGCTCTTCTTTTGAAAAAGACAAAAGTTGTTCCCGAAGCTCGTACAGCGGGAAAAATTACCACTTCTGTTTTTGCAGTCACCTTTCTTCTTTACCTCTTTCGTCTTTCACCCTACAATACTATTTTGCTCCACATAAGCATAGTTGTGTTCATATTTTCTTTTTTTGATTATGCTCGACGCTTTCTGCGGGTTTTACAGGGGCGTTGCCATCGGTTTTGATTTATCAGCACAAAAGATATTGTTTTGGCTTTGCTTTGAGAAATGGATTGAAATATTGAAAATATTTCATTACATTTTAGTAGTTGTTAATAGACTGTTCACGGAATCAAGATGAAATTAAAAAGGTATGAGTAGCAAATGGCAATGTTTGACAAACTGAAAGCAGGGTTAACCAAGACTCGGGAAAATATAGCTGGACGTATTCAGCAAGTGCTAAAAGGTAGGCAGCGTCTTGATGTAGAACTGTTAGAACAGATTGAGGAAATTCTCATCAGCAGCGATATCGGAGTGGATACGACGTTAGAACTGATTGATAATCTTCAACATCAGCTCGCCCGTGAGAAAAATTTGGACGATGATACTATCAAGGCTTTCATCTGTGAGGAACTTAAAAGACTGGTCAATGCTGATGGTGTTGGTGGGGTTAGCGATGGCGATCATTTTGCGGTTCCACGCAAACCTTGGGTGATTATGGTGGTGGGAGTTAATGGCACCGGTAAAACTACTACTATCGGGAAATTGGCCTATCAATATCAGAAGCGTGGTCACCGAGTGCTATTGGCGGCAGCAGATACATTTCGAGCGGCGGCTTCAGAGCAGTTGGAAATCTGGGCAGAACGTGTTGGAGCAGAGTTAGTCCGTCAGCAGCCAGGTGCAGACCCTGCAGCTGTTGCTTTTGATGCCATCCGGGCCGCACACGCTCGTGGGGTCGACGTGTTGATAATCGATACCGCAGGTCGACTTCATACCAAGGTTAATTTAATGGAAGAACTTAAAAAGATCAGTCGGGTGCTGAGTAAGCAGATAACTACTGCTCCGCATGAGGTCTTGTTAGTATTGGATGCTACTATTGGTCAGAATGCTCTTCAGCAGGCAAAGCAGTTTCAGCAGACAGTAGGTGTCACTGGTATAGTGCTCACCAAGTTAGATGGTACCGCAAAGGGGGGCATTGTGCTTTCTGTTATGCACCAACTTCAGATGCCAGTCAAATTTGTTGGAATCGGAGAGAAGATCGAAGACTTGCAGCCGTTCGATGCTCAAACTTTTATTGACGCTATGTTTGCGTAACAAATAATTTAGTTAGTAAGACTGATGAAAGTTCATATTGTCTCTTTAGGCTGTCCCAAAAATTTGGTAGACTCTGAGAATATTCTGGGAGAGCTAAAACGACGGGGGGCAAAGATTACTTTTAATCCTCAGGAAGCTGATGCGATTATTATTAATACCTGCGGTTTCATCGAAGATGCCAAAAAGGAGTCTATCGAGACAATTTTTCAAGCAGTACGTCTAAAAGAGCAAGGAAATTGTCGCAGGCTGATTGTTACCGGTTGTCTTTCACAGCGTTATCGTCAGGAACTTGAGCAGGGGATTCCAGAAGTTGATGCCTATTTTGGTGCTCGTTCGATTAATGATGTGCAGAGGTTGATAGCAGAAACCTTGGGCCTTACTCACTGCAACGGTTGGGAACATGCCCGTGAGGTTACCACTGCGCCAGTTTATGCATATCTGAAGATTGCCGAGGGCTGTAACAATCGCTGCAGCTTCTGTGCAATTCCGTTAATTCGTGGCCCATATCAAAGTCGACCGATGGATGAAATTGTAACTGAGGCTCGGCGGTTAATTACAATGGGGATTCAGGAACTAATCTTGGTAGCACAGGACACTACTTACTACGGACAGGATCTGGGGCAAGAAGTGGAATTAGCCGATCTGGTGGAGGTTCTATCCCAAATAGAGGGAGTACGTTGGCTGCGTCTGCTTTACACTTACCCGAATCGTATCACAGACCGTTTGATTGATGTTATTGCCGAGCATCCTAACGTTTGTAAGTATTTGGACGTGCCCATCCAGCACATTTCAGATCGGATTTTAAAGCGCATGCTTCGAGGTACAAACCGGCGGGAAATTGAGACGATTATCGAGAAACTGTGTCAGCGCATTCCCGATTTGGCGATTCGCACTACGGTAATGGTAGGATTCCCCGGCGAAAGCGACTCTGATTTCCAACAGCTTTATGATTTTGTCGAAACGAGCCGATTTGAAAGATTGGGGGTGTTTCAATTTTCCCCGGAGGAAGGTACGCCAGCATTTGATTTTCGTCCGCAAGTTCCTGAAAATGTTAAACAAGAACGTTATGATGCATTGATGGCGTTGCAGCAAGAGATTTCCTGGGAAGAAAATCAGAAACTGGTGGGGGAAAAACTTTTGGTACATATTGACCGATTTGATGATGAAAAGGGATGTTTCCAAGGTCGTACCGAGTGGGACAGTCCGGAGATAGACAATTGCGTCTACGTCAAGGGTGAAGTGAACGAGGGAGAATTTTATTCGGTACTCATTCAATCGGCTACTCAATATGAGCTTTACGGCATTATCGATTAAATTTTTTTGTAAGAACAATTATCTTTCCAATGCAAAAATCAAAAAGTAAACATCAAAATGACATAGTAAAATCCAAAAATATTTCCTCCTTGAGAATCATAAATATTGGTAAACCAGTAAGTCGCTAATCTGGTTAATGGATCATAGATTCTGGAGGGAAAAATATTAATCTCAAATTGCAATTCGTGTTCGTGCTTGTATATCCCAGCAGAAGAACGATAATTTTTGAATTTTAATATTTGATTTTTTCATTTGCAAATTACTGCGCGGGGGAATACTGCGTTAACTTTCATTATTAACTCCGGGGTAGAAGTCTTATACCCGGGGGGAGGTTGGTTTTTATGATCAAAAAAATTTGTCTGGGTGGGGTGTTGACTTTGGTTGGTGTGATAGGCCCCATAGGAAGTCAAGCTCAACTCGAGATGATACATGTTCAAAATGTTGGGATGCCCAGGTTCTTTTTTGAAGTAGCCGGAGCAGCAGCGGATTCAGTTGATCGTAGCAGACTTTACATTAGTGTCAAAGTTTCCAATGATGAACTCCAATACCTAAAAGTAGAAGATCACTTTGAGGCAAAATATGATGTAGATCTGATAGTTCTAGATCGAAATGGGAATCAGGTGAAGAGCAAGAGCTGCCGACAGCGTAGCATCGTTAAGACTTATGAGCAGACAAATTCAAATGAATTGATGAATCATTTCATGACGCAACTGGACTTACCACCAGGCAAGTACGAAGTAATTTGCAAGCTTACAGATGTGGATTCGAAAAAAACTGTGACTCGTAGCAAAAAAGTGACGTTGCAAGATTTTTCGACCTCGGGGATTAATATTAGTGATATTTTATTTGTTGAAGACGAGCAATTTCAGTTGAGTAGCTCCCAACAGACGTCTCCTCTGAATATTAAAAGTTCTGGAAAGATAATGAAACAGTTGTTTGCATATTTTGAAATTTACAACTCCCGCCCAGCTAATAGCTACAAAATTTCTTACAACATTCGGGATTTTCGCAACAGGAAAGTGAATAAAGACAAAAAAATTACTGTTGCAAGAACAGGGTTTCGTACTAAAGTGTTCCTTCCCATATCTACTCAAAAACTTAGTACTGCACAATATCGGTTAGAGGTTTCTGTCGCTGATGCTAACCAAAAGAAGAAAAAATCACGAGTCTTTCAACTTCGGGGTTTGCATGTACCTGTATTTATTACCAATATTGACCAGGCAATCGATCAATTGCGGTACATTGCCAATAAAAAAGACATAGAAAAAATACGCAAGGCCCCCAAGGGACAAAAAGGTAAATATTTTCAAGAGTTCTGGAAACACATGGATCCTACCCCTGGTACACCGGTTAATGAGTTGATGGAAGAATACTATCGACGAGTAGAAGTGGCCAATAGAGAGTTTTCTCGATTTCGTGCGGGATGGAAAACCGATATGGGGATGATTTACATCATTTTTGGCGCCCCAGATGATGTAGAACGACAGCCATACAATATTTTCTCCAATCCCTACAGCGCTCGCCAAGTCTATGCCTATGAGATATGGTATTACTACGAGATCCAGCGACGTTTTATCTTTGCCGATTTTCAGGGTTTTGGAGATTATTCTTTGGTCAATCCCGTCGAGATTTATGAGAGGTATTAAAGGAATATGTTGCAATGAACTAATGGTGCATCATCAAAAAGTGATTCAGCCCCCAGCATTACAAATCGGTGATACTATTGGAGTGGTTAGCCCTGGTAGCCCTGTTTTGCGAGAACGGTTAGAGAAGGGAATAGAGTATCTGAAATCCAGAGGATATCAAGTGGTATTGGGTCGACATGTGTTTGATACCTACGGCTATCTGGCTGGAGAAGATCAGGATCGCGTTGATGATATTCACGCCATGTTCAGCGATTCAAAAGTTAAGGCTATTATTTGCAGCCGGGGTGGGTATGGGGCAGCGCGCTTGTTAGACAAATTGGATTATGAGCTTATTGCTAATCATCCCAAAATCCTGGTAGGGTACAGCGATATAACCGCTTTACAACTAGCCATCCTCAAAAAGACCAATGTGCTCACTTTTTCCGGCCCGATGGTAGCAGTAGAGTTGGGGAAAGGCATTGACCCTTTTACTGAGAAGCATTTTTGGCCGATGCTTAATGGGGAGGAGTCCTGTAAAAATCTTGTCCAGCCAGAAGAAACAGAACTTAAAGTACTTCGGTCCGGGAAAATTGAGGGACAATTAGTGGGAGGTTGCCTTTCTGTTATTTGCAGTTTAATAGGGACGGATTATTTGCCTGATTTTCGTGGTCGGATTTTAATCCTGGAAGAAGTAGGAGAGGAACCATATCGCATTGATCGGTTTCTCAATCAGTTGAGAACAGTTGGAATTTTGCAACAAGTTAGTGGAATTATTTTTGCACAATTTTTAGATTGCCTACCGAAGGGCAAGACACCTTCTTTTACTATTGCCGAAGTGATAGAAGACTACATTCGACCATTACAAGTTCCAGCAGTAGCGGGATTCTTGTATGGTCATACAGAGTCTAAGTTCACTATTCCCATTGGTGGTTGGGTGCAACTGGATACCGCCGAAAGGTGCGTGCTTCGCTTATTGGAGAAACCTGTTAGTTTTACTTATTCGTGAGTTTAGACAATTAGGTTAGAAAAACAGGAGTACAGATGTGGAAAGGTTAAAATTGGGAGTTTTGGCTTCGGGACGCGGTAGTAATTTCGCCGCTATTTTACGGGCAATTGAAGAAGGACGGTTAACAGCAGAGGTAAAAATTCTGATTTCTAACCGGGAGGGGGCAGGGGCGTTGGATGTTGCTCGGCAGCATAATATTTTTGCACATTGGCTTTCCCCTAAAGATTATCATTCCCCCGAGGCATACGATGCTGCCATAGCCCAGTTGTTTGATCAATACGAGGTCAATTTTGTTGTCCTGGCTGGCTACCTGCGTTACATTACTCCAAAATTCATCGAAAAGTACCGAAATCGGATTTTGAACATTCACCCTGCTCTGTTGCCTTCTTTTGGAGGCAAAGGGATGTATGGAATTCATGTTCACGAGGCGGTATTGGAATATGGGTGCAAGGTGTCTGGAGTAACGGTACACATTGTAGACGAAAAATATGACGCTGGCCCCATTGTATTGCAACGCTGTGTTCCGGTATTGGATGATGATACTCCAGAGACTCTGGCGCATCGAGTACTGGAACAGGAACATCAAATCTATGCCGAGGCAATCCAGCTTTTTGCTGAAGGTCGTATTCGCTTGGAGGGACGACGAGTGCGAATTGTGCCCAGAAGCGCTGGTGATTGATTACTAAAAAGGGTTAATCTCTTAATACATGCGTAATTAATCGAGATTACTTTGCTAGTTGTTGAATGGAAGTAATTGACTAACGAGGAGGACTGAGCAATTGAAAATTCGACGAGCCTTAATCAGCGTGTATCGGAAAGATGGGATAGTGGAATTTGCGCGTGCGTTAAGTCAGTACGGGATAGAAATTCTTTCCACTGGGGGTACTGCCCGTCTGTTGCAAGATCAGGGCATAGCGGTGACTCAGGTTTCGGAGTACACTGGCTACCCAGAAATCCTTGATGGGAGGGTGAAAACATTGCACCCTAAGATAGTTGGTGGTATTCTGGCGCTGCGAGATAATGAGAATCATCTTCGACAGCTTAAAGAATTAGAAATTATTCCTATCGATATGGTAGTGATTAATCTTTATCCTTTTTTGGAGGTGATTAAAGATCCAAATATTTCACAGGCAGATGTATTGGAGAACATTGATATTGGGGGACCATCTTTATTACGTGCCGCAGCAAAGAACTTTTCCTCTGTGGCGGTTGTTTCCAGTCCCGAACAGTATCCGTTGGTGCTGGAAGATTTACGGAATCACCAGGGTGAAATTTCTTCGGAGTTAAGCGCAAGTTTAGCTTTACAGGCTTTTCAAATTACTGCTTACTACGATAGTATGATTAGTTCCTATCTGAAAGATCAGATTTCGGCAAAGGATGATGAATCTCTACCAGTAAAATTTGCTGTGCCTTTGCACAAGGTGCTTGAATTGCGGTATGGCGAGAATCCGCACCAGAAGGCGGCGTTTTACCAAAGTTCTCCAAGTGAAAATATTGAAGGAATAAAGCAGTTGGCTGGTATTGAGCTTTCCTACAATAATCTTCTGGATGTGGATGGTGCTATTAATACGGTAAGGGAATTTGCTGATCCTTGTGCGGTAATTCTCAAACATTCGAATCCATGCGGAGTAGCAGTAGCTCAAACGGTAGTAGAGGCTTATGAGAAGGCGAAAGCTACAGATCCTGTTTCAGCATTTGGGGGGATTTTGGGTGTAAATCGTACTCTGGATGCAGAATTGGCTCGGCGCTTGAAAGGGCACTTTTTGGAGGTACTGTTAGCTCCGGAATATGAGCCAGAAGCTTTAGAAATTTTGCAAACAAAAAAGAAATTGCGAGTGTTGCGTTTTAGGCTCGAGTCTAATAAACATTGGTATTGGCGTAGCGCCCTAGAAGGAGTACTCATTCAGGAGGAAGATAGAGTTTTATATGATCCTCAAGCGTTGGAGGTAGTCACTCAACGCAAGCCTACAGAGGCTGAGATGCAAGCTTTGGAGTTTGCCTGGCGAGTGGTCAAACACGTGAAATCCAATGCCATTGTGTTTACCAATGCCAGTCAGACGTTGGGGGTTGGTGCTGGGCAGATGTCGCGCGTGGATGCAGTAGAGCTTGCGGTGAAGAAAGCTGGCAAAGCAGGACTTTCGCTGCAGGGCTCAGTATTGGCATCAGATGCGTTTTTCCCTTTTCCTGATGGGGTGGAGGCTGCTGCCCAAGCAGGAGCTACAGCTATCATTCAACCCGGCGGCTCGATCCGTGATGAGGAAGTCATAGCTGCCGCTAACAAGCATGGTTTGGCGATGGTCTTTACTAAAATGAGGCATTTTCGCCATTGATCTCAAAAATAATTCAAGGAGATACTTATGCATTTTTCCCTTTTTAGTTTTTTGTCCAGTGATATTGCTATTGATTTGGGAACTGCTAATACCTTGGTTTATGTTAAGGGGAAAGGGATTTTGGTTAATGAACCATCTATCGTAGCGATTCGGCGCAATGACCAGGAGATTGTTGCGTTTGGCTCGGAGGCACGTGCCATGCTTGGACGTACTCCAGACGAAATCTCTACTATCCGACCGCTTAGAGATGGGGTTATTGCCGATTTTGAATTGGCTGAGGAAATGATTCACTACTTTATTCGTCGGGTGCAAGCCAGCCGCTTGTTACGACCATTGGTTGTAATAGGTATCCCCTCTGGTATTACTGAGGTAGAAAAACGAGCTGTGCGTGATTCGGCCGAACACGCAGGTGCCCGCGAGGTTTATTTAGTTGATGAGCCAATGGCTGCCGCCATAGGCGTAGGGTTACCTATCACCGAGCCAGTGGGTAGTATGATCATCGATATAGGAGGCGGAACTACCGAAATTGCAGTAATTGCGCTTTCGGGAATTGTTACCAGTATTTCTATTCGCGTCGCCGGCGATGAAATGAACGAGGCGATTGTTCAGTACATGAAACGAAAATACAATCTTTTAATTGGGGAGAAAAGTGCTGAGCAGATTAAATATGAAATCGGGTCTACTCCACCTTACAATGAAAAAATGACTATGACAGTAAAAGGTCGGGATTTGGTAGGAGGAATTCCTAAAACGGTTGAAATTTCCTTACCAGAAATTCAAGAAGCACTGGCCGAGCCAGTGGACGCTATTGTAGAAGCGGTAAAGCTGACTTTGGAAAAAACACCACCGGAGTTGGCTGCTGATATTTTAGACCGAGGAATTATTCTTACTGGGGGTGGGGCCTTGCTGAAAGGACTTGACCTACGGTTGCGCGAAGAAACTAATTTGCCAGTTAACTTAGCTGATGATCCACTTACCTGCGTTGCCCAGGGAACTGGCAAGATACTGGAAGACCTCGATTCTTACTCGGAAATTTTAAACAGAACTAAACGTTATTAACATGCGTAAGTTGAAATTTTTCCCCTATGCCTTCCGCGAATATTTGGTGTTGGTAGTAGTTATTTCACTTTCTGTTGGAATGCTGAATTTGAACTCTAACTCTCAAATCCGCTGGCTGCAAAGTTGCGTGTTGAGTATTTTCGGAACTTTTCAACAAGTAGTTTGCTGGTTTTCTGAGTACAGTGATTTGAAGAAAGAGAATGAACAACTACGCCAAGAAAATATTCGGTTGGCGTATGAAAACA
>Ga0164311_10001745_pt1 | contig 10904 bp, 9 predicted proteins | sample GuaBasSedimGuay2_FD_121796 | JGI IMG/M metagenome (GOLD analysis project Ga0164311, IMG submission 121796) | Subseafloor sediment microbial communities from Guaymas Basin, Gulf of California, Mexico - Guay2, Core 4569-9, 9-12 cm | ecosystem: Environmental > Aquatic > Marine > Hydrothermal vents...
AACTCGGATTGTTCAGGAGCAAAGAGATTATAACACAGAGAGCGGATAAGTCAAAGAATCGCTGCCTCGTCCATCATCTTTTGGAACAACTCGGCCTGATCTTGGGCATCGCGGAGGGCGTGATGGATGAGCGTCCGCCTGCCCAGGTAGCGAGCGGCGACGTGGCTCATCCCGGTCTCTGACCAACGGACGCCGGTCAGGCCCATGTAGAAGGCTTTCACATCCAGCGCGGCGTGACCAAAGGGGTTGCGCCCCAGGAAGCGGTGAAAATAGTCGCTGACGAACATCCAGTCAAAGGGGGCGTTAAAGGCCACAAAGATCGGCTTTTGGTCGGGGGAAATCTCGTTCGCCAGCCAATCCTCGAAGCGAGTCAGCGCCTCGGCCGGCGGCAGGCCATGCTCGGCCAGTTCCACGAGCGACAGCCCGCTGACCGCCAACGCTTCTGGAAGCGCGTCGTTGTTCACGGGCTGCAACTCGACGTAGAAAGTGCGCTGGAGGTCGCTCACCAGGCAGGCACCGATGGAGAGCAGAGAATACAGGCCAGGGTTCGGCCCGGCGGTCTCCACGTCTACAGAAACGTATGCTTCGAGTGGCTTCATTGCTCCTCTCGTGTTTGTAGAAACCAGGTTTTTCCTAAAAACCTGGTTTCTTGGTTTCCTCCATCGCTTCCAGGAACTCGACCACTTCTGTGATGCCCATCAGTTTGGCTTTGAAGAACTCGTTGACCAGTTCCTCTACCCTGGCTCGCGCGTTGGTGATCAACGCGCTCCAACCTGCGCCCAAATCTACCCGGCCGGTGAGGCTATCCCGCATCTTGATCAGCGACATCACGATCTCGGTCTCCATTGGCCCCTCGCAGGTTTCGACCACGTCCCGGATCAGGTCGTCAGTCTGCTGCACCAACGTCTCGCGGTCGATCGTCGAATCGGGCTTGCCGGCATCGTCAATCGTATCCAGCAGCGACCAGACCTGGTAGAGCAGCGCGGCCGGCTCGTCGAACAGCTCACGAATCAGCGCGGCGGCCCGGTAGCGCCCGGTCAGACGAAAAACGTTGTACAGCCGCTTGGCTACCTTACCATAATTGATGTGCTTGTGGGTGTACTTGTAGACCTCGCCCGTGATCTGCCGCACGTACTCGTCCAACGCCTGGGGCGAGATGTGCTCGGCCAGTTTGGAGAACAGCGGCACCGAATCCGCCTCTAGATAGACCTCCTGAAAGTAGGGGTCAATAAAACCATCCATCGGCGTGATCGAACCATCGGGGGCCTCCCAGGTCACATCGAGCATGTTACTGGCGTTGACAACGCCCTTCCTCTCCGTCTCTGTGACGACCCAGTCCATCTTGCACCAGCCGGGGTCCAGGCAGCCATACTCCCATTCCACTTCCCACGCTTCGCCCGATGCGCGGGCGACCTGCATCTGGCCCGCCTTTATCTCGTCGGCGCTCCAAGAGATGGGCGAACCGTTGCCGATAGGCTCGCCGTCTTTGATCACATCCTCTTGCCAGGTGCCGAACCTGACCTCGAGCAGTTGGTAATCCGGCCCCTCGAACTTGGTCAGCGCTTTGTCGCGCATCAGGTCGGCCAGGATGCGGCAGGCCTCCTCCTGCGTCTCGGCCTTGATGTTGACGCGCTCAAAGTAGTCGCAGTCGCCGGGGTAGAGTTGGATCACGCCCTGGGCCGCGCTGCCCGCCAGGCTGACGGCGGTCTCGACGTTGGGCAGGTCGGGCAACTGGACGATGTCAGCGATGCGGCGGTAGCGCTCCAGTGAGCCTTTATCGAAATCGAGCAGCGTGATCTCGTGGCCGTAGACGCCGGCATCCTCGTCCAGGTCCCACTTCATCGCTTCAGACCCGGCCATGGCCGCCAACCACTGAGCGACGTCGGTCTCGTCCACCTCGACTCCCAGCGTGCGGGCGGTTTTGATGATCTGTTCCACTTCTTCCTGGGCGTCTACTGGGGTCTTTTCTTCTGTCATTTTTACCTCCATATTGCGTGTTATTGGGGCAGTGGAGCAACTCAACCGCTCACAGTTTAGCACATTTTCGCAAAACGTAAAGACGGGGAACGTAATGCGTAATTGCGTGATGCAAAATTTTCGCGCTAAAATTGAAATTGTGGTAACATGCAGGCCGAGCAACAAAATCAAGCGCCAAATATAAACCTATGGAGGCACACTAATGGCAAAGTTTCCCGTTGAACCTTTCAGAATCAAAGTTGTCGAACCCATCCGCCAGACCAGCCGCGCCAAGCGGGAGGAAATTCTGGAGCAAGCCGGCTACAACGTCTTCGCTGTGCGGGCCGAGGACATTTATATTGATCTGCTTACCGATTCCGGCACGGCGGCAATGTCAGATAACCAATGGGCCGGCGTTATGCTGGGCGACGAGAGTTACGCTGGCTGTCGCAACTTTTTCAGCCTGGAGGAGGCGATCAAGTCTATCACCGGCTTTGAGTACTTTGTGCCCACGCATCAGGGCCGCGCGGCCGAGAACATTCTCTTTTCTTGCACGGTCGAGCCGGGCAAGTCGGTGCCCAGCAACATGCACTTTGACACCACACAGGCCAACGTGTTGGCCCGAGGCGGCGACCCGGTCAACCTGCTGGCCGAGGTAGGGCTAGACCCCACCAGTCACGCTCCCTTCAAAGGGGATATAGACCTCGCCAGGTTGGAAGCGTTCATTGAGCAAGTGGGGCCGGAGAACATCCCGCTGGGCATGTTGACGGTGACGAATAACGCCGGCGGCGGCCAGCCAGTCTCAATAGGCAACATCCGCGCCACTGGCGAATTGTTGCACAAGTATGACATTCCTTTTTTCCTTGATGCCTGCCGCTACGCCGAGAACGCCTATTTCATCAAGCTGCGCGATCCGGCCTATGCCGACACGCCCGTCCTTGAAATCGCCCGCGAGATGTTCTCCTACGCCGACGGCTGCACCATGTCGGCCAAGAAGGACGCGCTGGTCAACATTGGCGGCTTTTTGGCGCTGAACGACGAGGGGTTATTCAAGCGCGTGCGCCAAGAGCTGATCATCCGCGAGGGGTTCCCCACCTACGGCGGGCTGGCCGGGCGCGACCTGGAGGCAATCGCCCGCGGGTTGTGGGAGGGGCTAGACGAGCGATACCTGGCCTACCGCCTGGCCCATACAAAGTACCTGGCCGACCGGCTGTTGGAGGGCGATATTCCCATCCTGGAACCGCCCGGCGGCCACGCCGTCTACATAGATGTGAAACGGTTGCTGCCGCACATTCCGCAATCTGAACTGCCCGGCCAGTCGCTTGCTTGCGAGATGTATTTAGAGGGCGGCGTGCGCGCGGTAGAGATCGGAAGTGTGGCCTTTGCCCGCGAGGACCCAGAGACGGGCGAGATGGTCTACCCCGATCTGGAATTGGTGCGCATGGCGATCCCGCGCCGGGTCTACACCCAGGCTCATCTGGACTATGTGGCAGAGACCTGCCAGCGCATCTATGAGAAGCGGGATCAACTGCGCGGCATGCGCTTTACCTACGCGCCCAAGCTGCTGCGCCACTTTACGGGCCGCTTTGAGCCGGTGTAGTTGGTTGATTGGCAAATAAGAAACCAGGTTTTGCCGCTTCTGGCGAAGCAGAAGCGTCTTTGCTTACAAAAAACCTGGTTTCTTTCCCCTGCTAGGAGCTACTTCAACCAGCACTGAATGGGTACGCGAGCTGTTGCTCGGCAAGGTCGGCGTGGTGGAGGTTAGCACGTTGACCGATCCGGCAGTGTCTGTGCCGTCAGGCTCCAGGGAGGGCCACACGCCTTCGAGAAGGCAAACGACGCCCGGCATAATGTCCTCGGTCACGTGGGCCGCGATGCGCATTCTGCCCTCGGGACTGCTGACGTAAACCTGCTGGCCGCCCTCTATCTCCCGCCGGGCCGCGTCGTGAGGGTGTATCCACAACACCTGCTGCTCCCGCTCCTTGAACCACGGGATGTTGTTGTACTGCGAGTGAGTCTGGAACCTGGAGTGTGGGGTGATCAACCTGAGAGGGTGTTCGTCGGTTGTCTCGAGTATCCGACATTCAGGAATGGGGGGAAATCCCGTCTCGGCGTAGGCGGCGGACGATATCTCCACCCGGCCTGATGGCGTCTTTAATGGATGGGCTTGCGGGTCGGCGATGAAATCGGATAGCCCCACCCTCAACTGATCTTTACCCATATAAATGCCGGTGCGTTTGAACTCCTCATAGTCGGGCACCTCCGAGTCCGCGACAAAGCTCCTCAGCCATTCTTCCGCGTTCTTGCCCTCGGAAAACTCGGCCAAGAAACCGAGTCGCTCCGCCAGCTCGCAAAAGATGTCATAGTCGTTCTTGGCCTCGGGCAAGGGAGGCACGGCCTGGTTGGAGAACAGCAAATAATTGCCATCGGGAAAGACAATGTCATCCCGTTCCAAAAAGGTCGTAGCGGGCAAGACGACATCGCAATGCCGCGCCGTCGGCGTCAAAAAATAGTCGTGGCAGACGGCGAACTCGACTTTGTTAAAAGCCCGCATGTTCTTGTGAATGTCGCTGCCCTGCATCAAGTAGTTGCCCCCCACGTTATAGATGGCTTGTACGTCGCTGGGGTAGCCGCCGCGTGTGCCTTCCAGGATGACGTCGGGCCAGCGGTATTCCGGCGCCGCAGCAGTGATTGGGTTGGCGGGCGCGCCAATCTCGCCCATGCGGGGACATGGCAGCCGGCTCCAGGTGAGCGCGCCCGAAGAGCCGCCCCGGATGCCCAGGTTGCCGGTCGCCGTTTGGAGCGCGATCGCCATGCGAATCGCTTCTTCCCCGCCGATGGTTCTTTGGATGGAGAGACCCGGGATGAGGGCCGCCGGGCGCGCGCGTCCGTACTGGCGGGCGAATCGGACGATGGTCTCGGCGGGCACGCCGCAGATCGCTTCCGCCCAACGTGGCGTCTTGGGCTCCCCGCCTGACAGCCCGAGGACGTGGCGTTCGAGCTCGTCAAAGCCCGCGCTGTACTTTTTCACAAAGGGTGTGTCAACCAGGTTCTCTTTGAGCAGCACGTATAGGACGGCCATCATCAGGGCCGTATCCGTCCCCGGCAGAACCGGTATCCACTGGGTGCCCAACTTGCGAACTGATCTCGTCCGCCGGGGGTCAATGACGATCACGTCAATCCCTCCGTCTTTGGCCTCCCGTATCCGGGCTTCCGTCTCGCAACCCAGGCGGGTGTCGGCGATATTCGCGCCCCACAGGATGATCAGGTTGGAAAATCGGAGCGTGCCCGGGTCAATTCCCGCCTGCCACGCGCCGAGCACAAAGGGAGTGGCAAAGCTGGCCGCGCCCGAACTATAGTTACCCGTCATTGCGGTGTAGCCGCCGAACAGGCTCAGAAAACGCGCGGTGAGGGAGTGAGTGTTATGCAACGCGCCCCGGCAAGAACCGGAGCCTCCCAGGTAGAGTATGGCCTCGTTCCCGTACCTGGCCCGGATGCAGGTCAGCTTTTCGGCCACCAGATCCAGGGCGTGGGGCCAGGGAATCTGTCTGAACTCGCCCGCTCCCTTGGGGCCGGTTCTGAGCAGCGGCTTTTTCAACCGGTCCGGCGCGTACAGCACCCGCGTCATCTGGAATCCTCTCACACAGCCGGACATGTAGGGGCCGCCCAAGGGGTTATCGCTGATCTTGACGACGCGGCCATCCTTGACGTGTGCCAACAGCGGGCACCCGCCGCCACAGTCTTTGTTGCACGAGACCGGTATCTTTGTTTCTGATTTGTTACCCACTAGAAAGTCTCCTTGCTATGATAAGAAATTCCCTCCCCCGCAAAGTTGGGGGAGGGAATAGTACGGTATGGAATGGCGGCTACTGTCCCGCGTTCAGTAGTTTCTCACGACGAGAGGCAGGTAGACCTTGTACGCGTTGGTATACGCATAGTAGACGGCTGTTGGGCCTTCGGTAGTCGTGACTTCTACCTTGTTGATCAGCGTCACGGTGCAACCTGTCGCGACGGTGACGACGAACGTATGCTCCCAGTCGCCTCCCGGCGTAGTGATGGTTGGCGTCCAGACGAGTGGCCCTGCGTACGTGACGGAGACGGGCAGCGTGTCGGTGATGGTGGCGTGCAGGTCTTGGGCGCTATTATTGACGACGCGGATGGTGTAGGTCAACGGCGATCCTGGAGTTACCGGATCGGGGGTGTCAGTCTTGATGAGTGTCAGATCAGGCAGGTCTACAGAATCTGCTGTAGCGGCCTGAAGCATATCGTAAGCGTTCCCCGCTCCATCAGGGAGATAGTCGACGAACGCGACGGCGTGGACATTGTCCCAATCGGCGACGTTGCTCAGCTCGCCGGTCTCCAAGTTGAATGTCTCTGTCGCGCCATTTGCGAGAGAGGATATGGAAGCTGAAATGGCTTCCCGAACGATGCGGCCTGTATTATGGTCATCTGTTGGGGTTGGTGTATGCTCCTCATACACGACGGCGTGGACCGTCGCGCCGTTGCCGGATGAAAGAGTCACGCCGCTGAGGTTCTTGACTTGGATACTGAATTGAAGCTTGTTCCCGACGCGCTGGCTGCTGGCCGTGATCTCTGCTTCAGGGGCTCGCGCTAGTTCAGCATCAACCATGTCTTTGTAAATATCGTAAAGGTTGGGATACCAAGCGTTATGTACCTGATGTCCACTGTCTACTATGATGAACGGCAGCGTGGTGCCGTCGGACGCGGCCCAATAACGACCATATCGAGAATAGGGGTTTACGCCGTTAATATCGTATTCCATAAACAGAACGGGCTGAACTGCGTAATCACTTGCCAACTGATCTACCACCGGACCGGCGGATTGGCAGTTCCATCAGCCAGACATGAACGCCTCAAAAATTACCAGGCGAGTCGCCGCTGGCGACAGAGGCGCATTGACCGGCGGGGCGGGCGCTTGCGATTTTGTTATCACAGAACTAGGGTTAAGCGCCAGGACGAGAACCAACAAAAGGAAAACTCGGACTAGGCGATGCATTTTGGCCTCCTATACATTTGTGACTCGTCTGAAAAAAGGTCATCTAACCACAGAAGCACAGAGGACACGGAGAAAATTTGATATTTGGTTTAAAAAAATCCACTTTACACGTCAAAAAGTTAATTTTTCAAGGTCAAGTTTAAAATCTCTGTGCTCTCTGTGTCTCTGTGGTGAAATGCCTAGTTTTTTCAGTCGAGTCATTTGTTAGTTATGACATTCCACTCGAGCCTGTTTTGTTTCTGTCGAGCCAAGTCTTCACCTCCTTTCACGGCGGTGCGCCAAATTTGGCTTGCCGGCAAGTATAGCACAACGATGATGGGCGCGCAACTCGCCGCTCTCTACACAGTCATCAAACTTCTACCCCGGCGGCTAGATAGGGCGCAGCGCCAGCAATTCCCGTTTTGTAGCCGCGATTTCCAAATCGCGGGTATCTTCCTGACTTTTCACCCATAACGGGAATTGCTGGCGCAGCGCCGAGTTCTACGTCTCCAGGGCAAGCAGCGCCACAAACTCGGCCAGCACAATGGCGGTCGCGCCCCAGACCTGGCGCCCGTTCACAGCGTAGAAAGGGACGTGCAGGGTCGCTTCGCCCCGGCCCCAATCTTCCTCGCGCCGCGTGGCCGGGTCCAGCAGTATGGAAAGAGGAACGTCCAGCAACTCGGCTACCTCTTGGGGGTCGGGATGAAAGACGGGGCGTTGACTGGCATAGGCGACAAAGGGATGGACGAGGTTGTTGCTGGGCGGGACGTAGAGGGGCGTGAGCGGGCCGAAAAGCTCCAGCCCGCCGGCGGCGATCCCGATCTCCTCCCGCGCCTCGCGCAGCGCGGTTTCCTGGAGCGATGCGTCCCCCTTCTCCCACCCGCCTCCGGGCAGCGAGACCTGGCCGCTGTGGTGATTCAGGTTGGATGTGCGCACGGTCAGCGCCAGATGGAGCGCGCCGTTGATGGGATAAAGCAGCAGCAGCACTCCCGCTCGCCGAGGCTCGACGCCGGCAAGCGGGCTGAACGGGCGCGGCTGCGGGGCCATCGTGATCTGCGCTGCGATGCCGGGCAGCGGGCGCTGCATCGCGGCGCGGACGCGCCCGATGGTGGGGCTACTCGTCATTTGCAGTAACTTTTTCTAATTTGCTACCGGATACTTTTGCCAAGTTTATGATTACACTGAGATTCACGGAGAATGTACCGAGACGCACAGAGATTTTTTGAGAGAATCCAGCAGTGTGAAGCGGCGCTTTCGTCAAATCGTCTAATTTTCAATGTCTCAGTGAATCTCCGTGTCTTCTCTGCGCTCTCTGTGTAACTGTTTTTGACACCTCTGAAAAAGTGTCTGGTAGTGAGACGTCAGAATCCGAAATCGAACCAGTTGGTGCCGGTGATGACGGAGCATGTGAGCGCCAAAAAGATGAGGAACAGGATGATCCCACAGCCGCATCCGGTACAGGACAGTCCTTTCCCAAAACCGAATCTCTCTTGCAGCCAGTCGAAAAGCCAATTCAAGAACGCCAGTTTAAGCAGGCCAGACAAACATCCAGGTCTATCACTCATTGTTCTTCTCCTTTTTTGCCAGGCGGCCGGAATGTCATTCCGGCCTATTTTGCCAACCCTAAAGGTTTTCCGAAACCTTTAGGGTTTTCTTGCAAGATGTTAACTCTGCCGAATAACGTCAGGGCGCTGACGATTGCTCGATCTGTTCGACTTTTTCTTGCACGGCCGGCTGGTCCGGCTCTAGCAGCAGCGACATGCGGTATGCGTTGAGCGACTGCTCCACCTGCCCTAGGGTGGCTCGGTACCCGCCCCAGATGTTGAGTTCGTAGACGACATCGGGAACGTTTTGCAGCAGAGGTCGCGCCTTTTCCAGTTGCCCCACCCACACGTAGGCCAATCCCAACCCTTTGTGCGTGGTGGTGTTTTCGGGGTCTGCCTGCCACGCTATCTCTAGATGTTCGACTCCTTCCTGGAAGCGCGCCTCGTCCACCAGCATCAGTCCCAATCGTTGTTGAGCGGTGCGGTCGTGGGGCGCGATCTGAATCGCGCGCCGGTAGTGTTCCTCTGCCTGCTGCCGCAGGGTGGCTCGCTGCCCATCGTTCAGGGTTTCTAGTAGCTCTCCACGGGCTTGCAGCACACAGCCCAGATTGGCATGCCACGTGGCCGTCAGGGGGTGCAGGCTGACGGCGACTATGATGAGAAATACCCCCGCCACGCTGGCGGGAAGTATCCACTGCCGCCCTCGGGTCTTGGCGCGAGTCCGACGCAAGGTGGTGGCTGCGTTCAACCCCAGCAGTCCAAAGAATGGGAACCAGCACCACAGGTCTACGTACTGCCGTGCGTCAGTGACGCCGTGTATAAAGATGGCCGTAAGCCCTAGCCAGGTGGATTGATATAAAAGATCAGCGCTGGGTTTGGTGTGTGTGTGCGCAGCCTGGTAGAGCGCTGCCATCAGCCACAGCAGTGAAATTGCACCGACCAATCCTTGCTCAAGCCACACCTCCAGGTAGAGATTGTGAGAACAGGAGAGGAACACGTGCTGTATGAGCAATGCGTACTGCGAGTGTACCCTGGCAAATTGCCCGCCTAGCCCAATCCCAGTCAATGGAAAGTCTTGAACCAGGTAGACACTGTTACGGTACACGTCTAGTCGATCCGGCCGGATGAAAATAGGTGCCAATATCCGGTTGGCAACTGGGATGTCGTTTAGCGCCATGATATCTCCCTGCACAATCGTGTAAATGGTCAATCCCAGCGCCAGGAGCGCGCCGGCGCTGACGGCCACGCGCATTGGTCGCCAGTGGAGGGCTGACCACAGCGCCGTCGTAGCCAGTACGGCCAGCCACGCCCCGCGCGCTGTGCTCATCAGCAACGCCAGGGTGATCAGGCTCGCGCAGATTGCCCCACCGGCGCGCCCCCACCACCGATTGCTCGTTAACGTCAGCCCAATTACAAGAAAGAATCCTCCCTCCAGGAACGCTGCCACGCCATTATCTACGGGTATCCAGACGATGGCTGGCGGAACAACCTTGCCGATGAGCGCGCCCAGACGATCAATCGCCCTTATCTTTTCCGGGTACCCAAAATGGTCGTACTGGGTGATAAAGTAGAGCGATAGCAGCACGCTTGCGAAAACGATAATGACCGCGATAGCGCGCCACCAACGGCGGGATACGGCCAGCCGGGAGACCAAGACGTATAGCAGGCAGCCCGCGCTCAAAGCTATCAGCGTGCTCCAACACTGGCTGCGGTCGTAGGCCGGCCACAGGCCGAGAAATGCGCTGAACAGAAAGAGCGCCAGAGGCAAGTCCAGAGGGGCTAGTTTGAGGGTACGATTGGGCATCAGTCAGCAGACTCCATTTCCGCCAGCGCTATCACGGCCGGCGACCAATTTTCGTGGTAGCGCAGCGCCGTATCAAAATCGGCCCGCGCGCCGCCAGCATCCCCTTGCGACAGGCGGGCCTTGCCGCGCCAATAGTAAGATTCTTCCAGGTTGCTGGTCGTCGCCAGTGTCGCGTCGGCCAGCGCGATGACGTCGTCGTACCGGCCCACGCTGTAGTAACTCTCGTAGGGGCCGAACTGGTACCACAACATGCGATAGTGCAGCCCCAGTTGCCGCGCGCGGTCGTAGGCTGCCGCCGCCTCGGCGTGCCGCCCCAGCGAGGTCAGGCTGGAACCGGCGCTGAACCAGGAGAATGTGACCCAGTCGGCGCAGTCGGCGTAGGCCACGCAGGATGCGGGTGGGGACTCGGCCTCGGCGCGGGCTGTCTCCAGCGCTCGCTCGTACATCGTCGCGTCGTCCACGTCTGAGCCGAGGATCGTCGCCAGCGCGTCCCACTGCTCCGGCGCGTAAACCACCAGGTAGATGCGGTTAAAGACGCGCCACAGCTCGTCCAACTCCTGGTAGCCGATGGTCACGTCGGGGCCGTGGAGCGAGTCGTAGGTGA
>Ga0164311_10001746_pt1 | contig 10902 bp, 4 predicted proteins | sample GuaBasSedimGuay2_FD_121796 | JGI IMG/M metagenome (GOLD analysis project Ga0164311, IMG submission 121796) | Subseafloor sediment microbial communities from Guaymas Basin, Gulf of California, Mexico - Guay2, Core 4569-9, 9-12 cm | ecosystem: Environmental > Aquatic > Marine > Hydrothermal vents...
CAGTAATGGTTTAAATATTCAAACGATGGTTTTGCTTTATTTCACTGGCTAACCAATCAAAAACACCTGCTTCTTTTGCATAGTTATCCCATTCACTGACAACTGTGATGATATCATCAATAATCTGCTCGGCTTCTTTCTTAAAATTACCTATCAATGTCGCTACTGCTAACAGATCATCTCGTACAAAGTCATCTCGTTTCCCATTAACTGACATTTGGTGTGAGTTTACCCACGGTGAACCTTTCTTATAGCTATAGGCTAAATCAAAGGCAGGCGAAAGTCGCCAATGGCTAGCAGCATGATCTAATGTAAAACAAATATTTTTAGTATGGTCGTCATGGTTTCTTGCCACGATATTAAATACCATTCGGCGGTATATTTCTATGGCATCTTTTCTAGGTAATCGAAGTTGTCTTGCTACGGCCAATAGCTGTTCATAACTATACGCACCTGGCTTTTTATAATCAGCATGATCCATAGCACATAAAGACACAACATGACGTTTTCTATTTCCATCACGATCAAAGCGCTTAGTCATAAAATGGGCACGGTCACCTTCTCTCAACAATTCTGATGATGAGATATCAATACCTGCATCTTTTGCCATTAAATAGTATGCATATTCCATACAGCCAAAACCATAGGGATCGCCAAAGGTTTCACTACTGACCTTGTGTTCTTCTACCCCATCAAATTTCAGTAGATAATGTTCAAACTCAGGTGGCGCATCAACTTGGCCCGAGTGAAATTCTGTTCTGTCTTTATTCACTGCTACTAAGACTTTAGCTCGTGCTCCACCTGCTGAGGTACCAACCTGAAATAATGCCAACATAGCTTCATTGTTATACTTCTGGTCTTGCTTAATAGTTGCAGTTAAATTTTCCCGCTGGTCGAGTACCTGTTGCGCCATTTCTACTAAAGAGGCTATATCTAAATGATCAATAGCTGTTACCAGTTCAAGAGCGGGAAAAAACTCTATAGCGCCCATGCCACGATTTCCCGTGTAGAGTAACCGTTCAAGTGCCGTAAAGTCATTGGTATCACGACCTTGTTGGGCTAACCATGTATTAATAACGGCGTTACCAAAGTCATCAGGTAAAGTATCTGCAAAAACAGCTGGTAAACCATTGTATGTCTCAGAATTTAATGAAGGAAACTGATATTTATTTGGTGATAATGGCATGCGTAATGGCGCTACTTCAATACCGCCTTTTATCCATTCTGGTGCATATTCAAAGGTACTAATTTTTGAGTTTGTATCATAGGCTAACGCCCCAACCAATTGCCCCCATAATCGAACCTCTGCTAAATTTCCCATTTACCAGTCCAGCTCTTTTTTATTTTGATCATTGGCCGTCCCATCACGCGGACTGGAAGCTCGTTGTGGTTGCTTACCTTTTGACTTTAATTGTGCCATCGGGCTGAAGGTTGTTTCTGGAATAAACTGCTCAATTAAGTCCAGCCGTCCTAATGCTCGCAAGGCGGCAATAATATTTTCAAATTTAGCGGCACCCTTTGCTAATTGTCGATAGCTCACACGAGATACCCCTATTTCATCTGCCAACTGTTGCTGGGTTATATTTTTCTCAAGGCGTAGCTGATCGATCCGTTGACCGATCTCTTGTGCAATTGCTCTGTTTGTCATTGAGTCAAAGTTCATAATAAATACTTTGCCCTCATTTTTAACCAATGTCAACTTATCTTATCATTAACAGCTTAATTCACATATAATGATAACTTTTTAAACCATTAAACCGGATCGACTCATTACATATATTAATAGTGATGAAGGAATTCAAGCTTGCCAACTGGCTGTAATTACTGGTGCCAGCTCTTCTTTTATCTGACCTGATAATTCTAATTCCGCAGAAGAAGATGGATTAAATACAGCCATCGCCTGCACAAGTTGATCTACCTGATTATTGCTTAATGTATGTCCGTTATTGACACTAATCTCATCAAGTTGATGACGTTCATGTCTATACCAATTCTTCATCATCACATTATCTTCTGTACCCATGATACTAATTTCTAAATCATTACCAGCTCTTTCAAACCAAAGCTGTTGTTCATTAATATCATCACCAAAAGCAAGCACATCACGACTGCTTTTGACAGGATCGTAATTTCTTATCACATCCTGCCCATCACCTCGGTCAAATAAATAGGTATCACTTCCAGCACCACCCGTTAGCTGGTCATTACCTTCTCCACCGCTGAGAATATCATTACCTGAACTACCCCAAAGCACATCATTACCTGCTTCACCATTTAGTGTTACATTGGCGTAGCTGTGTTTCTTACTGGTCAAATCAACAACATCGTTGCCATTCCCCATATCAAAACGTTCTATATCAACAACTCGTGGGCCAGTAGTACTATTCGGCAATGGGCTAAAGGTATCTTCTAGGAAAATAACATCATCACCATCTGTACCTTGAAGGATATCTTGTCCTTCTCCACCATCAAACAAGTCATGGCTATTCTGTTTGTTAATTAATCGAATACGTTCCCTGCTACCTCGATGACCTGGACTACCTACATTTTTAGCAAAAAAACGATTTGACCATATTGCATCTTCAGACATTAGTAATACATCATCACCTGATCCACCTTGCAACCAATCACTTCCTTTTCCACCCAATAAAGTATCATTTCCAGCACCACCGATAAGGATGTCATCACCTTCACCACTGTTAATTACATCATCATATTTAGTACCTGATAATGTGTCATTTCCTGTTCCACCAATAATGTCAGGATTTGCATCATCCACAATAAGATTAAATATTGTTTCAGCGGCCAAGCCACCAGTATCAGTTGCTGTTATTTTAATATCATATGCACCAGAGCCATCTAGCGGTGGCAATCCTGAAAATATTTGGGTATTGATATCAAAGCTGAGCCAATCAGGCAATATAGATCCATCAACTAAAGTGGCACTTAAAGTAAGAGTGTCACCAATATCACTATCGGTAAAGGTATCTATTGGTAGTTGATAGCTAAATAGTGTGTTTTCATCACCTGTTTGGTCTGCTAACCCTGTAGTAACAATAGGGCCATCATTGATATTATTGATGGTCAAAACAAAGCTATCACTAACACTTAACCCGTCGTTATCTATTGCAGTAATTTTAATATCTAAAACGTTTACATCTTCATTATCAGGTGTGCCTGATAGAATTTTTGTATCAGCATCAAAGCTCAGCCATGAAGGCAGCTCACTGTTATCAGCTAATGTAGCAATATATGTGAGTGTGTCACCGGCATCATTATCAATGAAGCTACCTGCTAGCACTTGATAACGAAACAGGACATCTTCATCACTTGCCTGATCAAGCAATGCAGTGTTGACTATAGGGGCATTATTAGTTTTGTTGCCTCCAAGCTTATCAAGATCACTAAGATTTGACTGAACATAATCAAAAGTCCACTCCGTACCACTAGAAAAGATAATACGATCCAAAGCATCAGCACCCTTACCATATTGTGTCGAGAAATAATTTCCCACACGGATCCTATCTTCTCCTGTATCACCAATGACAATTAATAAATCCTCATTGGCCTTAAATAACTCAACATTTTCCGGTGTGATCGCCACCCCAAACTGAAGTACATCTGCCCCTGACCAATTATGGTTCATAATTTGATCGTGACCATCACCCAACTCAAATTTATATGTATCGTTCCCTTCTCCTCCGACTAAATAATCTGCCCCTTTTCCTCCATGTAGGTAATCATCACCATTATCACCGTAAAGCCAGTCATCTCCAGTGCTACCTTTTAGCGTGTCATTACCGGCTCTACCAGATAAATAGTTATTCCCATTTTCTCCAACAAGGTTATTATTTTCATTGTCACCATATAAACGATTATCTAGCTCTTTTGGAGTCCAAATTTCACTGTGAATCGTATCAACATCCCATTCGGTTCCATCATTAAATCTTAATGTAGTTAACACATAATTCCCACTGTAGTCTTCTTGTGCAAAATGATTAACTACTCGAATTTGATCGCCACTAGATTTAATGGTGATTAAAAGATCATCTATGAGGTTTGATTTCTCCGTATCAGCACGCTGTATAAGCAGATCACTTGCTGCAATACCAACGCCTAACTGTAATATGTTTGTAGTATCAACATCTCTCGATGATGGATTAAAAATTCGATCTCGTCCATCCCCTGACTGGAAATGGAAAATCGTAGTTCCTAAACCACCAAACAAATCATCATCACCCTGTCCACCAAACATTTCCTTTTGTCCTGTTGCAGCTAAAGAGTTTCCACCGAAAGATAGCTCTGAAGAAACGTATGCAAACAAAGAATCATTTCCTCGTCCTCCATATAGAAAATCATTACCCTCACCGCTATACAACATATCATCGCCTATGCCTCCCATTAATACGTCATCGCCTACTCTCCCAGCGATCACATCATGGCCAGCCAAACCATTTAGTGTATTACTAAAGCTATTTCCAATAATCCAATCATCGCCTTCTGTTTCCAGTGTTCCCACTGATTTTAAGAAGTCTAAATCCCAAGTAGTGCCATCACCAAAATGGACAGTTCCTATAGCATGTGTTTTTGAATAGAGTGAGTGATCTGCAAAAAAGCCTTTCAATTCAACACTATCATCTGAACCTTTGATTTTAAGAAATAAACTAGTTCTTAATGCTGTTAACTTAATATCATCAGCTGTAATGCCTTCTACGAATTTTAGAGTATCCTGACCATCAATAATATTTCTGGATAGCTGATTTATTTTATCTCGCCCATTGTTAGGACCGACAATATAAGTATTTGAACCACTACCACCCTCCATATAGTCATCACCAGCAGCACCATTCAATACATCATCGCCATTCCCACCAAAAAGTGTATCTTTACCATTACCCCCGAAAAGAACATCATCACCATCACCACCTTTTAGGACATCATTACCACCACGACCTTCAAGTGTGTCATTACCTGCCTCACCCTGGAGGTTGTCATAGTTAGCGTCACCTATTAAGTTATCAGCATTTGAGCTACCAACTTGCCTAACATAATCAATAATATTGACTATTGAGCTTACATAATTGAAGTCCCAGATAGTTGAATCAGAAAAGGTTATATTTTCAAGAGAAGATTGTTGACCTGTATGGAAATAATTTATTACCGTAATTTCATCCCCCGAATTCGAGAAATGAATAAGCAAATCATCATATAACTGATGTAATGATAGTTCACTTGGCTGAATACCTTCCCCGAAGACTAGTGTATCTACACCATTTTGATCATGGATTGTGTCTGAGCCATCACCAATATGATAATGATAGGTATCATTACCATATCTATCATTTAATTGATCATCTCCAGCCCCACCAAAAAAGGCATCATCACCTTTATCACCATATAATGTGTCGTATCCTAAACCACCGATGAGAGTGTCGTTACCATCAGACAAGTATGAAGTACCATGGCCATACAGCTCATCATCACCTTCACCACCAATCAGAGTGTCATCTCCCGCTTGCCCGATTAACCTATCACTGCCTGCTTGCCCATCAATAACATCATTCGTATCATCTCCTCGAATCACATTATCCATATCATCTGTCACTCTTAGCCATTGCAGAATATCGACACTATCCCAAATTGTACTGTCTGAGAATTTGAATTGATATGAGGGTTCTAAATATATGAAATCCTGAATAATCAACTGATCTGTTGTGCCCTCAAGATTCAGTATGAGATTACCAGAATCAATATGAACACTAACATCTCCTGGAAAAACATCACTTCCAAACTCAACAGTTTGAAGAACAGAAGATGGATAAGAGCGTATCAAATCAACGCCATCCCCAAGACCAAAACGATAAGTGTTTTCTCCTGCTGTTCCTAATATCTCATCGTATCCACTGCCACCATAGAAAATATCGTTGCCAGTGCCACCTATGAGAAAATCATCACCTTCACCACCTAAAAGATAAAAATCACCCTCGGTATTAATACTCAGATAATCATTCCCTGTAGCCCCAGACAAATAGTTATTTACAGCATCACTACTGTACAAATAATCAGCACCCAGTGAATGCTGTTTAATCATATCGATAACCGTCTGATATCCCCAGTTTGTACCATCCGAAAACTCTATTACATCTAATGAAGAGTTACTACTTAAATAGTCTGCAAGAAATATTAATTGATCTGACTTCCACAACATCAAGTCAACACTTAATTCCTTATTCACACTTGTTCTCGTGGCCACGACATCTGAAGGTGCTATGCTCTCACCAAAACGGAGAACATCATAGCCTCCGTCTGAGTCATAGTTATTAATACCCGTATAGTCAGCAGCATTTAAAGCAAATAAATAAGTATCATTACCATTTCCACCAAATAAATAATTTGCATTCCCACCACCATCCAAGGTGTCATTACCATTTTGCCCTTTCAGACTGTCATTACCCATTCCACCCAATAACAGATCATTGCCATCGCCGCCCTGTAGACGATCATCTCCATTGCCACCGGTTAAGACATCATTGCCAGCTTCACCATAGATAGAATCATGTCCATCCAATCCGTTAATAGTGTCATCACTCGCATAGCCATATAACGTATCATTAGAATCAGATGGAATTAAGGCTTGAGCTCTGACAAAATCACCATCCCAACTTGTTCCATCTGAAAATTCTATGGCATATAACTCATAGTTAAGACTGCTAAAGTAGCTTTGTACCGTAATCACTTTACCCGTGCTTTGTAATGTCAGTTTTAAATCATTATTTGTTCGTTTTATAAGCACATCAACGGGTCTAATTCCAGCCATAAACCGCAGAATGTCCTGACTGGTTCTACTATTATCAAAATTATTGATCGTCGTATTGCCATCACCTGCTGTAAACAGATAAATATCGTCACCATCATTTCCTGCCAGATAATCATTATTTCCAGATCCACCTCGTAGAGTATCGTTACCTTCATGGCCATAAAGCCGGTCATAACCCTCATTACCTTCTAAATAATCATCTCCCTCATTACCATAAAGGTAATCATTATTTAGGCCGCCATAAAGTTTGTCATTACCCTTCTGGCCAAATAGCTTATCTGCACCTTGACCACCATAAATGATGTCGGCCCCACTACCGCCTCGGGCTTCATCATTGCCATCACCGCCTTCTATGTAATCATTACCATGAAGACTAGAGTCTAATGCATCACTATCACCCCACAAAAAATCATTGCCTTTGCCACCAAACAGTCGGTCATCACCACTATGACCTAATATATTATCAACACCATCTCCACCTTCGAGTCGATCATCTCCCTCTGCACCAAAAATACGATCATTACCAGATCCTCCTACTAAGGTGTCATTGCCAGCATTACCATATAACGCATCATTACCAGCACCACCATGTAACCAATCTGGACCATCATTACCGATTAATACATCTTCTCCCGCTTCACCATAAAGCGTATTCGAATTTGTGTCAGTAAACGGTACGGAAGTAGTGCTTAAGTGATATAAACCCGTTTTACCTGTACTTATAGAGAAAAGGGCTAGGCTACCTTTTCCATACAAACCATTATTCGGTGTATAGGCGTATGAAATATCTGGGTTGTCATCTAAGACACCCGAAAATCCTTCACTGGGATAAGATAAAATAATATTTGTTCCCTGGGTAACAACGTAGGTTGATTGAATGATTTTCCATTGCTGCTGCTGCGTTAGGTGAACATCATTATCGTTAGAATCAAACTCAATATAGGGGTAGAGAAAACTATTGGCACTAATAAAATCATTACCTTCACCACCAAAAGCACTATCTTGGCCATCACCTAGCAACAGAACATCGTTACCATTACCACCTTGCAGCCAATCATTATCGGTATCACCTATGAGCCAGTCATTGCCTGTTCCCCCTATTAAAATATCATCACCACTAAAACCTCTTAAGTAATCCTCACCTTCGAGTCCAATTAATTCTGCATTTTTCCCATCATAAGCTGAATAGTTATGGCTAAAATTACTATTGTTATCACCAATATAACTGGCATTAGTTGCTGTATCAGATACTTCAGCTGCTGTCTGGGGAGAAGTTAGACCAAGATCACCTAATGTGTAGTATTTGATCGTAATACTAGATTTGGTTGGATTGCTTGTATCTACAATTTTTAATGTACCAACGGCACCATCAACATGATCAGGCTCAAAGTAATAAGCAATACCTTTATCATTATCATTAAAGCTGTTTGACTCATTAAGCGTCACAACACTAAGAACATTACCATTCCAGTTAACATTTCCTAAGCCATCGCTATCAATAATGGTGTCATTGCCATCACCTGTAGTGTAGATATAGGTGTCAGTGCCTTGACCACCTTCTAGATGGTCATCACCACTATTGCCAATAAGTGTATCGTCACCACCTCCAGCAAATACATGATCAGCTTTACTTCCACCATCTAATTCACCTTCATTTTCATCGTTAGCTGAGCCAAATAGATAACGTGCTTTTTCAGGTATAACTGGGGGTGGAATTTCTTGGCCAGTCGGTTTACGTCGCTTATTGGTTTCAATATTCAGATTACTTGAAAAATCATGAAATATACCATCACCCAAAGCTGAACTAAATAGTTCTCTTTTACCTGCACCATCTGCATTTAAATCAGCAGAAAATACAGCATTTTTCGCTTCTAATAAGAGTGCTCTGGATTGTAGGTAGTCTTCAGTAAGACCAATACCAGTAGCCAAGTTATATAAATCGAATTCATGATTTTGATTATGTTGGGCATAGTCAAAGCCTGTTACGACAAAGGGATTGAGGTTTACTAAAGCATAGCGATAGCCAATGCCTTGTTGACCTTCAACGAGTGCATCACCTAAATTACTAGGTATGATCTTATAGTTCTTATCTTCAGCAACTGCTTGTATATCTGTAAGAGCATCATGAAAAGATTCTCGATAAGTAATATTGCCAAATTCACCACTGATTGCACTTGGATCTAATGTAGTAAAAGCATCCCCAAAAAACAACATACCTAAGTTATTGATTACATTATCGAGCGTATCATGTTCTGATACACCATCGCCCAATAAAGCTCCATCAGCCTTTGCCGCAGATGAGTTAATCATAATTGTCTCAGCGGTGGCCCGACTCAATGTGGGATCAATTTTCTGCATTACATTGGTCAATGATAACGAATCAATAATTAGAACAATGCTGTGAGTATCACCAAATCTAAATTCCTTCCCTGCTAAAGAACCTAAAATGCCATCAACATTGGGCTGATCTTCTATCAATATGGCAAATTCATTCTGCGAGTTAATGCCTTGATTAGCCACAATTTCAAAATCATTTTGACTTAATGCAGCATCACCATAAATTTGGTCTATTTTTTCACTAATGCCACTATCAAGTTCTTTGCCAGTCAATAGTAAGCTAGTAGCATATTTTCTTAAAATTGCTTGTTCTGCATAATCATGTCTGGCGGTGTATTGAACATTGGCTAATTCACCTTGTTTTTCAGTGAGATTAATAAGGGAATTAACATAATAAACATCTTCTGGTATATCACTATCAGGCTCCTTTGTTGCCAGATCCCATAAATCATATAGTGTAGTATCGCTACCAAAAGAAGGCTGGACTAGAACACCAGGATCTAATATCAAAGCGCGATAGTCATCAATCATATTTTCTAATGTGCCAGCACTAACATTAAAGTCACCACGCCCAACAGCATTAAAGTTATAGGATTTAATAACTACTTCGGGATGTATTTCAGTGAATATCGTTGCCAAATGACCTGATAGCGAATAACTAGTAAGGTTTAATTCAGTATCAGCACTAATATGACCTTGATTGATCAGAAACTCATAATAATCTTCCATGCTGGCAAGTTGGGCCAACGAGAAGCCATTAAAAGAAATATCACCATCAGCACCATAGGCATCTCGTATTTTATCACCACCTTTATTTTCCTCTCTAAACTCAGTACTACGCATGGAGAGGGTAAATTCTCCAGTATCTCTATTCTTTATTAAAGTGCCTGAAAAACCACTACTGCGATTGGGTAGTTGGTGGATGATTTGGTAGTTTTCAAGAAAACTTGTTGCCTGAGATTCAACCATGCGAGTTGCATGATCTTTTTCATTAACTGTTTTATATAGGTAATGATTTGTTCCATCCTTTAGACGTTCAGTTATTAAACCACTGGTAACCACATCAGTATTCGCTAAATCAATACCATCCAAATAACTCTCAGCGGCTAATTGTTGGATGGCAAAGTCTAACCAAATTTCTACTTGTATTTTAGATTCCATAGCTTCACTCCTTGAAGACTGTTATTATTTTCCTGGTTTTAAGACAGTTGTAATAAATTGATAGAAATCATTTTTTCCTGTTCTTTTATAACAGGTTTCTCCCCCTAACCACCAAATTTGATGATCTTTCTTACCCGTTCGGGCAAACGAACGCCACAGGCCTAAAATCTCATTGGTCTGTAAATCAACTACGGCTATTTCCCCACCGGCAATGCTATTCTCTCTATCATAAGGACGTTGAATTCCTCTCCACACATAGCCATATTGGCTTCGTAATTGCGTATCATATGTTTTGGTAATGTTATATACAAACTTAGAATTATAATCATCACCTGCTGCAATTGAATAACGAATAAATTTAGTGTCAGCAGGTGGTTTAAGTGATACTGATGGATGATGATGTTTTAAAATTGATGAGTGCCATTCACGCTCATACAATGATGTTTCCCAATATACATATCTACCACTGCCAAGCTTACCAATGAAGTTTCCACCGATATTTTCATTTTAGTATTTCACAATAATTTGGAATGCAGGGTCTTCTAATACGTATCGATCTTTAGATTCATCACCTCGCTGTGATAGCC
>Ga0164311_10001747_pt1 | contig 10902 bp, 15 predicted proteins | sample GuaBasSedimGuay2_FD_121796 | JGI IMG/M metagenome (GOLD analysis project Ga0164311, IMG submission 121796) | Subseafloor sediment microbial communities from Guaymas Basin, Gulf of California, Mexico - Guay2, Core 4569-9, 9-12 cm | ecosystem: Environmental > Aquatic > Marine > Hydrothermal vents...
AAGTGAAAGGGAGAGGTTGATGAGGGCTATTGAGAAGTATAGAGATTTTGAATTTGGTGAGATGGTTGTCGATTGCTTTAAATTGAAGAGGAGCATCTTGACACCAAAGGGACCAATATACGAAGATTTGCATGTTTACAAGTTGTAATGGTTGCAGTATTTTCCACTTAAGAAATAGCTTATTAAGCAATTGTCCATATAAAATTTTAGCACAAAGTGCAAACATAGAAATTGTTATCTTTTTTCTTGAAGATGTGAAGACATGAGAGTTGCAGTTGCTGGAGCTGCTGGGAGGATGGGTAGGGTTATTGTGAAGAACGTTACTGAAGATGATGAACTTGAGCTTGTGCAGGCTTTTGATCTCAGAGAGCTTGGAAGGGATTGTGGAGAGATTGCTGGGATTGGTAGATTGGGAGTTCCAATAAAAGATGCAAGAGATATGGAGGAAACTTTAGATGCGGATGTCCTCGTAGATTTTACAACAGCAGAAGGTGCAGTTGAAAACATAAGGGTTGCAAGTGAGAAGGGTGTGAAGCTTGTCGTTGGAACGACGGGATTTACAGATGATCATTGGAGGAAGATTGAAGAATACTGTGAGAGAGTTCCTGCTGTAATATCCCCAAACTTCAGTGTAGGTGTGAACGTATTTTGGAAGCTCGTTGAGTTTGCAGTTGAATTCTTAAAGGATTACGATGTAGAGATACTGGAAATTCACCATAGATTTAAGAGGGATGCACCCAGTGGAACCGCTCTAAGGACTGCAGAAATACTGAAGGAAGCTTTGGGTGATAGGAAAATTGTATTTGGTAGAGAGGGTATATGTCCAAGGGGAGATGAGATTGGTGTATTTGCAATTAGGGGTGGAGATGTCGTTGGAGAGCATACAACATTCTTCATAGGTTTTGGAGAGAGGATTGAGATAACTCACAGGGCTTGGAGTAGGCAAGCATTTGCAAGTGGTGCCATAAAGGCTATCAAATGGATAAGGAATGTGAACAAACCAGGAATATACGGTATGGATCATGTTTTGGGTTTCAAGAGTGTTTAAATAATTTATAGATTGTGACATTATTTGTTTTATTATCAATTGCTTGAACTGGCATGGAGATGCTCATGAGACTTCCATCGATTTCAACTAAAGATGTGGTAACCATGCTTAACGAGATAAAAATTTATATACCTCTTGTGACAAAAGGATGATTGGAGGTGGTGTAGATGGCTGAGTTGCCGTTGGCACCGATTGACAGGTTGGTGAGGAAGGCTGGAGCTGAGAGGGTAAGTGCAGAGGCTGTTGAGAAGTTGAGGGAAGTTTTGGAGGACTATGCTGTTTCGGTTGCAAAGAAGGCAGTTGAAGTTGCAAAGCACGCTGGTAGAAAGACGGTTAAGGTGGACGACATAAAGTTGGCTGTTGAGATGGCCAAATAATTTTTTATTTTTATGCAATATTTAATAAGATATTCTGAAATATTTTTAAAATCTGACTACGTTAGAAAGAGGTGGGAGAAGAAACTTTTGGAGAACATTAGAAAGTTTGGTATCAGTTTTAAATTTAAAATTGATAGGGGGAGGATTTGGATATTTACAGATGAGAGGGTTGATGATAAGCTGAAGAGGGTGTTTGGAATAGTTTCATTTTCACCCTGCCTTCACTGCAAGCTTGATGAACTTGACGATTTTATATTGAGTTTCTGTGAGGGTAGGTTGAATGTAAAGACGTTTGCCGTTAGAGTTAAGAGGGTTGGAAGGCACGAATTTACATCTAAGGATGTGGAAAGGAGACTTGGATCGATGATATTGAGGAAGTTTCCAAATCTCAAGGTGGATCTTAAAAATCCTGATAAGGTAATATACGTTGAGATAAGGAATGAAGATTGCTACGTCTTTGATGAGGTTGTGAAGGGTGTTGGTGGGATACCTCTTGGTGTTGAGGGGAAGGTTGTTTCTTTGCTGTCTGGTGGAATAGATTCATCGGTTGCAACTTGGCTCATGATGAAGAGGGGTTGTAAGGTTATACCCATACACTTTGACATCAGACCCTTTGGTGAAAGTAGTGTTAGGAAGGTTGTTGATTTTTTGAGGTTGTATGATCCTGAGATTGAAGTAAAGGTTGTTGAGCATGGAAGTTTTCTTGAGGAAGTTTTGGATTTTTTGAGGAGGAAGAGACTCGAAAGTTACACGTGTGTAATTTGCAAGAGGAGGATGCTTAGGGTTGCTGAGAGTATAGCTAGGGAGGAGGGTGCAAAGGGAATAGTTACGGGAGACTCCCTTGGACAGGTTGCAAGTCAGACACTTGACAACATCATGGTGATAGATGAGGTTTGCAAGCTACCAGTATTCAGACCACTTATAGGATTTGATAAGGTTGAGATTGAGGAGATTGCAAGGAGGATTGGGACTTCTTCAACTCCAGTGAAGTGTAGGGCAGTTCCAAAGAGACCAACTACAAAGGCTAATCTTGAAAGGATTTTGGAGATTGAGAAAGATTTATCTGTCTATTAAGAAAATTTTGATGTGATGAATCAGGCAGGATCTGAGTTGTTCAATGATGATGGCTGTACTCTCTGAAAAATATATATTTTTGTTTTCACATAAGTTGTAGGTATGACAGTTTACGTGATCGATACGAGCACAATATTCATGAGGAAAGCCTGCTACAAAAACATGGTTACAATTCCAGAGGTAGTTGATGAGATAAAGGATGAAGATTCACAGCTCTACTTCTCACTCTTAGATCTGAAGGTTGAGGAGGCAAGTGTAGAAAATGTTAAGAAGGTTTTAGATCTTGCCACGAATACTGGTGACATTCACAGACTCTCCGATACGGATATAAAGTTAGTTGCAAAGGCTTTGGATTTGATAGATAGGGGGGAGGATGTTGTAATCGTTACAGATGACTACTCAATCCAGAACGTTGCAATTTCGATTGGTTTAAAGGTTGACAACATAGTTCAACCTAAGATATCGAGACACTTCAGATGGATCAAGATCTGTAGGGGTTGTGGGAGGAAGGTTGAGGGCGACGTGTGTCCCGTGTGTGGTAGTGAGGCGGTAGTTAAGAGGGTGAAGTCATGAATGTGACGATAGTCATTCCAACTTTGAACGAGGAGGGTAGCATTGGTGATGTTGTTGAGGGATTCAAATCTTTGGGATACGATGACATCCTTGTGATAGATGGTAACAGCACGGATAGAACAAGGGAGATTGCTAAGGATAGGGGTGCCAGGGTTATTGTTCAGAGTGGAAAGGGGAAGGGACAGGCAATCTCCGAGGCTTTTCAGATTTTGAACAGTGATGTGTTGGTTCTGATAGATGGTGATGGAACTTACCTACCAAACGACGTTGAGAAACTCCTAGAACCAATAAGGAGGGGTGTTGCTGATCACGTCATAGGGAACAGGATGTTAAACTTTGAGAAGGGAGCATTTACGAGGTTGAATCTAATTGGAAACAAGATTCTAAATGCACTCTTCAGATTCACTTATGGGGTTGAACTAAAAGACATTCTATCGGGTTACAGGGCTTTGAGGAGGGAGGTTTACAAGGAAGTTGATCTGAAAAAGCATGGATTTGAGGTAGAGGCTGAACTAACCGTTGAAACACTTGCAAAGGGATTTAGGATCGTTGAGGTTCCAATATTTTATAAGAGGAGGGTTGGGAGGACAAAGTTGAATCCCCTAAGGGATGGGTTTAAGATAGGCTGGACAGTTTACAACCTACTCATCAGATTTAGTCCAGCAAGGTTCTTTCTACTCTTTGGATTGTTCCTGATATTTTTGGGATTGATCGTTGGATCATATGTTGTTTACGAATGGTTTAGACACGTTTCTCATGACCTGTTAGCTGTTTTGACAACACTTCTAATCGTTTCTGGCTTACAGATAATCGTCTTTGGTGTTATAAGCGACTTCGTATTTAGGAGTAACGTTCAAATCAGAAGGGAGATATGTGAGGTTAAAAGGTCATTGGAGGAGTTGAAAGATGAGGGTAAGAGAGATTGAAGATCTATTCAGGATGGATGTTCATGAGCTTGGGGAGATTGCAAACTCAATGAACGACGACAGGGTTATGTTTGTCATAAATAGACACATAAACTACACGAACTTCTGTGTCTCAAGGTGTCCACTCTGTGCCTTTTGGAGGGAGAATGGATATCTAATGAGTAAGGATGAGGTTTTGAAGAAGGTTCATGAGGCAGTTTGTAGGGGGGCTACGGAAGTTCACATCGTTGGTTCTCACAACCCCAACGTGAGTGTAGAATACTTTGAAGATATATTTAGGGAGATAAAGTTTAGGTATCCAAACGTTACAATTAAAGCCTTGACTGCTACCGAGATACATTTCTTGGCGAAGATTGAGAGGTGTAGTGTTGTAGAGATTCTTTCAAGGTTGAAGGATTCTGGATTGGAGGTTTTGCCTGGAGGTGGTGCTGAGATACTTTGCAACGATGTTAGAAGGCTGATATGTCCAAGGAAGGCAAAGGCTGAGGAGTGGTTAAACGTTATGAAGATTGCACACAAACTAGGTCTCAAGAGTAACGCCACCATGCTATTCGGTCACATTGAGAGTTACAGGCATAGAGCAATTCACCTATACAAGCTCTGGAAACTTCAGGAGAAAACCAAGGGATTCATATCATTCATACCACTCGTATTCCATCCAAAGAATACGATGCTTGAAAGTTTGGTTAAGGATAGAACGAATCCCATAGATATCTTAAAGACGATTGCAATTTCAAGGATAGTTTTGAGTAACTTCAAGAGTATAAGGGCTTACTGGGTTGGATTGGGAGAAAAGTTAACACAGATTGCTTTGAATTATGGTGCAAACGATGTGGATGGAACTATAATGGAGGAGAGGGTTACACACTCTGCAGGAGCAGACTCACCAACCTTCATGACTGTAGATAGAATTGTAAATCTGATAAGAGGAGCAGGGAAAGTTCCAGTTCAGAGAGATACTTTCTGCAGAGTTTTGAAGGTTTACGGGTGTTGATATGGATGAGAGGGATAGGAAGATAATATCTTTCTTGCAGAGGAAGGGGAAGGCAAAGTTATCTGAGATTGCAAGGGAGGTTGGTATGTCTGTTATGGGTGTTAAGAAGAGATTGGACAAGCTTGAGAGGTTTGTGAAGTTTAAGCCTCTAATAGATGTTGAAAAGTTGGGGATAATAGTTGCAATAGTTGCAATGGAGGTTGAGAGTTCTGAAGCTTTGGAGAACATACTCAAGAAGTTTGAGAGATGTCCAAGGATATTAAAGTTCTTCGTTACAACAGGTAGCTACAATCTCTTTGCTCTAATATTTGCTGAGGATTACCATTCTTTGGAGAGTGTGAGTCTTGAGAGATGTTCCTTAAGATCTCAGCCAGGTATAAGGAGGTTTGACATATATCCAGTCCAGGAGATTCATTACGATAGCTACATGGATTTGAAGGTTGTTGCTGATAAGATTGATGATTTTGCACCCTGTGGAGTGTTCTGTGGAGAGTGTAGGAGGTATGAGATGAGGAGATGTCTTGGATGTCCAGCCACAAAGTTTTACAGAGGTAAATTATGAGTTTAAAATTTAAACCAAAAAGCTTTAATACATTTAAAATCTAAACTCGATGTGGATGTAATATTTCTGCTTATAACGGGTTTGATAGCTGGAACACTTGGAGGTTTGCTTGGTATAGGTGGATGTGTCATAATGTTGCCTGCACTTGCATTCTTATTCAACTATCCACTCCCCGTGGCAATTGGGACGACGATAACAGCTGTAATTCTAACCGCATCCTCAGGGGCTTTGGGACACTTGAGGTTGAAGAATGTCGATTACTCAACTGCAAAGGTTGTTGCTTTAAGTGGTGTCTTGGGTTCTCTGATAGGATCCATAGCCTTCTTTTACATTCATATTTGGTTGTTAAACCTCATACTTGGATTTGCCTTCCTATACGTCTCAATTAGAATGGTTTACGAGGGTGTTGTGAGGAGGATTCCTGAAAACCCTGGTAACGTTGTTCCTGGTTCCTTAAGGGCAAAGGCTACAATAGGTTTCTTTATAGGGATTGTTACAGGTGTTGTGGGTCTTGGAGGGGGTTACGCTCTCGTTCCATCCTTCATATACATCCTGGGATCTCCAGTTAAGGTTGCGGTTGGGACATCTCTCGCATCGTTTTTGGGTATGGCTGTTGTCAGTGGTGCATTCAAGATATATCAAGGGGTTGTCGATTTAACCGCTGCTATATCTTTGGGTGTTGGAACCGTAATTGGTGCTCAGGTTGGTGCAAGGTTGACGAGGATAGTTCCATCCTGGTTTATAAAATCGGTCTTTGGATTTGTCTTCCTATACGTTTCTTTGAAGTTCATCTGGCAGGGTTTTTAAGAAGTTTGTAGAATGATTTAACAATGTTGAGGTTTAGGGCTTTAACAAGGTTCTTTGATCCAAGGGAGTTGGATTTCATGTTTAGAGTTTCAAGTGAAGTTGGGAGTTCAAACTTAGATCTTCCAGTTTTTTATGCGGGTTCTGGTGGAGATTTGGAGCATGCAGTTGTTTTGGGGGATAGGCTGATATTTGTAGATTCCCATTTACCTGAAGATACGATATCTGAAATTAGGAGGAAGATTGCAAAGATTGGGGGTAAGATTTTGGAGGAGGAGAGGGTTGGAAAGCTTGGAAAGGGTGGGAGGCATGTGTTGAGGTTTGAGTTTTACGGTGAGGTTGAACTTATATACTATGCAGAGGATGTTTTAAGGATACTTGAGAATCCTCCTAGGGAACTTAGGGATGGATGTTCAGTTTACTTCGTAAAGGTTCCTCACCCAAAGGAACCAAATGTTAAATCTTTAGATTCCCCCGAGTTGTTATCCAAGGCTTTGAAGCTAATTGAAGTTGGAGGATACTACCTTGAGAGGGAGTGTCCTATATGTAGAGTTTTGAATCCTGAGGTTCTTGGATTTGAGAAGGTTGCATCTGGATACATATCCGCCCTATCGATTCACAATGCTGAGGGAAATCTTTACAGGAAGGTTAGAGATGTTGAAAATCTTGAGGATTTACTTAGACTCGATTTGCTTCTTTAGATGCTCGATGTATGTCAAAGCTTTTGTTACAACTCCATGGAGAACACTCAACTCCCTCTTTGTTATTAGTGACCTTCCAAGAATCCTCCTCAAAGCTATCTTCGTCCTCTCTATTCTATGCCTTGGATACCAAGTTTGAATCATGAGTTTTTCAAAGTTCTCAATTAACCTCTCAACATCCCTCGCCTTAACGATCTCACCATCTACTCTATACTTACCCTTGCTCAGTTCGTATAGCAACACGGCAACAGCATGACTTACATTCATTACGGGATAATCTGGATTTGTTGGAATTGATACGATCATGTGACATAGCTCAAGCTCATCGTTGAACAATCCATAATCTTCTCTACCAAAGGCTATTGCAACCTCACAGGACTTACCCTCCAAAAACTCTCTAAGTTCTTCTGGTGAAAATGTAGGTTTTCTGATGTATCTCTCACATCTCCGAGTTACAACTCCAGTAGTCCCAACGAGCATGTTTACGTAGTTTGTTATTTCATCGAATTTCCTCAGTATCTTTGCACTTCTCAACACATCCACAGCATGGGATGCGGTCTTGAAAGATTTGACAGTTACCTCGCAATCGAAAAGGTAGAGTTTTTCAAATCCAAAGTTCTTCATAACTCTGGCAACGAAACCTACATTTTCTGGAACCTTCAAGCCAACGAGATATACGCTTATCATTGTTAACTATCTCAGAACTTGGAACCAAGTTTAAAAATTTTTGTTGCTTTGTTGAAAATTGGTCACCTGATTCAACATCATCTACCTCAACAACTTCATAAACAACACATATCAGGTTTGTTCTTACTATTCAACAAGTATCTGGAACTCCACCGAGCCGATAACCTACGTATACAAGAAAACAGCATACTAACTACTTAGGAAACTACTGGATACACAAGACAGAAAAACAAAAAGTTGGTGGTGTAACAATAAGGGTGGAAATTTTTAAGGGCAGGGATTCAACCCCACCCTCTGTGCCCACACTAACAATCGAAATTCCAGCAATAACTCTTAGAATCGAATACGATAAAAAGATTTCGCTGACATCAATCCTGCTCAAACAAATCCTTAAGCAGATAAACGAGATTCTTGTGGAAGAATACTGCGGGAAGATGTACGAGAGAGATAAAATGCAAAGAAATGGATACAGGAAAAGAACGATTGTAACCCTTCTCGGCGAGGTAACTCTTAACCTGAGAAGGATAAGAGGGAAAGGCATACCATTGTACGACCTTGTAGAATTCGAAAGCAGAAGAAAGTATCAGTCAGATATCAAAGCCATAGTTAATTCAGCTTTAAGAATGACATACAGAGATGCCAGAGATGAAGTAAACCGCTTCACTTCTTCCCCTACCCACCAGACGATATGGAGTTACGTGCAGGAGCTGGGAGAGAAAGCCGATAGGGAACTTTCAGCCAGCATATACTTTGCTGAAGACTCTACAAAGCTTCACTCATGGCATGGAAAGGTTGAATTAACGATTTTTGAAGAGAAGAATGTGGTTGTCAGAGTAAACAGAGAAGAGAGGATGAAAACGGAAAAAGAACTCAACGGATTGATAGCATTGGGAGATGCTGACAGAAGACTAAGCTTTAAAGAAAGACAGATGGATCTGATCCATGTATGGAGAGAAGTCAACTACAAGCTGTGGGAGCATAAAGTTGATCTCGAAACGAGAAAGAGATACATAAACGAGGTTAAAGGAATCCTGTTAAGACTGAAGAATTCCCTCGACAAGCCTGATTTAGAGAGCAGAATAAAGAGAGCAGAGAATGCTCTGAATGAATTTGCTGAGGAGATGGAATCGAAAGGTTATTGGAGGGTTTCAAGGTTCTTTAAAAGGCACATAAAGAACTTTCTTCTCTTTGCCTACAAAAAGGTTGAAGGGATAAACATCCCATGGCACAACAACAGAATGGAGAGGAAGATAGGTGAGGTAGCAAAGAGAATGAAGAATAAATGGATGAAATGGAGTGAAGGAGGCTGAGAACCTTGGAAATCTGCTTATGAAAATGAGGTTTAAGAGGAGTGTGTTTAACATTCTGTAATCTCAATACTGCACTAATATAATTCACTAGCAAAATTTATTTAAAACGATTTCAAACATGCTCAAAAGGTGGGATACAAGGAACTACGATATAGAACTCAAACAATCTTCGACTCCATCAGCATAAACATCGAATCGATGAATGTTCCGAAACCAAGAAAGTACGACATAAAAAAGATAATAAATTTGATTGTAAAGGAGTTCGAGGGACTAAGGGCTGCAGAGGTCAGGGTCAAGCAATTACTTGGAATAAGGATCGACCACACATTCTGGGAGAAGAAGCATGCTCATGGAGGAGATAGTCAATGTAATTTTAAGAGAGCTTCATAAAATCAAATACTCAGAAAGCAGATTCAACTGTCTTCACGAATGGGGATAGGATAGAGATACAAGCAATAATGTGGTATAGCAGAACACTCCTGTAGCAGTGTCCATAACGACCTACGAAAGCAAAGCGATTGAAAGACTACCTGAAGGTAAGGGATTTTTCTACGCCGACGCAGCTTACAAGGAGAGTTCTGAATACCGTCGTAAGGTCATCCAATCGTTAAAGAAAAAACAGAGAGAGAGGTTACGGAGCAAGAATTAGGAATCTTCGATAATAAGCGTAGAGGGTTTTGTGAGGGATTCTTCGGAGCTTTAACTGGTTCTGAGATAGAATCCTTCTCTGATTGAAACGGCTGTAACAAGGCTAATTATCAGAGTTGCATGCTACGCCCTGAGAATTCTGTTGAGAGTTAGAATAAAGAAAGTGGAATATTAAACACACTCGAGTACTCGAGTTATTTTGGAAATTATGAAGACACAACGCTTATATTTCTCGCTTACGTTAGGAATATTGAAGCCATCGAGCATTGCCGATGACAGCACCTCCCTCGTGTCCTGCGGTGTGCAGGAATGTAGCTCCCGATGAGCCACCGATAGAGATGAGGTGGCTGAAGGGGAAAGCACGGGCAAGTTACCAATCTAGTTACCGAAAGATAAAGCACGGGCAACCACATCTCTTCTCTTCATGAGATAATGTAAAATCTTTTATCTCCACTAAACGAAACAGAACAGATGAAAGAAGAAATTAAGATGTACCTTGAAAGAGCTAAGAAGTTCAAGAGGAATGCTGAATTCAACTTTAAGAACGGAGACTATGACTTGGCAATGTTCCACATAGAGCAGGCTTGCCAGTTGATGATAAAAGCAAAGTTATTGGACCTGAAAGGATATTTTGAGAGAACACACAGTCTGAGAAAACTTTTAAGCGAAATAGATGTTGAAGGAATTAAAGAATTTATAAACAAGTATAAAGTTGTTTTGAGAAATCTTGAAAGAGCATACATAACTTCAAGATATTATTTTGAAGAATTTTTTAAGGAAGAGGTGGAGGAAGCTTTTAAAGCTTTAGATGAGTTGAAAAAGATATTATGGAAAGATCAGAATACTTCGTAAATTTTAAGAAATATGCTATGGAAATTAAGAGAATTTTGAGAAGTTACCTTTCAGATTTCGAAGTTTACGTTTTTGGATCTGTTGTTAAAGGTAATTATTCTCCAGGACTCAGTGATATAGATTTAGCCATAGTCTCTGATGAGTTTAAGATCAGGGAAAAGAAGTTAAAAGTATATGATATATTATTTGAAAAGTTCTTTGACACACCATTTGAGTTCCATCTCCTGACAAAAAATAGATGGAATTTCTACTTGAGATTTATAAAAAATGATTATTTAAAAATTTAATAATTCTATCAAATCAATTGAATAAAATTGAAAATTTATTCTTTAGCATCAATTAAATT
>Ga0164311_10001748_pt1 | contig 10900 bp, 8 predicted proteins | sample GuaBasSedimGuay2_FD_121796 | JGI IMG/M metagenome (GOLD analysis project Ga0164311, IMG submission 121796) | Subseafloor sediment microbial communities from Guaymas Basin, Gulf of California, Mexico - Guay2, Core 4569-9, 9-12 cm | ecosystem: Environmental > Aquatic > Marine > Hydrothermal vents...
ATTTTACCTTGAGAGAAGGTGTAGGAGGCGTCTCCAATCGCTGATAGAATTGGGCTCTGGAGAGCAGCCCTCCTACGGTGATGTTCAAGTTCAAGTGCGCATGACTATAGTTGCCTTGAACAGTTATTCTGGCAGAGAACTCAAATATTAATTGTTTACTCATCGGTTTGCCTGAGTGGGTGGGGGGGCTATCTGAATAGACCTGGTGCCCAGGCAACGCGTCGTTAGAGGATATGCAAATGATAACTGACATTCGTGTTGAAAAACCCCGGCTTCAAACTCCAGTTTCACTGATTCTGGACGATTCCTCACCGGGGGAGCCTATCTATTCGGAGTTTGTGAACGAATTCGCCGCGCTGGTGGAGGAAACCGGCATCCGGGGCAAGTTCACTGTTATGCCCTACACTTTTCCGGAGACTTTGGATCAGGCTCTGAAGGGCAATCGGCCGGGACACATTCGGAGGCTGATGGAGCAGATCAGCAACCAAATCGCCCCGAACTTCGACATTACGCCGGAAATCCTTACCCACAATCCCGTGGTGGATTTAGAAACTGGGGGGTTTGTCTATCCCTCTGTGGCCGAGCACATCTGGTCGCAGACCCAGAATGCGGAGACCCTCACCCCCTATATCGCCCGTGCTTTGCAAATCTTGAAGCATGCTGGTCTGGAAGCTACAGGCGTCACTTCTCCAGCTAATTTTGGCAAAGAGGTGGAAAAAGAGTATGCCCGGGCGATTCTTCAGGCGCAACAGCAGGTTAATAACCGCTCCCTCACCTGGTATTTCCTGCACACCGACACTCAATCCCGATATCTATTCCCTCGGCTTGCTCTGGTGGACAAAGCACAGCGTCAGGCAGTGGTAAGTATCGTCAGCGGTTATGGTGATTATGTGATAGACCCTGCGATAGAAGACGAACCCAGGACGGAAAAGATAAATCATTATGCGGACCAGTATCTCACCGCCAATGGTAACCAGGGGCGTCTGGCCGAGCTTTACCAGGCCGACAGCTATCTGATCTTCCATCATCATTGGTGGCGGATGATAAAAGAGGATTATCTGGGTTTCGATATCCTGCGAGAGGTAACTGGGCGATTACACCGGGTATTCGGTGAAAAAATTCAGTGGATGAAGGTCAGTGATATTGCACTTTACTGGGCAGTATCTCAGTGTATTGAGATCAAGGTGGGGAAAGAAGGGGCCAATTTTTACCTCCAACTGCGCTCGCTTTTCCCTTGTAAAGACTTCACAGTGAGTTTTCGGGTCTCCGGAAGTTCCTCTGGGTTAAGGATCTGGAAAACAAGTCAAGAACTTATTAGGCGGCAGCTGCAAGCTCCTTTGAAATCCAATACCTGGTGCATGAAGCACAAGAGGGTATACCTTTGCTTTGACCTGGATATGGAAACCCGGATTCAGATTAGCTGGCCGTAGTGTGTAAGTTTACTTGGCAATGGTGTAGCCTCAGGAATATGGTGAGCTAATGGAGTTTATCTCCAAGCAATAAGGAGGAAGAATGAAAAGAAAAGTTCAGGTTGGATTGATAGGTTTGGGAACAATAGGGAGAGGGGTTGCCAAATTGCTTTTGGGTCGTCAAAAAGAGCTTTCCTACGGCAGGGGATTCGATCTCCAATTGGTGAGAATCGCCGATGTGGATATTACTACTCCCAGAGGAATCGACTTGCCTGCTGAGATTTTGACTACAGATGCTTATCAAATAATTGACGATAGCAATATTTCTATTGTAATTGAGCTGATTGGAGGAATAGAACCTGCCAGGACTTATATTCTCAGGGCGCTGGAGCAAGGAAAGAGTGTGGTTACCGCTAATAAAGCTTTGCTTTCCCAACATGGTGAAGAGCTTTTACAGGTGGCACAAAGAAACGGCACATATTTGTATTTTGAAGCAAGTGTTTGTGCTGGCATACCCATAATACGGATTATCAGAGAGGGTTTAGTTGCTAATCGTATCCAGAAACTTTATGGAATACTAAACGGGACCACAAATTACATTTTAACCAAAATGGCTGAAGAAGAAAGTAGTTTTAAGGAGGCTTTGGCGCGGGCCCAGCAGAAAGGATATGCCGAAGCTGACCCCACGTTGGATATCAGTGGTCTTGATGCAGCTCAAAAGCTTTCTATTCTGTTGAGGGTAGGATTCAATGTTTCCATTCCGGTAGAAGATATCTTTTGTGAGGGGATTGAAAAAATTACATCGCGGGACATAGAATATGCTCGAGAATTAGGTTATGCTATAAAATTGTTGGCAATTGCCAAACGATTAGACCGTTTTATCGAAGCTCGTGTGCACCCTGTACTCATTCCTTCTGGGACTCTTCTGGCAGATGTGAAAGACGAATTTAATTCAGTGGAGCTTACAGGTGATTCGGTGGGTACTCAGGTTTTTTATGGAAAAGGAGCAGGAGAGATGCCCACTGCCAGTGCAGTGCTGGCCGATGTGATTGAAATAGCTCAAAAAGGGGTTCAGAACTTCTCACTTGCGGAAAATCAGATATCACCTACTAATGAATACCTGGAAGTTCTTCCTATGCAGGAAGTAAAAACACCCTATTATTTTCGATTCACTGTGGTAGACCAACCAGGTGTTTTGGCTGAGATTGCTCGTCTTCTTGCTAATGAAGACATAAGTATTGCGTCAGTTATTCAGAAAGAAAGACACCAAGGGGGAAGTGTTCCTATTGTAATAATGACTCATCAGGCCAAAGAGAAGGCTATGCGGAAGGCGATCGATAATATTAACAAGCTTCCAGTGGTAAAAGCTCCGACTCAGGTGATCAGGGTAGAGGAAGTTTAGTGCTGGTATTTGAAAACCTTGATAAAGTGTGAGTTTATCCAGCGATAGTGAGTCTCCGAACAAAATTATTTTCATAGTTTTCATCGCAGAGTCCCAGAAGTCCGCAATCTGTGAAAGTGTAAAGCGTATCTTTTCCCCCTTACGTTTTACGTTTCATGCATCACTATTCATGCAGCCAATGTTCTGCGATCTTGTGGGGTAAGTTTAGTATTTTAATTTTGTCTACCTACTTATGAAACCAAAGGGTAGAAATGCGATCCAACACCACGATCTCCTTAGACAACCTATTGCCTCAGGTTCTTTTTACTCATTTGTATCATTGTGAAGCTGGCTGGAGCATGGGAAAACGCTCTCATCCCGAATGCCACGAGATGTTTTTTGTTCTTGAGGGAAAAGGCAGTGTTACCGTGGGAGAAACAGAATATCCGGCCAAGGGGGGCGACGTTTTTTTAATCAAGCCCGAACAGATTCATTGTGCTGCCGCAGATGCCTCTGATCCCTATGTCTACTATAGCTTACACTACTCTTTCTTCGAAAGAGAGAATTTTACAGATACATCTCAGCTTGAGGAAATACCCCTTTTAAGTACTTTCTTTACTCGTCTATACAGATCTCTTTCCAAAGTCAGCTTGCCGGAACTATCAGAAGTGCGAGAAATTATTGAAAAAATGGAAGCAGAGAAGGCTAACAAAACAGTTGGATACCAGACAATGAGAAGAGTGTATTTACTTCAGCTTCTAATCATAGTGGTTCGCGCCGCATTTAAGAAGCCTGCCGCCAAAATTGCTGCTGAATCTCTGGCACTACAAAATCGCAGTCTGTTGATCGTGAATCAGATCAAAAAATACCTTGAGGAGAACCTGGTTCAACAGATCACTTTAGAGGATATTGCCAGTGCAGTTCACCTGAGCTCCCACTATTGCTGTTCCCTTTTCAAAGAAGTAACTGGTTACACTATCTTCCAATACCTGGATCGACTACGAGTAGAAAGAGCGAAAATGCTCTTGCGTCATTCTCACCTTAACGTTACTGAGACGGCTGAGGAGCTGGGCTATCAAAACATCTATTATTTTAGCCGAGTGTTCAAAAAGGTCACTGGTATTTCACCTACTCAGTTCATCGCCTTGATCCACAATAAGAATAACTAAATCGGAAGATTGTATAAATTTTTTGGAAGATTGGCTATTGACTTTGGCAACTATTCTACTAACTTTAAAACCTAATCTATTGGATTTACTAAAAACAGAGCAAAAAGAGGAAATTGGAAAATGAGACTTGGACTAGTTACTTATATGATGGCTGCCGATTGGGACCTTGACACCATTATTCAGAAATGTCAGATGTTGGGATTTGAAGGAGTGGAACTTCGTACTACTCATGCTCATGGAGTAGAAGTAACACTCGATCAATCCCAGCGGCAAGAGGTGCGCAAACGTTTCCAGGATTCCGACGTCGTTCTTTGGGGGCTGGGGACTACCTGTGAGTATGATTCTCCGGACAAAACGGAAGTTGAAGAAAATATTCGTTTGACCAAGGAATTTATCAAGTTAGCGGCAGATGTGGGAGCAGTGGGGGTAAAAGTACGCCCAAACAAATTGCACGAAAAGGAAGGAATACCTCGGGAGAAAACCCTGGAGCAGATTGGATTGGCGTACCGGCAATGCGGAATTTTTGCCCAGGATTTTGGCATCGAACTGTGGATGGAAGTTCATGGTTCTGGTACATCAGAGCCTAAGTGTATCCATACGATCATGGAGGTGGCTGACCACAATAACTGTTTTGTTTGCTGGAATTCCAACTTGACCGACCGGGATGAGCAGGGTTCCATCAAGAGCAATTTTGAGCTGTTACAAAAATGGATCAGATCTTGTCATATTAACGAGTTAGCAAATAAAGAATATCCCTGGCGGGAACTATTTGGCCTTTTGCACCAGGCCGGTTACGGTGAAAGATTCACTTTGGCAGAAATTCAAGGAAGTTCTGACCCAGAGCGAGTGTTAAAATACTATCGAGCATTGTGGGAAGAACTTACTCATTAGCTATTGCCGGGCGACTAATTTCTTTCTGCCCAAGCGGTTTGTGCATTGTCCAATAATTTGATTTTTTAGCTACTTGTTTAGCAAGTTTCAAAATGGTTAACATGGTTCGTCCCGATCTCCCTAAACTGAAAGTTCCCATCTGCCTTTTAGTAGACGATTGGACTGTGGGCGATGTGTGGCAGGAAGAAAAGGATTTCGACAGGAGTTGGGAGTTCATCAACGATTTTGCTGATCTGGTAGAGCAATACGAGATTCGGGGTAAGATCAGCTTTATTCCCTATCTTTCTACGTACAAATCTCCAAATCCTCTCCCTTTAGGTCGAATAGACACTGGGATCAAAGGATTGAGTCCCAGCCGGTTGAGGAAGTTCATCCAGGTAGCGAAGGAGCGTTTGCTCCCTGTTTTCGATATCTCCCCGGAAGTTCTAACTCACACTCAGGCTCTGGATTTAAAGACCGAAAGGCTCCTGCCGGAGTCGGAGTGGTCGTGGTCGAACTGGCAGGACGAAGAAACTCTAACGGAATACATCGCCAGAGGTCTGGAGATCTTAAAAGCCGTGGGTATCATGGCCAACGGGGTGACCTCGGGCTGTGACTTCGGCAGGGAGATAGAGGGGCTTTACGTGAGGGCGATGCTGATTGCTCAGAAGGAGGTGAACAATATTCCTCTCACCTGGTACTTTCTGCACGAGGAGCCCGAGCGGAGGCATTGGAGCGTGAACCCCAGCGTTCAATATCTGGACAGGGAAAAGGCTGAGGCGGTCGTGAGCATCGTGAGCGGATGCAGGGAGTATTTCTTCTTCGAATCAAGAGGATGGGACGAAGCCACGCCTGAGAATATCTCTAAGGCCACGGACAAGTACTTGACCGCTGATGGCCAAGCGGGCAGAATAGCGAAGCTTTTTAATGATAGAAGTTGCATCGTCTTCCATAGCCATTTTCAGCGTCTCTACGGGGCAAATGACCGATACGGTTTCATGATTTTAAAGGAAGTTTTACATAGAATAGATCAAGTCTTAGGTGACCGAGTAATATGGATGGCTCCAAGCGCTCTGGCCAGGTACTGGGCGACGATGAAGGCATACGAGGTGGTGACAGAACCGGGCCAAGGCCAGATGCGATTACAATTTCGTTCCCCCTTCGACTGCCCTGAGTTTACGATCAAGATTGTACTTTCTGAAAAAGTAGAAATCTCCCGCATTTCTGCTGACGGTAGAGAACTGAGAAGAATTCCTGTTTCGGATTCCTGTCTCAGTTCCGAATCATGGAATCAAATAGGGAATGAAATTTTTGTTTGTTTTAATATGCGAAAAAACAGCGTAATAAACGTAGAGTTTTAGATTTAATCTTAAAATGGTTTTTCCACAATTAGGAGGGAAAAATGGCAGAAAAAGGATATCTTGTGCGAAAGGTAGACGAGGTTTCAAAGGAGCGGAGTACATGTGGATTTAGGAAACGGTTAATTACCAAAGAGCATTTTGAAGGAGCTAACTTTACCTTTCTAAGTGTCTATAAAGCAGATCGGCATTACCACAAGAAAACAACCGAGTTCTACTATGTGCTTAAAGGTAGAGGTGTTTTGGAATTGGACAACGACCGGGTGGAGCTTGAACCAGGGACTCTGGTGATGATTCGTCCAGGTACCCGCCATCGAGCGGAGGGACAGGTAGAGGTATTAATTGTTGGAATACCACCTTTTGATCCGGAAGACACATTTTTTGATTAACGAGTGTTAACTACAAAAAAAGAGGAGACTATGAATACTGTTAGAAAATTGAGGATGATGAAAGAAAGTTGGTCTGATCTTGCCCCGGGACAGATAATCGCACAACTGAATGTACGCCCTATAGTTTCACATGGCGGGTGGCATCAAAAGGGAGTAAAACAGGCATTAGTCTGGGCAAATGCCCGGAAATTGGAAGGAATATTTCAGGTGGTAGAGGTAGAGCAAAACAAAGTAGTTTACGAAGGAAGGTTGAGAGAAGTAGGAAGTCATATATGGGGTGGAAATACTCTGGTGGCTGATTTTTCTGATTTCCAAACACAGGGAAGGTACAAAATAAGACTGGAACTGAAAGGTACAAATGCAGTCTTAGATTCCTTTACTTTTCCAATAAAACCTTCACTTTATCTGGATGTGGCTGAGAAAGCAGCTAGATGGTTTTATTATCAACGTTGTGGGGTAGAGATTCCAGGATGGCATCCGCCTTGTCATACCGACGATGCTCTTTTGGACGGTAAACCCTGCGATGCTACTGGTGGTTGGCATGATGGCGGCGACTATAATAAGTGGTCCCATTATTCCTATTACGGGATATTTGCCCTTACTTTCCTTTACGAGTCTTTTTCTGAAAGATGGGAACAGGATAGTCTCGCGTATCCATTAGAAGAAGCGATTTGGGAAGCAGAATACATAAGCAAGGTGCAACTTGAAGACGGAACGTTACTTTCAGCGGTGGGGGGAGAGGAAGATCCCTGGTTTTGGGAAGGAAGCCCCGAAAAGGAACCGACCAGAAGATTATCGGCGGACTATGGAGGCAAGAATTATTCCTCCACTACATTGGTAGGGGCTGCCATGGCAAGATTAGCAAGAATCTTGAAGTTTTTGGGAAACTATGAGGACAAGGTGCAAACCTACACGGCGGTAGCCAAAAGAGCCTACAAACGGACATGCAATCTCGATTTTTCAAATTTACCACCTAAACAAAAGTCAGTTTATCTGGAAACTCAAGCAGGGTTGCTTTTAGCCGATATAGAGTTGTATAAGCTTTCGGGAGAGAAAAAGTACCAGCAAGATGCTTGCAAAAGGGTAGAAGCCATACTGGCATCTCAGGATGAGAGCGGGTTCTTTTATTTGGATTTTGACAAAACCGAACGCTATCATAACCGTGGGCTTATTCTTTTTGCTCTTTATGAATTCTTGAAAGCTAACCCCGAAGAACCTTTCAAATCAGGAATATCCAATGCATTTGCTAAATGGGTGGAATTTGCCGAACCCTTTACCAGACTTTCTTACTTTGGACAAATGGGAGGATTGGACAAAGAAGGCCAACCTAGGAATCTACCGCAGGGAAGCTGTAATATGTATTTTGCATGTACAGCTTGGGCAATGGCAACTGCTGCAATGTTATTAAAGCAAAGGAAATACTTAGAAATTGCAGAACGTCAGTTACATTGGATATTGGGATACAATCCTCTGGAAGTTTCGATGATGGCGGGAGTAGGGCGTGGACCTGGTTGTTATCATACCAGGATGACCGCGTGTGAGGGACACGAGGATGGTATTATTCCTGGAGGAATACTTAATGGAATAAGGGGCGGAAATGGAGATGTGGTAAAACTGGGGGATACAAGAACAGGCAATCTGGTGATAAGTGACCACTTGCCGGTGGACTATCCTTTAATGGATATGGATACTTATGGTTGGACTTATGCATATCTGCCTAATGAATATTGGGTACCTAATAATGGTTTATTTGTGCTTGCTGCAGTGCAGGTGGAGCAAGCTATGGCCTATATGAAATAGGAACAATCATTCACAGTAAAACAAACCAATGAGTTTTTTGATGTCTACTGTGTGATGATCCTTACCTTAAATAGGAGGGAAACAATGGAATATTGTAATTTAGGTAACTGTGGGGTGAAGGTTTCTCGTCTCTGTCTGGGAACGATGAACTTTGGCAAATGGACATCAGAGAAGGACGCTATTGCTATTATCCATAGGGCGTTGGACGAAGGGATAAATTTTATTGACACAGCTAATATTTACTCTGGCGAGCCTGGCACAGCCGAAAGATACATCGGGAAAGCGCTCTCAGGAGGGCTGAGAAACCAGGTGGTACTTGCTACTAAGGTAAGGGGGCAGATGGGACCAGGGCCAAATGACTATGGACGGTCTCGATATCATATCATGCAGCAGGTGGAAGCCAGTCTAAAACGACTAAACACCGATCATATTGATCTTTACCAACTTCACAGTCCCCAGGATATCGACACCCCTATGGAAGAAACCTTGCGGGCGTTTGATGATTTGGTAAGGCAAGGGAAGATATTGTATTTTGGGACTTCACGCTTTGCAGGATGGCAGCTTTGCGAAGCATTGTGGATATGCGACAAGTTGAATTTACATCCGCTGGTATCGGAACAGCCAAGATACAATATTTTTCGGCGAGAGGTAGAAAATGAAGTCATACCGTTTTGTCGTAAATACGGACTGGGAGTCATCCCATTTAGCCCCTTATCCGGAGGTTGGTTGGCTGGGAGATACAAAAAAGGTGAGCCAGTCCCTGAGGTAGCCCGGGCCAGATGGTGGAAATTTGATTTTGAATCCCCAGAAGCTTTGAAACGCTTTGAAATCGTCGAGAAGTTAAAATCCTTTGCTCAAGAATTAGGAGTTACTCTAAGCCAATTCTCCTTGGCTTGGGTCCTTGCCCAGCCTGGCGTTACTGCTCCTATTATCGGTCCGAGGATCATGGAACATCTGGAGGATAATCTGGGTGCTCTGAAGGTTCAGTTGAGTCCAGAAATACTTAAAAAAGTAGATGAATTGGTAGCTCCTGGCACTAACGTATAGAGGTTTAAAATGTTGTTTCCCAAAAAACCAAATGTCCTTTTTATCTTTACCGATGAACAGAGGCAAGATACCCTTAGGATCTATGGGAATCGGAAGATCAAGACTCCCAATCTTGATAAGTTAGCTCAGGAGAGCGTGGTTTTTACTCAGGCTTATGTTACCCAGCCCGTATGTACCCCATCCAGAGCCAGCATCCTTACCGGACTCTATCCTCACACCAATGGATGCGTCGAGAACAACATTCCCTTGAAACAAGAAATCCCCACCATTGCCGAGATGATGGAGACAGAAGAGTACGTCAAGGGCTATTTTGGCAAATGGCATCTGGGAAACGAGGAAATTCCCCAACATGGTTTTGAGGAACAATGGGTGAGCATAGAGGAAATGTACAAGGGTTATTACACCAAGGAGGAATATAAGGCTGCAAAGGCAAGCTATCATAAGTTTCTGGAAAAACACGGATTTAAACCAGACGCCGAAAATTCTGGTTATCCTGTTTTTTCCCGAAGGTTTGCTGCTAAACTTCCGGTGCAATACAGCAAACCTGCATTTTTAGCTGGGGAAGTTTGTCGATTTCTGCAGCAGAACAAGGACAGGCCATTCTTAATTTACCTGAATTTTCTGGAACCACACATGCCTTTTTTTGGACCCTATGACGGAATGTACAAGCCTGACGAAGTAGATTTGCCTGCGAATTTTAATGCCCTGCCAGGTCCTGATTCTCCTATTAAATATCGATATTTGGTAAACTATTACCGAGAACACGGTTGGCCCGATAGAGAAAATAAACACGGAACCTTAAAAAACGAATGGGAATGGAGATACCTGATAAGTCGATATTGGGGACTGGTGTCTTTAGTGGATACCTATGTAGGTAAAATTTTAGAAACTTTGGCAAGACTTGATTTGGAGAAGAACACCGTGGTGGTCTACACCAGTGACCATGGGGACATGATGGGAAGCCACAGGTTGGGAGCAAAGATGGTGATGTATGAGGAAGCCTGTAAGGTTCCTCTTTTTATTAGAATACCTTGGCTAAAACGTTTTCCTCGGGTTGTAGAACAGCCGGTAAGCCAGATAGATCTAGTTCCTACTATTTTAGATCTTCTAGAAATGTCCATTCCATCAAGTCTCCAGGGAAAGAGCTGGTATCCCTATCTCAGAGGCGATAAACCCTGGGAGAAGGAACCTATATTTCTTGAGTGGAATGGTCGGGACGGAGATCGATGGCTCGCTGGTCCGAATTATGGATTTCCAGAACAGGAGCTTCGTAAAGCCACTGGTGCCAGAGTACGGACGGTCATAACCCCCGACGGCTGGAAGCTGAACTTGAGTGAGATCGGGGAACACGAGCTTTTTAATCTAAGGGAGGATCCCTTGGAAACGCACAATTGCTATTGCGAAAAGCAGTATCGTGAAGTTGTTCAAAAGTTATCAGATTACATAAAACAGTGGCAGAAAGAGACCAACGATAGGG
>Ga0164311_10001749_pt1 | contig 10898 bp, 10 predicted proteins | sample GuaBasSedimGuay2_FD_121796 | JGI IMG/M metagenome (GOLD analysis project Ga0164311, IMG submission 121796) | Subseafloor sediment microbial communities from Guaymas Basin, Gulf of California, Mexico - Guay2, Core 4569-9, 9-12 cm | ecosystem: Environmental > Aquatic > Marine > Hydrothermal vents...
TGGAAGAACTATACTGGGCTTTATTTGTTAAAATATTTTTTGGAATATCCGATTAGATTGACTTTAAGATCGCTTCAAAATTTTCTAAGGAAAGAAACAACAACACAAAAAATCACAGCTAAGCTGCAGTCTAAAAATGTTCTACGAGAACTTCTTAGAAAATACTTTTTGAATTTGCTATTTTTCTGTATCACTATAGTGCCTGGCCTACTGATGTGCCATTCTTTAAGATCTAAGATGAATTTTGCGGCCGGTCTATTTGCAAGGACTCCCCTTTAAGATTAAGGTTGTCGGAAAAGTGAGTTCTACATATAATCGGTTCTCTCATTTTTACGTGTTTGGAAGCTATATTTTGCTAAGCTTGCTTACTTTTAATGCCTATATTACTAAATCCGTGATATTCGGGTTCGTGCTTCTGTCTTTATTGATTCTTCTCCTAGGCTTTTGGTATGCCCAAATTTTCTTACGGGATCATTGCTTAAAAACATTTTTGGGAGTTGCTCTCGTGCTTTCTTGGCTGACATTAGGTGAGTCTATTGTTTTCTTCTTTAAAAAGCTCAAATTACCTTATGTCTTGCTCCCGATAATATTTATTATAATAGTGCTATGTCTGTATAATGAACTTGCCTATAGGAAAAGTCTTCTAAACAACGGTTCCGTAGAGCATAAAAAAATGTCTCGGCAATGGATTACCGTTAAGAAGTCAACAAAGCTCGGAATGATAATATTCATAATTAGTACCATGTTTTCATTTTCACAGCTTCTGGATTCTAGAACGGATTCTTATTCTATTATCGTGTGGGATGTTGTAAATCCCGTTTTTTGGATACACTTCAGTATTTCGCTTTTATCGCTTATTTACTTACTCCATCAATCTGATTTAAGTGATTTAATAAAGACTTTCTTGACAACGGCTTTTTCTTTTACTTTGTTTGGCGCGCTTGCGATCGTTTATAAGTACATGTGGGGCTTCGACACGTGGCTTCACCTTGGTTTTCTGAAAAAAGCTTTTATCTTAGGAGGCTTAGGCTCAAAGCCATTTTCCCCCTTAGAGTATATAGGTTATCGTTCTCTCTTGGTTAGTATAGCCGAAATTTCTGCTTTTTCAATGAATGACATCTACTGGCTTCATCTTTTAATTTCCCCTACTTTAGCCTCTATATTTATTCCCAGCTTAATATTTTTAATTCTCAGGTTACTTTATGATACGGATAAAGTTTGGATAGGAGCTATTAGCTTCGTCTTTTTCCCACTTTCTATGATGATGGCTATAGCTTTGCCTAATTGGTTAGCTATAATCTATTTCCTTATTACACTGTACTTCGCCCTAGACTTTCTAATTAGAAGAAATAAAATCGATCTCTTCCATTGCCTACTAGTAGCACTAACAAATTTTTCATTTCACCAACAGTATGGAGCCCCAGCCTTAATGGTTTTAATACTCTTAATACCATTTCTGGTTAAAAGGACTGATTTGACCATTAAATTTGGGATGCGAACTTACAGTGTTAGGAATTTTTCAAGAGTACTCTCGCTAGGCTTTTGTCTCGTGCTTTCAATTTTCCTGATTCCAGCATTATTGTTTTTAAGACCTCTAGCGTATATGGAGCTTTACAATATTGCTCTTAAATCTCCTAAGTTAGTTATTCCATCAATAAACTCCATTTTTGAGTTTCTGATAGCTACAAATTCTAACAGTAATGTTGTCTATGAAATCCCTCTGTATGTTTACTGGGATTCCTTTAAGTTAATAAGGTTAATCATCATTGCTATTGGAGGATTTTTACTTTTAAGAAAAACTAAGACTGTCGGACTGTTTTACATTTTTTCAATTATCTCTATTTATTGTTCTTGGTTCGTTCTTGAAAATGCTATGATAATCACTCCATTTGCTCGTGTCGGTCATAGATTAGGAATGCATTTCGACATGCTTATCGCGCCATTATTAGGAGTCATTATATATGAGGGCTGGTCAAGATTTTCACGTAATAACTCGGTTTCTTTAAGTCTAATGGTTATCTCGATGGTTATCCTTTCTTCTATGTCAATTTACGTAGGATTTGATTATGATAGGCTATTGAACCGTCCAGATCCATTTAGAGAGCGTGTTATCACTGATAACTATATTAGCGCGCTTAAATGGATTCAGTCATCCGCTGGCGATCATGATTATGTCATTGTAAGTGATTACTATTTCGGCAAGTTGGCAGCAGGTTATCTAGGTCTTAGACCCTATTATCCTCTAGATATGAAGTTTATCCATTTAAACATAGGAAACAAATTGGGAACTTATTTTTTCAAAATAGCTAAAGATCCTCAAAAATTTAAGGAAATCCTAAGTAGGGCTATGAAGGAAACTCATTCCAGCATAGCTTTCTATGTGATAGACAGTTATTGGATTAAACATCGGAAGCTCTCTACTTATGAAAATATAAAAATCATTTGCCAACTAGCAAACGCGTGTGAAACGTTCAGTGGTAATAATCAAAAGATATATGTAGCTAAACTACTTACTGATCCAAACTAGGACCGTTATGAAGGTTCTAATTATCGGATTAGATGGAGCAACGTGGGATTTAATCATTCCTTGGGCTAAGGAAGGTTACTTACCAACATTTAGAACATTAATGCAGGAAGGGGTTTGGGGAACATTAGAATCAACAACTCCTCCTTACACTATACCTGCATGGCTTTCTCTAAGTACCGGTAAAACACCTGAAAGTTTAGGGGTGTACTCGTTTATGGTAAAAAAAGGTTATACATTTAGACCCTACTTCATGGTGAAGAGAAGAGAAATCAAGTTTTGGGATCTGGTTTCGGAAAGCGGAAGAAAAGTTGCGATATTAAACCCGCCAGATGTTCATTACGCGTACAAAGTAAACGGGATAATGGTAAGCGGCTTCTTAAATGCTTCTAAAGAGAAATTAACTTACCCCCCAGATCTTATAGATGTCTTAAATGATATCACAAACGGTTATGAGATAGATAGTATTTCAGTAGATTTTTCAAAAGCCATACCTCGCCCTCGCAGAGAAGCGGTGTTGAATCCAACGTATATACTGAATGTTCATTATAAGCATTTTAAAGCATTCAAGTATATGTTTCAGAAGATGAAAGCAGATTTAACATTCATGGTATTTACAATTCTTGATAGGATTCAACATATCTGCTGGGGCGAAAAGGAAATTCTGTTGAGTTGTTACAAAATCGTTGACAGACATATTAGAGAGCTAATGCAATTAATAGATGAAGATGATGTTCTTGTTTTAGTTTCCGATCATGGGTTTACTGGATTGAAGAGAAATCTATACGTAAATGACTTCCTAATACGCGAAGGTTATCTAACTTTAAAAACTAGAAAAAGCAGATTTTTCAAAAATTTTAGAGAGCAATTATCTAGAAGTAGGAGTATTAGACGACTTTTGCTAAATATACTAAACTTTCTCCCCCAAAGATTAAGGGAGGAAATACTGAGTAAATCGTTGCCCATAAGAATTACTGATGCGTTAGTCGATTGGACAAAGTCAAAAGCCTTCGTTTTCTCGGGGTTGGGTGAAATTTATCTGAATGTTAAAGGAAGAGACCCAAACGGAATAATAAGTCCGGAAGAATATGAGAAAGTTAGAACAGAGATCCTAGAGAGGCTGAGAAAAATTGAAGAACCTAAAATAGGAGATAAGATTTCCTGTAATGCCTTCAAAGTTCCTAAGAGAAACATAGTTTATGATGACACTCCAGATCTAATAATAGAGGAAACAGAGGAATTTAATGTAGATCCATCAATAGGACATAACATCATTATCGAGCGGTACGAACAGCCAGTAAAGGGCCAACACAGTAAGAGAGGAATCTTCTTAGCTTATGGTCATGGCATCAAGAAAAACTATAAAACCGACATAAAGATATTTGACATAGCTCCTACAATATTGCATATTTTTGCATTACCTGTTCCGATAGAAATGGATGGACGTGTAATCAAAGAAATGTTTGACCCAAACAGCAGTTTCGCCGATAGAGATATACTCTTCACATCATTAACAAAAGAAATTCTTAGAAAGAAAGTATCAGCCGTCAAAGATAAATTGAGATATGAAAAGAACTTAGAAGTGTAAAGATATATGATAATTTTTCGTTACTCTATTAGGAAAGAAATTATCAATATCCAAAAATTGTGAATATCCGGGACTTTAGAGAATTAGACGATTAATGAGTTTCGGAAGCAATAACGAGAAGGGAGACAAGCTTACGCGAGCTTACGATCAAAAAATATTAATTCTTGGGTTAGATGGCGCTACTTGGGAACTTATTAGGCCGTGGGCTGAAGAAGGTTACTTACCAACATTTAGGAAGCTTATGAAGATAGGAGCCTGGGGGAATTTACAAAGTTGCATCCCTCCTATTACTTTACCCGCTTGGATCTGCATGTTGACCGGGAAGAATCCTGGAAAAATAGGGTATATACACTTTTTTGCTAGAGATCCTAATAGTTATGAATTTAAAATCGTACAGCCTAAGATTGAGCCTCTTAACCCGCTATGGAAACTTCTAAAAATCGGGAAGGATTCCAAAAATGTGTTATTATGGATTCCAACAATCCCTAGAGATAAGTATATGGACATTTACTTGCCCGGAGAGTTCGTGTTTGGAAAGGTTAGATTATCAGCACTAGAAAAGAAGTTACAAGAATGCATTAAGGTAAATGATCCGCCACCGAGCAAACACGATGTAGAGTATATTCTTTGGTGGACAAAATATTCCGAGAAACAGCTGGATGCTATAAAAAGAATAATTATGACAGATGAGGAAGATTACCCATGGGATTTCATAATAGGGGTGATTTATAGTTCAGATCACATAAACCATCTATTTTGGAAGTATATTGACGCAGCTCATCCAAATTATCAAGAAAGACGAGATATCTATGATGCGATAAAGAGATATTACACCTCCATAGATGCTAAGTTAGGAAAAATTGTAGAAGTTTGCCAAAAAAAGAAATTTTTCTTGTTCATAGTCTCTGATCATGGCCATGGGCCTCTCAAATGGAGAGTGAATCTTAACAGATGGCTTATTAATTGTGGATATATGAAGATAGCAAGCTTTGGAAGCAAAAGAGTGAGCAGTAAACTTTTTCACTATTTCATCAGAAAATTAGCAAGTAATGCCATCATTTATAGGATTTACAAAAAAATGCCAACAGTAATCAAGGAGTTAATAGCGGAAAAAATAAAGCCACCAACCAGAATAAAGACAGATGGAATAGACTGGAATGAGACAAGAGCATATTTCGCAGGATATAATGGAATAAACATCAACTTAAAGGGGAGAGAGCCGAAGGGTATTGTAGACCAGACGGAATATCCTAAATTACTTAATGAGCTCAAAGAGAAGCTGAATGCATTAAGCGATTCTGAGACAAAAGAATCTATAGTTGAAAAAGTATGGACGAAGTACGAATTGTACTCTGGTGATCGTCTAGAGTATTTGCCTGATTTGATCATCCAATATAAAAATGAGAGTTTGTACGAAAGCGCACTGGGCTTTGACGAGCCCTTCTTAACAAATGCACCTTTATTTTATCCTGTAGATGTATCTTCAGCACATAGGAGAAATGGCATTTTCTTGGCTTATGGCCCCTCAATTAAACATGGCGAAAAAATAGACATCAAGATTTACGACTTGACACCAACAATCCTTCACATTTTTGGGCTTCCGATACCAAGTGATATCGACGGTGAGGTTGTTTTGGAAATTTTTGAGAAAGATAGTATCATAGTAGACAGGAAGCCAACTTATGTAGAGCCGGGTTATTACGAGAAGGAGTTGATTAAAAAGAAAATAAAAGAGATAAGAAAACGTATAAAGTAAATCAGCCGTTAAAAATCGGATTACATTCTATTTCAAAAATTAATATCATTGTTGCAGAGTTTATAAAAATCTACAGAGCTAATAAGCATGTTAGCGGGAACATGAGATTAAAGATACTTCAGGTAGTTCATGGGTTTCCTCCAAAGCGAAAAGCTGGTACAGAGATTTATACGTATTATCTGTCGAAGGAGCTAGCTAAGAGGCATCAGGTTCATGTTTTTTATCCGACATTTGAAAATATTAAAAAAATCACTATAAACTCTGTTGTTCGAGAAAATTTGATCCTACATGAATTAAAAATACCTAGTAATAAAGTTCGGAGATTCTTGCGTTCGTTGATTCTTAAAAATACCTATACAGATAAGGAAATCGAACAACAGTTCAGAAGATTAATAAATGAGTTGAAACCGCACGTGATCCACTTCCAGCATCTAATTAATTTGTCAGCAACATTAATAGATGTCGTTAAGGAATTTGGTATACCGGCGGTTGTTACTTTAAATGATTACTGGTTTATATGTCCAAATATTCTGTTACTTAGGTGGGATTCTAAAATTTGCAAATCATATGATCCACGTAAGTGTAAGAAATGTTGGGCGAGAGAGACATCTACAGAATTATCTGAGGCTTTAGAAGTCTACTTACACATCCCGGAAAAATTAGCAAGAAAACATTTAGAAGCTTTACTAAACTTGCTAAATAGTGAGAAGAAATTTAAAATAAGGAACAAATATCTTAGGTCTCTGCTGTTCAAAGTCGACAAAATCATAGCTCCATCAAATTTTGTACGAAATGTATTCATTGAGTATGGTGTCCCTAAAGATAAAATAATCGTTTCCGAGAATGGATACGATTTGGAAATATTTAAAAGGCTCCAAAAAAGAATATCAACAAACACAAGATAATTTTTGGATTCATTGGAATGATAGCGCCCCATAAAGGAATTCATGTAATGATTGATGCATTCAGAGACGTCCCTAAAGATAAAGCTGAATTAATCATATATGGTGTCCACAACCCAAATTCAAAATATGTAAAAGATATTTTGGCAAGAATTAAAAGAATGCCAAACATAAAGTTTATGGGAAAGTTTGAAGATGTAAAGATACCTTATTCAAGAATAGATGTGCTAATTGTGCCTTCTGTATGGCATGAAACGGGGGGACCTCTTGTAATTAGGGAAGCATTTGCCACAAGAACCCCCGTTATTGCATCAAATTTAGGATCAATTCCAGAACTTGTTAGAGATGAAAGAAATGGGCTTTTATTCGAACCCAACGATCCAAAAGATTTGTATGAAAAAATTATGAGAATAGTTGAGAACCCGAACCTGATAGAGTCCTTTAAAAGAAGCATTAAGCCTCCGAGAAGCATAAAAGAGCAAGCGAGAGAAATAGAAAGACTGTACAGAGAAATACTTACTAGGTAAGGTGCTTTGGATTGAATAAGAGAAAGAAAAGCACAATACAATTTTTTTACAATGGTAAATTTGCCTCAGAAATTTATGGAAAGCGCTCGGTATATTTGAACTTGGATCCAGCACACTATCATCAGAAGATATTAGCAATAATTAAAGAAGAAAGTAAGGATAGGAGAATAAAAATTTTAGATGTTGGTTGTGCAACTGGTTACCTTGGGTTTGCCGCAAAAATGGGTAAAAACTATGTTTGTGGTATAGAAATATCTGTAACTGCTGCTGAAGAGGCCAAAAAGGTGTTAGATGAAGTCGTCGTAGGGAACGTCGAAGAGATAACATTACCTTGGCCGAGAGATTACTTCGACATCATAGTTTGTTCAGATATACTCGAGCACCTTTTTGATCCGAAAAGTACATTGATAAAGTTGAGGGAGTACCTTAAACCGGAAGGAAAATTATTGGTTGTTGTGCCAAATGTTGCCTATTACGCCGTTAGGCTGATGTTGTTAAGAGGTAAATGGGAATATCAAAGTCATGGTATATTGGATTATGGTCATATAAGGTGGTTCACAAAGGAAACCGCTAGAAAACTATTAATGGAAAGTGGATTTCCGATAGTGGACGTGATTCCTTGGATCATCTTGCCTCTCCCTCTCAGGATTTTAGACAGGAAACTATGTATGTTTCTATCAAAAATATTTGGAAAATTCCTAGATACTTGGTTCGCTAGATCCTTTTTATTCATAGCGGTTAAAAAATAAAACAATAATTAATCCCTAAAGCCTTAGGCTTTTGTTTTATACTATAAGATCAAATGATGATATCTCCAGAAAAGCATATCTCATATCTTTACTTCGGTCTCTTATGATCCTTTACTGTTTTGTGTTTGATGTTTAAGTTTTATGGATCTGTAAGTATCTGTATGAACTGTCGAGCGGCTTTATCAGCCACCTTTCTTTCCTCCCGCGTAAGTATTAGAGCTTGAAGTAGCTCCTCCATAAGCTTCATACATCTCAACAAATAATACAGATCCCTATATCTTCCCTCCCTAACCAAGGAGCTATAATATCGAAGAAGCTCTTAAGACTAATCATCTCAAAGACCGGTGATTCAACAAGCTTATTCTCATTCATCTTAAGACTTTCATCTGCACTCATTAAGATGGGGCTAAGCCTCTTCCGTAATCGGCCACCCTCCCCATACTTCTTATTAAACTTCCTAATATAGTATCCAACACTACTCCTAGGAATCCCAGTCAAGCTAGAAATCTCATCATAGTATACCCGAGCCTCCAATACCTGTAAATAAGCCCCTCACGCTCAAGATTACGCCTAAAACGCATACTCCCCAATAGCCTCTAAGTCTCAGACCCATATGAGACTTAGACTAGATCCAATAGGACATCCAACTAAGCCCCCAACTTAGAAAAGCTCCACGAGGATCTTCCAGATAAACTTAAATAAACTATTGCTAGAACAAGAGACAAGATGCCCATCCAAAGCCCGATAAAAGAATTACCCCTACCCGGGGTAAAATTAGCAGACTTACAAAGATTTCCTGACGAACGCGGGATCTTTACAGAGATACTTCGTAGCGATTGGAAAGAACTCCTTGGCGAGGATTCTATAGTTCAAGCGAACTTCTCAGTAACCTATCCCGGCATAGTCAGAGCATGGCATAGGCATGAACGCGGCCAAGTAGACTACTTCCTAGTAGTAAAGGGAGCGATAAAGGTCTGCGCATACGATGATGAAAAATCTCCTACAAGGGGACACCTAGTCGAGGTCATCTTATCTGATGCAAGGCCCCAGATCCTGAGAGTTCCAGGCCATTACTGGCATGGGTTCAAGGTAGTTGGAAACGAGCCAGCCTATCTAATATACTTCGTAAACAAGCTATACGATTACGCCAATCCCGACGAAAAACGAAGACCGTGGAATGATCCAAAGGTGGTCCCTGTGGCCATAAACGGAAGAAAAGATGATCCGAGAGTTGGCAAGCCGTGGGACTGGCTATATCCACCACATAAATAAACCACATGGAGAATAACTCGCTTACTCTGGAAAAGCTTTAAATCCGATTAACTCTAAAACGCGATCAAGATGAAGATTCTCGTCACAGGTGGGCTCGGGTTTATCGGTAGCAACTTTATCAGACATCTTCTCAACGAACATAAAGATATCAGAATTGTAAACCTAGATAAGATGGGATATGGCTCCAATCCGGCAAACCTAAAGGATCTCGAAAATAATAAAAGATACGATTTTGTGAGAGGCGACATAGCCGATTATAAACTTGTGAAGAAGATTATAATGGATGTTGATGCTATTATTAATGTGGCAGCTGAGACTCATGTCGATAGGAGTATATCGGATCCAAGAGCCTTTCTACAAAGCAATACAATCGGAGCTTTTAACATATTGGAAGCTCTTAGGAGAGAGAATAAGGATGCTAAGCTTGTTCAGGTTTCAACAGATGAAGTTTATGGAGATATCTTAGAGGGCTCATTCAAGGAGAATGATCGGCTTCTCCCTTCAAACCCATACTCCGCATCCAAGGCATCCGCAGATATGTTCTGCCTAGCCTACCATCGAACCTATGATCTTAACATCATTATAACACGGTGCACTAATAATTTTGGACCATACCAACTCCCTGAAAAGTTGATTCCGAAAACGATCATTAGGGCAAACCTCAACCTGAAGATTCCAGTCTATGGCTCGGGGAAGAACGTCAGGGACTGGATCTATGTGATGGATCATTGTGAAGCACTAGAAAAAGTACTATTCAAAGGTAAGTCAGGAGAGATATATAACATCTCAGCTGGGAACGAATACCAAAATATAGAAGTCGTAAAGAGGATCCTTCAGATAATGGATAAGCCAGAAGATCTAATCGAGTTCGTAGCTGATAGACCCGGCCATGATGTTCGCTATTCGTTAGATTCCAGCAAGATAAGAAATGAGCTCGGATGGAGGCCGAGACACTCATTTGAAGAAGCCTTAGAAGAGACCGTGAACTGGTATCTAGATAACGAGAAATGGTGGAGGCCACTCGCGAATGAGAAAATCTTACATCCAACACCTTGGAAGCTTAAGTGGTGATTTGGGTTGAGGATCCTAGTAACTGGGGGTAGCGGTCTTCTCGGTTCCAGAATATCTGAGATAGCCATTAATCAGGGTCACGAGGTCTACTCAACATATAACACTCATTATTCACCTCATGGCATACCAATAAAAATGAATCTAATGAATGAAGGTTCATGTAGGAGAGCGTTTCAGAAGGCAAATCCGGAAGTAGTGATCCATTGCGCCGCCTTAACCAACGTAGATCTATGTGAAACCAATAAAGACATGGCTTGGAAGATAAACGTGGAGGGAACCAGAAAAATAACAGAATTGTGTAAGCACCACGGATGTTTTCTAATATTAATTTCGACGGACTATGTTTTCGACGGAGATAAAGGGTTATACTCGGAGACGGATAAGCCATCGCCTATAAACTACTATGGGTACACGAAACTTAAGGCAGAGGAGGTTGTTAAAGAAACGCTTAGAGAATACTGTATAGCTAGAACGAGTGTAATATTCGGCTCGAGACCTGCTGCAGGTAA
>Ga0164311_10001754_pt1 | contig 10878 bp, 10 predicted proteins | sample GuaBasSedimGuay2_FD_121796 | JGI IMG/M metagenome (GOLD analysis project Ga0164311, IMG submission 121796) | Subseafloor sediment microbial communities from Guaymas Basin, Gulf of California, Mexico - Guay2, Core 4569-9, 9-12 cm | ecosystem: Environmental > Aquatic > Marine > Hydrothermal vents...
GATACTACCGCCGGCCTGCTGCGGGTGTGCCGGGCGTTCGCCGACAGCGAGGGTAAGTAAAACCGGCCGCATCACCGCTTGCATTGCACCGCGGCCCGCCCTCTCGAAGGGCGGGTGCGTGTGCGTCATGAGTAGAGAAGGGCACGGCGACAGCGATGGCGGCACCGGACGATACAGGCACCCCGGGGGACAACGCCCCATCGCTTCAATCCCTTCTCCTGCTCCAGATCCGCCGGGCGGTCGACTCCCGCGGTATCAGTGTATCCAGCCTGGCACGGGCGGCCGGGGTGCGCCCCCAGGCCCTGCAGTCCTGGCTGGCCGGCCGCGCGGTACCCAAGCTCCCCGCCTTGGAGGCCTTGTTCCGCGCCCTGCGCCTGGTACCGGTCATGGTGCCCCTCGACGAGCACCACGACGGCGCCGACCTGCGCGACTACCTCGACGAACGCGAGCTCCACGTATACGACGCCCTGCCCGAGCAGCCGATGGACGTGCTCAAGGCCCAGTTGCGCGACCTCCAGCTCCAGCGCCTGCGGCTTGAAGAGGATTACACCCTCGGCGCAATCACGGCTAAGGACTACCGCCGCTGGGTGGTGCATTACGCCGACGCCGTGCGCCGCGTCATCGAGGCCATGACCAACGTCGAGGACAGTAACAGCCTGCGGCAAGTCCGCGACGTGATCCTGGAATACGGCAGCCCCGACGGGCCGGCCTATGACGAGGCCATGGTGCGCCGGGTCCGCGCGGCGAAGCGCCGCCCGCCGCCCGCATTGCCCGCCGTGACGGATATCACCGTCGAGCACGAGGTGCTGCCCGACGACGTGGGCGGCGCTGTGCCACCGCCGGCAAAGGACAGCGATCCAGGGGAGGGCGCATGACCTCGCCCGCTGACCTGCAGCGCGAAGCCCGCCACCTGGCCCGGGCAGTGGACCGATGGCGCCGCCACATCCGCAAGCGGACATTCCAGCGCGCGCAGCGGGGCCTGGCCCAGCGGGCGCCGCGCCTGCACATACGCTTCGGCATCCAGCCCGACACCTTGCAGCAGACCGTGATCGAGGACCAGCACCCGCGCAAGATCTGCGTGTGGGGGCGGCAACGCGGCAAGACCGTCACCGCCTTGCTGTGGATATTCCGCCGCGCCGTGCTTCACCCGGGCACGATCCATTGGTATGTGGCCCCGACGTACAAGCAGGCCAAGCGCATTGCCTGGGACAAGGCCAAGACCATCCTCCCGCGCGGCATGATGTCCCGGCGCCCCAACGAGAGCTCGTTGTGCCTGTACCTGCAGAACGGCAGCAAGATATTCCTGATCGGCGCCGCCGACAGCGACAGCCTGCGCGGACCGAGCTTGACCAGCGTGGTGCTCGACGAGTACGGGACCATGCGAATGGAGGCGTGGACCCAGGCCATCCAGCCCATGCTCGTGGCTACGCGGGGGCACGCCCTGTTCATCGGGACCCCCAACGCCCTCAAGGGCCCCCACCTCGAAGCCCTCTGGCACCGCGCCCGCAGCGGCCAGGACCCGCGCTGGGCTTGGTGGCACAGCCCGTCGCGCGAGGCGGTACACATCGCCCCCGAGGAGATTGAAGCGGCCAGGCAGCAGCTGCGCCCCTGGGAGTTCGAGCAAGAGTACGAGGCGCAGTTCAAGGACATTTCGGGGCGCGTGTGGCCCGAGTTCAAGGACCGGTTCGCCGACGACCCCGACGAGCCCGGCCACCTGCTGCGGGCACCAGCCGGCACCGACCAGCTCCCCTGCCCCAAGGGTTGGGACGTTGTCTGCGGCGTGGACTTTGGGTTCACGGCGCCACTGGCGGCGGTCTGGATCGCCGTTGGGCCGAGCCAGCAGGTACAGGTCCTGGCCGAGTACTCGGCGCCGCGCCGCCGGACCAGCGAACACGCCGTGCACATCAAGGCAATCTCGGACCTGTACGGCGGCGTGGATATGGTACGGTTTGTCGGCGACCCGGCCGATCCGCATTGGGCCGCTGAGTTCGACGCCGAGGGAATACACATCGAGCCCGCCGTTAATGCCGTCAACGCTGGGATCGAGCGCGTCGGTCGCCTGCTGGCGCATGGTTATCTGCACGTGGGCGCGTGCTGTACCGGGCTGATCGGTGATATGCTGCACTACATCATGGACCCCACAGCCAAGGTCCCGCGCCCGCGCAAGCTCAACGACCACACATGCGACGCGCTACGTTATGCGTGTATGGCCACCGAGCCGCCGGACAGCTTCAGCCGCCGGGCAGGGGAGCCCGAGGCGCAGATAGACTACGTCGGCGGCGACGACCTCTTCGACGACCTGGAAGACAACTGGGACGCCACCGGCTGGTCGGCCCAATGGGAGGAGTACTGAACCATGACCACGCGCCCCACAACGACAGACCACCCCACGCCCGACGAGGACGACCCGGCAGGCGAAGGACCGAGCTGGCGCCCGGCGTCCGGCTGCGCGCACGCAGACCCCGATGTCCTCCTGGACTGGCTGTTCACGGCGGACCCGCTGCTGGAGGAGCTACGCGAGGACCTCCACGAGGAGGCCAACACCCTGCGCCTGGTCCGTGCGACTGAGCGTGAGACGCTGAGCGACCTGGCCCGGGACACCCGCACGTGGAACGCGATGGGGCGTGGGCTGCGCGTGTTACCGTTGTCCCAGACCAACCGCCAGCGCGTGCTCAAGCAATGCAACCACCTCTACTACCGCGATCCGCTCGCCCGCTGCATCATCAAGACCTACACGTACCTGACGTGCGGGAAGGGCATGCGGGTGCTGTTCCCGGCCGACGTCGACCCGGACGGCGCGGCGCAGGCCCGGTGGGATATCATCGCGCAGGCCAACGACTGGGAGCGGCGGTACCGCGACATCATTACGCTGACCTACCTGCTGGGCGAGTGGTTCGTGGTCCGGAAGCCGCTAGTCGAGGATCGGTACTGGGACGAGGCGGCCGGACGTCCGGACGCGGACGCGTTGCGCGCATACCTGGCCGCGCTGCCGCCCGAGGCCATCACAATCAACAGCTTGAGCCCCCTGGAGGTCGAGGAGGTCGTGGCCGCGCCCACCAACCGTGAGCGCCCGTGGGCGTACAAGCTGGCCTCGGATACCCGGACCGACGTGGACGCCAGCTTGCGCAACTCCCCCCGCGCCCCGGGCCAGCCATGGCCCGACGTGTTCTACGCCAACGACGTCACGCACTTCAAGGTGGACGACCTGTCATTGACCGACCGCGGGCGGCCCATCCTGGAGCCCGTACTGCGGCAGATCGCGTATTACCGCATGTTCCAGCTCGACCGCTTGACGATGACGGCCATCCGGACCCGGATCCCCCTGATCCGCAAGATCGGCGGCAGCGGCCCCAAACGCAAGGCCGGGCGCAAGGCGGCCATGGAGGCGCATAAGCTTCCCCGTCCCGGGACAGTGGCCATCGTCGGCCGGGACGAGGAGTGGATCTACCCGGGTGGGCCCCCCGACGGCGCCAGCGCGGCGGAGGACGGCCGTACCATCCTGTTGCAGATAGCCACGGGCGTCAACCTGCCGGAGTTCATGGTCACCGCCGACGCCAGCAACGCCAACCTCGCAAGCACACTGGCCCAGTCGTCGCCGATCCTGGCCATGTTCAACGATTACCGCGGGCGCTTCGCCGCCTGCTTCGCCGACATGATCGAGGAGATCGTTGGCGTGCGGCCGCAGATCGAGTTCCCCGAGATCGTACGTGACGAGCTCCTCAAGGTCGTGCAGGCGTTCAGTATCATGTTCCGCGACGGTGTGGTGTCGCGGGGCACATACCGTGCCCGGGTGGGGCTGGACCCGGACGAGGACGAGCGCTTGGCCGACGAGCGCGACGAGGCGCAGCCGCATGACTTCGGCCCCGCCGAAGAGGAGCCGGCCGCCCCGCCGGAGGAAGAGGAGTAGCCCGCGCCCATGGCCTCGGTCAATCAAGCCCTGGCCGACCTGGTCCTTCAACACCGCCACTACCTCCTGGCGGTGGAAGAGCACGCCTTGGCGCAGATGGGCCGTGTGTTCGACAAGGCCCTGCGCGAGGTCCGTACAACGATGGCCCGGGTGGGCTTCGACCCACGCACGTTCACCGGCCAGCGGTTGGTCCGCTTGGAGAAGCAGCTGGCCGGCATGGTCGAGCTGAGCGCGCAAGCCGCCGGCGGCGAGCTCAAGGCCACGTTACGCGAGATAATCCAGGCCGAGAACGTGGCCCAGACCGGTATCCTCCTCGACGCCCTGCCCAAGCCGATGGAGGTGCTCATCTCGTTCGAGCGCTTGCCGTTGGCGCAGATCGAGCAGATGATCCAGACCCCGCTGGGGGGCAAGACGCTCAACGACCGGCTGAAGACCATGGTCGCCGGCGCGGCGGATGATGTGCGTTCGGCCCTGGCCACGTCGATTACCCTGGGCGAGGGCATCGACCCCGCAGCGCGCCGGATCCGGCAGTACGTCAAGGGCAAGACCATGTACAATGCCCAGCGGATCGCCAGGACCGAGATACACCGCGCGGCCACGGCCGCGCAGCTGCACGTGTACCGCCGCCACAAGAACATCCTGGCCGGGCTGACGTGGTATGCCACGCTCGATCGGCGGACGTGCGCCGCCTGCGCCGAGCTGGACCAGATGATGTGGCACTACGACCGCCCGCCGTTGCTGTCTGAGGCTCCAGAACCGCCATTACACCCGGCGTGCCGCTGCACCATGGTCCCCTCGACCAAGAGCTGGAAGCAATTGGGCTTCGACAAGCAGGACCTGAAAGGCTTTCCCGGCCTCAAGGACTTGGACGGCAAGCTGGCCCGGGTGCCGGGTTACGGCGTCTGGTTCAAGCGCCAGCCCAAGGACGTGCAGTTGGCCATCCTGGGGCGCAAGCGCTGGCTCGATTGGAAGGCCGGGCGGTTCAAGCTGCGCGACATGGTATCCACCATCCCCCGCCGCTTGAAGCCCTTGTCCCCCGACCAACTGGCCAAGGTCCGCGGCCTGGGCCGCCGCGCCAAGCCCAAGCGCCGGGTGGTCCAGCCCGGCAAACGGGCCTTCAAGGCCAGCGAGATCCGCGCCCTGATCAATGCCGAGGCCTTGAAGGCGGGGATGAGTCGTAAGCAACTGGCTACGTATTGGCGTGACGTGCGCGCGGGACGGCGTCTGTCCTTACGTGAGCAGTTGGCCAGTATACTGAACGTGACGGAGGACGACGCCGCCGCAGTTACGAAGAAGGTCCTCGACTTCCAAGTGGCGGTGCACCGCCGCCTGAGGGCGCTGGTCAAGGAAGCGCAGGCGCTGTCGGGCGCGAACAAGGTACCGGGCGCGGCGGTCCGCCGGACGCTAAGGGCCACCTACAAGGAGCCCGCGACCAAGAGCGCATTACACGCCCTGATCCGCGACTACGTAGTAGCAGCGAACGCGCAGGATCCCCTCCTGGGGATGACGTTCGATGAAGCGCTCGAAGCCTTCAACGAAGGCATGCGTACATTACGAGGGACCAAGTTCGTGAAGCACGGCGGCGGTGCAATCATCAAGGGACACGGCGACGCCTCCGTTACAATAGTGGTCGGCGGCTATAAGCCGTCGATTACTGCCCGCCTGCGTCCCGCACGGGCGTTCTCCATGGACCAGTACACGAGCACGCCGGAGTGGTACAACCGGCAGGGCCTGGTCGTGGCCGTGCCGGACGGCGCCGCGTTCGGGTACCGGGAGAGGTGCCACAGCGTGTTGCTGGACGTGTCGCAGATAATAGAGCTGGGGGGCTCTACCACGGCGGGGGAGGTCGAGGAGTTAAGGGTTGCCTTCCACGAGCTGGGGCATACCTGGGAGTACAGTGATCCGAGGGTCAACCGAGCAGCCAGGCGGTTCTTCGACCGCCGGACGCGGGGCGAGGCGACCCGGCGGCTGCGCGATATCAGCCCCTTCGGCTCCTTCGACTACGATGAGCGGGCGAAGCCGGACCGGTTCTGGAAGGCATACGTGGGTAAGGTATATGGGGACGATGAGGTCCCGCGCGAGGTGTTCAGCATGGCAACGGAGCACCTGCCCGGCTTGAACATGGCGCGCCCCCTGCAAAAGGGAGTGGCGGGCGATGCGTACATGTACATATCGCCTGCGGCGAGGAACGCGGTCGACTGGGCCACGTATGATCCGGAGCACTTCGAATTGCTGCTGAACGCGGTGGCCGGCGCCCTATAGACGCGGCGGCCCTTTTATTTCCGGAGGGAAAGACATGGCAGCGGCTATTACGGTAGGCGGGGTCACGGTACGGTGGCGCGGCGTTGACTCCGCCAACCCCTGGACCGACGGGGAGATTACGATAGAGACGCCCGTGTCTCCTACCTACATGGATACGGAGCTGGCGCGGGAGGTGCGCGAGCTGATTACCGATACCAACGGCTGGTGGTTGGCTCACGGGGGTGCGCCGCCCATCCGGGCGCGCAGTTGGGCGGCGGTGCGGGCGGTATGCTTGCGTTTTGCCCATCAGCATGGCCTGGCGGCCAAGATGACGGGGGACCAGGCGGTAACGCCCGATCCGGCCCCCATGCCGCGCTACGCGCTGGAAGACGGAGTGGTCGAATGATAGTACAGCTGCGCCTGGGCGCCGTGGAGGTAGCCTGGGAGGGAAACGATATGCTGGAGCCCGGGACGTGCGAGGTCTTGCTGGACGAGACCGCGGGTGAGCAGGACGAGTCGTCCCGCGGGGCAAAGGCCCTCCTCGACCACGTGTTGGCGCAGCCGGCCGATATCCCCTGGCGCGACGGGACTGATGGTGCCGAGTGCGCGCGCGGCTCCCTGGCCATGCTTATCCTGCTCTGCGCCCGGTTGCATAGGCTGTTCCGCCTGCCGCTGACCCTGACGCGGGCGACGAAATAACGCCCTGGGCCTGACTCCCCGGGGCTCGAACCGGGGGCGCTTGGCACGCACATGCCGGCGCCCCCGGTTCTTTAACTGCTAAAGTGCATCGCGTCTAAAGCGTCCTTTTGAACGGACGTTTTAACTGCTTAAGTGCTTCGCACTTAGCACCACCTCGACTTTTCCACATGCCATCGTGCTTGCCTTACGTTGGACCCCCGCGCGGGCGATACCGCCCCGCGCGCACGGGACAAAACACCCACCCCCGGTACTCCCCCGTGCGTATGCCGGCTGCCCGCCTGGGGTCCACCTTATGGATACCCACCGGCACTTCACACCGACGGAAGAGAGGGGTGCCCCGTAATGGCGAGCAACATTCACATCTACATGGACCATGCGCCAGTACCGCCCGCGCCCAAGGCCGAGGAACGCGGTCAGGGCAAGGGCCAAGGCGGCGACCCGCAAGGAGACGGCGGCGCCGAGCGCTGCGTTTGTCCCGAGTGCGGCACTACAGCCGAACATGTCAAGGGAAGCCCCTGCACCGAGCAGACGTGCCCCAAGTGCGGCGCGGCAATGCGCGGGGAGAACGCGGCGTCTGGCGAGGCCACGTCCTTCACGACCAAGCCCTGGGACGGCAGCCTGAGCCGGTACACCATCGACCAGGCCCTGCGGGCGGTCCCCCGGGCCATCGCGCAGTGGGCACGCCAGCAGGCCAAGGCTGCCGACCGCGACGTCATCAAGGGCGACCTCAAGCTCCCCATCCGCGAGCCGGATGGCACGGTCAACGTCAATGCGCTCCGCAACGCCCTGGCCCGGATCAACCAGGTGAAGGGAGTGCCGGCCAGCGTACTGGCCAAGGCCAAGGCCGAGATCCAGCGGCTCCTCGACCAGTACCGGCGCCGGCAGGGCGGCGAGAGCGTCACCGCCAACTACCGGGCGATGCACAGCCTCCTGGCCGAGCGGGCGCTGGTGCCCATCCGTATCGAGGCCCGGTGCGAAGCGCTCGACGCCGCCACGTGCGAGCAGTTCAGCATGCCGACGCCGTACGAGCCGGCAATGACCGGCCGGCGCGCCAAGGTCGTGATCGCCGTGGCCGGGCGGTCGCTCAACAACAACATCTACAGCGAGAAGGTCCTGGAGGCCGCGGCCCCGAAGTTCAACGGCGCCAAGGTCTTCTACGACCACAAGGACAGCGGGCAGCGCAGCTTCCGCGACCTGGCCGGTGAGATCAAGGTCATCGGCATGGGCGACGCCCGCACTCCCGACGGCGACATCAAGCGCGGCCTGCTCGGCGTGCTCGAAGTTCTGGAGGCCGACACGTGGCTCCAGAAGGTCATCGCCGAGAAGCCCCACCTGGTCGGGCTGTCAATGTACGTGTGGGCGTACAGCAAGCGCAACGACGACGGCAGCGAGACCATCGAGTCCATCGAGAAGGTACAGTCCGTGGACCTCGTCGACGACCCCGCGGCCGGCGGCGGGGTCATCTCCGTGCTGGAACAGGCGCCTGTACAGCCCCCGCCCGATCAAGCCCAAGCGCCCCGCCCCGGCGGCGAGACCATAGATGCCGACCCCGTGACCGACGAACAGAAAGAGGAGGAGGACATGGAGAAGATCAAGGAACTCGAAGCCAAGGTCAAGGAGCTGGAGCAGGCGCGGGTGGAGAGCGAAAAGCGCGCCGGCGCCGCCGAGGAAGAACTGGCCAAGCTGCGCCGCGAGCGCCTCATCGAGGAGTACCTGCGCGAACGCCGCGACGAGATCAAGCCGAGCGTCGAAGCGGCCGTGCGCGAAGCGGCCGCCGCACTCGACGATGTGGATCGCGACAAGCTCGCCGCGCTCGAAGCCGAGTGGACGGCCCGGGCCGAGGCGTTCGCCAAGGACTTCGCCCCCGCGACGGAAGCCGAAGACAAGGCCAAGAAGGCCGAAGACAAGAAGGAAGACGCCCCGGCCCAGCCCGCCGGCCTCCCGCCCAAGCGCCCGACCGACGCCGAGGACGGCGACGAGGCCCTGGCGCAGAAGGCTGCGGAGACCGTGCGGCGCATGATCGAGGGCTTCGTGGGCGTGGTGCCCGACGACGACAAGCCGGCGAACTAGCCGCCGGCTAGGACAGTCCATACCAACATAGATAGAAGGAGGGAACGACGATGGCTCTGGACCGCGACTTCCGCGTACTGGTGCCTGGCCGCCAGGTGCCGTTCTACAACAACTCGGGCGGCGCGCTCGAAGAGGGCGACATGGTGTACGACAACTCGGGCACCATCGCCAAGGTAGCGGACAACAACACCGTGGGGTGCCTCGGGATCGTAGCGGCCGACGTGGCCGACGGCGAGACCGGCGTGCTCTATATCGACGGCCTGTTCGAGGCGACGGTGGCCGGCACCGTGAACTTCGCCCCGCACGCGCCCGTCTACACGGCAAGCTCTTCGACCGTGGACTCTGGCAGCACCAGCGACAAGTGCGTTGGGTATGTCATGGAGACCGACCCGCCCAGCGGAGCCAGCACGATCAAGTTCTGGCTGTACTCGACCCTGAACCTGCAGACCACTCACGCCTAGTACCTGGGCGGCTGAGGCAACAAGAGGAAAGGAGCACGACGACATGCTTATCGGGAAGCCCACTCTCGAAACCTTCGACTCGTTCCAGGCCGCCCTGGCGAACGACCGCCCGCGCAAGCGGCGTCCGGTGGAGGTGGACCCGGTGCAGTTCGCCCGCGTAATCAAGGCCATGGAGATGGGGGCGCGGTTCCCTCTCCGGTCCCTACGCGAGGCAATCGGCACCGGTGCCTGGGACAGCATCATGCTCGACGCCATGCATAAGCGCATGATCAAGGGCTGGGACGCCGCGGCGCAGGCCCTGCACTGGCGCAAGATAGCGAGCACGATCCGGAACGTCTCGGACTTCCGCACCATCAACGTGATCCAGACCGGTGACTTCACCACCCTGGACGAGGTGCCGGAGGGCGGCGACTACCAGGAGACCGAGTTCACCGACGACCGCGCGACCTACACCGTCAAGAAGTACGGTAACATCTTCGCCGTGACCTACGAGTCCATGTCGAACGACGACCTGGGCGTGTTCGGCAAGGTGATGCAGCGCTTCGGCGGGGCCGCGGCCCGGACGGTGGAGAAGTACCTGTTCACCACGCTGATCGACGGTAATGCCGCCATCTACGACGGCAACAACCTCTTCGACAGCACGAACCACGGCAACGACCTCGGCGCGTCGAAGCCCCTGAACCACGACAACCTCGAAGCGGCCATCGAGCTCATGCTCGCGCAGACCGACCTCGACGGCAACCCGCTCGACCTGGTCCCGCGGTACCTCATCGTGCATCCAGACCAGAAGTACGATGCCATGCGCATCATCCTGTCGGAGCATAAGCCCAGCGACGTGGCAACCATCAACGTCCACCAGGGCGAGCTGGATCTGTGCGTGACGAGCCGGATCACCTCGGGCCGTTGGTACCTCGTGGCCGACCCGTCGCTCATCGAGACCCTGGAGATCGGCTTCCTCGGCGGCCGCCAGGAACCGGAGCTCTTCGAGGAGTCGGAGCTGTCCGACGCGGCCTTCGACCGTGACGTGAAGCGCTACAAGGCGCGTCACATCTTCGGCATGGTCATCCCGGATTACCGGGGCTGGGTCCGCGCCAACGTCTAGGCCCTGACGACCTGTACGTTCAATTCCGGCCGGGTGCGGGGCAACGGTGGTCGGTTAGCCTCGCGGCGCCGACAGCGGCCCACCGTTGGCCCCGTCCCGGTCGGTTCTTTACGAGGGAGGCATAGACGTGGCGTATGCAACCACGGCCCGCGTGACGAGCACGGGCAGCGTCAAGGGAACGAAAGGCACGGTGTGGGCCGTGCACGTGGAGCCGTCCGGCACGGCCGGCACCATCGTAATCAAGGACGGCGGCGCCTCGGGGACCACGGTGCTGAGCCTGGCCACCCCGGCCAGTGCCGCCAGCCGCTACTCACTGGCGTTCTCCCAGGGCCTGGCGTGCGATGCCTCGATTTACGTCGAGGTCAGCAACGCCGTGGCGGGGGTCCATTACTCCTAGC
>Ga0164311_10001755_pt1 | contig 10877 bp, 11 predicted proteins | sample GuaBasSedimGuay2_FD_121796 | JGI IMG/M metagenome (GOLD analysis project Ga0164311, IMG submission 121796) | Subseafloor sediment microbial communities from Guaymas Basin, Gulf of California, Mexico - Guay2, Core 4569-9, 9-12 cm | ecosystem: Environmental > Aquatic > Marine > Hydrothermal vents...
AAATATGACTGTCAAGATGAAAAGTTATATGCACCTTAATGAACAACTTTCTATTGGGGAAATTCATTGACTAAGCGCATTAAAGGTAAGACGCAAAGAGCTGTTAACGCTCTAATAGTTTTATTAAGGAATACTACTTGGAAGTGTGGTAAAATTGAAAGAGATATTATAAACTATCTTCAAGATAGAATTAGAGGGAGAAGTATCCCCGGAGTTAAAGTTAGCGAGCTTTTAAATCATTTTGATTTAAGGGGGAGAAAAAGAAGCGAATTTTTAGATGCAATTAGGAGATTAGAAAGAAGAAGGATTGTAAGACTTGAAACACCTTAAAACCCTTCCTTATTTTTAAATTCTTATTTCTATACTCATCCCACAATAGAATTCTCTAAATGATTCAGGTATTTTCCTAGCTATTTCCATAACTGCTTTTAATCCTGTGCAATGCATGGGAGCTACAATTTCAGGTTTCATTTCAGCTAAAACACTAATGCTTTTTTCTATAGTTTCAGAGTCGGCATCTATTAAGTGAAATCCTCCAATTACAGCTTTTAAGTATTCAGCTTTTGAAATTTCCATAGCATACTTAACAGTATTTACCACACCACTATGACAGCATCCAAGTAAAACAACCAGACCACCATCAGCCATTTTAACAATTAACGCTTGATCATCAGGCAAATAATCCTCTTTGAAAACACCATTTTCTATAATGTAGAATCCCTTAACTTTCTCAAATTCGGTTCTTCTCGGAATTTCCCCCGTAGTTTCCACGTTTTCAATTATGGGAACAGAATTTGAAGAAAAAGTTAAAATTCCACCGTGTTTTTCAACTTCACTCCATTGGTAAGGTGGGCCAGTGTAAGTGAGTTTTTTAATTCCCAAACTTGGAAGTATCGCATATTTCTTCTTTAGAACGTCTGGGTGAACTATTACTGGAATGGGGTTTTCTATTGCATTTAGAACTTTTATTAATCCTCCAGTGTGGTCATAGTGGTTGTGGCTTAGAACTATAGCGTCTAATTTGCTTAAGTCTACATCTAATATTTTTGCATTTCTTAGAAGCGCGTCTCCAGTCCATCCTGTATCTAAGAGAATTGTTGTTTTAAGTCCGTCTTCAGATTTTAATTCTAAAAATAGAGAGAGTCCATTTTCAGCGTATATTGGAGCTTCATAATGCACAATACTATCTATTAAAGCTGTTATACGAATACGAGAAATACCACTCAAAAGTGTGCACCCAAAAACTATTTTTGTGCATTAACTATTTAATACTTATGAGAGTATTCTTAATCCAGCTCTATCGTAAATGGCTTTTAATTCTTTAAGTTTAGGTCTTAAGTAATGTCTAGCTAAAATACTTCTTGGAGCTCTACCTTGAAAAATATCAACTATTTCTCCTGGAACACCAGCTTCTATTAGTGTTGTTGCATGCCACTTACGTAATACATGCGGAGTTATTTTTACTCCAGCAGCTTTAGACGCAGTTTTCCATATTGCCTTGAAATTTTCTGTTCCGATTCTGAAAAGCTTAGGTTTGTCGTCTTTTCTAGTTGTTAAATACTTTTTAAGCCATTCTTCCGCTTCTTCATTAAAGAATGCTATTCCCATTTTCTTCGTTCTACTCTCAAATCTAGCTTTAACACAACGTAAATCCCAATCTACATCTTCTCTTTTAAGCCTCAAAACTTCACATTTTCTTAATCCAGTTGAAGCTATAAAGAGAAATATGGCTTTTGCTCTCACGTCCGGTAGTGCTTCAAAAGCTTTCTTAAGTTGTTTTTTGTCTGGTATTACACCTGGAATTTCTATTGGAACATGAGGTTGTTTAAATCCAACTATAAGATCTGGTCTTCCTAGATAATCTCTTATAAAACATCTTAGAGCTTTAAGATAGTTTGCGTATGTTCTTGGGGCTTTATCTAGTAGTGTTCTTAGAAAAGCTCTAATGTCTTCTCTGCTAAATTCAAGTCCAGCGAACTTAAGAAATCGTCTAACACGCCAACGGTAATCTACTGCTGTGAGTCTAGCTCTTCTCAAGTCTACGAGAACAAAATCATAGAATTCTTTGAGTATGTCCTCTATTTCTCCTTCTAGTTTGACCCGTTCCCCTGTCATGTTTCTCCCTTTTCCTAATTCTGAGATGGAAGGCTCAGGCCAGAACAGCCTGAGTCCTAATAAAAATTACTTTATCACAAGAATGTAAAGAAGAAAAATTGTATACAATAGTATTTCCGTTTATTATTGTAAATTTCACTTACTCTTTTTCTACGACTTCTAGAGCATCTATATAAGTTTGATATATTGCTTTTGCTGCCTCTTCTATTCTCTTCTTTTCTTCTTCAGTTAAATATTCGTAAAGTGATGGTCCAAGGGAAAGTCCTAGTTTTATTGGAACGCTTACCCAAACTGGCTCTGGTAGACTTTTAAATTTCATTGGAGTTGCAATAGGTAATATTTCATCAGTATTTTTTATAACTGCTCTAATTATTCTAGAGAACGATGCTGCAGGGCCGTATTCTGTTCCTCCTACTCCTTCAATAATTATTCTTGAAACTTTTTTAATGTACAGTTCGATTTCACTTTTATTTAATTTCATTCCACGCTCTTTACACCATGCTTCTACATCTTTGCCTTCAATTTTAACTGTAGACCATAATACTACGGCGTTCTCTCCATGTTCTCCCCCGACGTATCCTTGAACTTTGGATAAGGGGACATTTAAGAATCTTGATAATACTGTGTGTAGCCTCTCTGTTTCAAGATTTGTTCCAAAACTTACAACAAAACTTGCTTTAGTGTATTTGTAACATATCATAGCCATAGCGTCTACAGGATTTGTAACAACAAAATATTTTGCTCCTTTATTTCTCTCTTTAACTGTAAGACAAATATCTCTAACTATTTTTGCATTTATGTTTCTAAGGTCTCTTCTACTTATTTTTTCTCCTGGAAGTCTCGGTCTTCCAGCTGAAATGACTATTATATCTGCTCCCGAAACATCTTCATCTTTTTCAGCGTAATGTATTGTTGTATCTATTCCATACGCTACTGCTGCGTGACTTAAGTCTTCTCTAAATGCTTTTGCTAATCCAGGTTTAGTATCGCAAACTGTTAATTCTTCTGGTGCAATTCTAATCAGAATGTTGTATGCAGTAGGTCTTCCAACTCTACCTGTTCCTATAACTGCTATATGCACTTTGTTCACCTTTTAAAAGGCGTGTACCATGCAGTATAAAAAACTTTTACTAAGTTTTCTGAGAACATGAAAAGGAAGCACGTCTATTTTAGATAACATGAAAAATACTTAAATCGCTATTTATAATCTTTTGTGTCTGGGTTCACATAGATGAAAGTCAAAATTCCCTATGGTGAGAAAGAAATTGTAATTGAAATCCCCTCTAAAAATCTGGTTGGAATTGTAGAACCTAAAAGAGTCAAAGGGGTGAAAAACAGCGAATTAGAAATTGAGAGAGCGCTGAAAAATCCAACATCATGTGACAGATTAAAAGATTTAGCGTTTAAAGGTGGGAGAGTAGCTATAATTGTAGACGATCACACTAGATCTGCTCCAAGTGGGATTATGGTTCCTAAAATAGTAAAAGAGTTGAAAGAGGCAGGAATAGAGAAAAGAGACATAACAATAATATTTGCTTGTGGAATACATAGACCGGTTAAACCAGAAGAAGCGAAGAGAATTCTTGGAGAAAGAATTTTAACTGAATTTAAGAGTTTAAGTCATAATTGTTATGCAAAAGATTTAGTTTACATTGGAAAAACAAGATTTGGAACTAAAGTTTCAATTAATAGAGTTTTCGCTGAGTCTGACATAAAAATTTTGACTGGTGATGTTGAACTTCACTATTACGCTGGCTACGGTGGAGGAAGAAAAAGTGTTCTTCCAGGAATTTCCTCTAAGGAAGCTATTCAACAAAACCATTCTATGATGCTTCATCCAAATGCGAAAATGGGGATTTTAGATGGGAATCCGGTTCACGAAGATATGATGGAAGCAGCTAAAATGACTAACGTCGATTTTATTTTAAACGTTGTTATGAACTCTAAAAAAGAAATCGTTAAAGCTTTTGCTGGTGACTTAAAAGAAGCATTCTTAAATGGCGTTAAACTTGTAGATGAAATTTACAAAGTTCCAGTTAAACGTAAAGCTGACATTGTAATTGTAAGCCCTGGAGGATATCCACATGATATAGACCTCTACCAAGCTTATAAAGGAATGTATTCAGCGCTGGAAATTCTAAGAGAAGGCGGGGTTATGATTGTCGCAGCAGAATGTAAAGATGGACACGGAAATCAAATTTTTTACGAGTGCATGAAAAAATACAAGAATGTAAATGAAATGGAAGCTGAAATTAAGAAAGAATTTAAGCTTGGTGGGCATAAAGCATATTATATTATGAAGGCTTTAGAGAAGGTAGATATAATATTATTATCTAAGATGCCAAGAGAATTAGTTACTGAAGTTTTCAGGTTAGAAGCAACTAATTCGCTTGATGACGCTCTTAAAGAAGCATTTAAGAGAGTTGGTTCAGACGCTGAAGTTATGGTTATAACTCATGGAAATATAACTCTCCCAGTGGTGGAAAAATGATTATACAAAATGAATCTAAGGATTTTTCATTAAGAAAATTTACTCCTGAAGATTTAGAAGAAGTCATCCACATAAATAGGAGTTGCCTTCCAGAAAATTACATTCCATCCTTCTTCTTAAGTATATACAAAGGGTATCCTGAATCCTTTATAGTCGCTGAGAGAGATGGAAGAGTTGTTGGTTACATAATGTGCAGAATTGAGAAAGGTTTTAGCTCTAAGTTTAAAATCGTGAAAAAAGGTCATGTTATATCTATTGCTGTTCTTCCAGAACATAGACGTATGGGAATAGGATATGCACTTATGAAAGAAGCCATGAAAGCGATGCACAAAATTTATGGAGCTGAGGAATGCTACTTAGAAGTTAGAGTTAGTAACGAAGCAGCAATAAACTTATATAAAAAACTCGGATTTGAAATTTCAGGTAAAATTAAAGGCTATTACTTAGATGGTGAAGATGCCTATATTATGTCTAGGAAACTTCCAATAGAAGAATAAAACACAACTTTTTCATTTTATAATTACTCTTTTATTTTCTCGAGGTTGTTTAAAATTGAAAAATGTTAGATATAGGAAAGTCCAAGAAGTTGGACGTGGAACTTTGACGGTGTCACTCCCAAAAAACTGGGCTAAAAAATATGGAATTAAACGTGGAAGTTTTCTTTCCATAAGTGAAAGATCAGATGGATGCCTAATTATAGAGCCCATTAGCGAAAAAGTAGAAGAAATAAAAAAGGTTTCAATATTATGTTCTGGAAAGAGCATAAAAAGAATAGAGTGGGAAATCATCGGAGCATATCTTCTCGGATTTGAAGTTATTGAAATTAACGCTAAAGAAAGAATGGAAGCTGAAATTAGAAGTAGAATTAAAACCGTGGTACAAAACTTAATAGGACTTGAAATCTTAGAGGAAAATTCAAAAAGAATTCTAATAAACTGTCTTCTCGATCATTCAGCTGTCAATCCTAAAAGACTCCTAGAAAGAGAACACGTTATAACTATGAGTATGCATAAAGACGTGATTCACGCTTTAATTGAGGGAGACTTAAATTTAGCTAAATCTGTTATGAATAGAGATGATGAGGTGGACAGAATATACTTCTTAACAGTAAGATTGCTAAGAAGCGCAATACAAAGCCCAAAGTTAGCAGACAAATTCAAAATAACACCGATAGAATGCTTAGATTATAGATTAGCATCAAGTTTAATAGAATCTATTGGAGACTACTCTGCAGATGCAGCAAAAGCAAGCTTAAAACTCTTAGAAAACAAAAACTTATCGAATATAACAGAAGAATTAAAACTCTTAAGTAATATCCTATGTAAAATGCAAAATTCAGCCGTGGGAGCTTTTATGGCTAGGAAAGTAAAACTTGTCGAAGAGGTTAAAGTTAAATTGAATAATAAATTATCTGAAGTCTTAAAGAATTTAGATAACGCTATTAATATTCTTCCTTCAGATGTAATATCTTGTTTTCTCGCAATTTTATCTTCTTTTGAAAAAATTGGAAAGTGTTGTATAGATATAGCAGATCTAGTTATACCTTTAGAGTGGGTTGGTGAAAAATGGAAAAAACTTTAGTTGAAATTAAAGCTAAAGTTAAAAATCTTAATAAACTGCGTAAAAAACTTAAAGAGTTTAATGCTAAAAGAATAGGCATTTTTAAACAAGTGGACTTCTATTTTAAGGTTCCTGTGGGAAGATTAAAAATTAGAAAAGTAAACGAAACTTCCGTTAAGCTCATATACTATGAACGTGAAGACATTCCAAAGCCTAAAAAGTGTAGGGCTTTCATTCTAGATATTTCAGATGAAATCGCAAATATTATATTTAGAGTTTTAGAAGAGTGGAAAGATGTTGTTGTTAGCAAGATTAGAGAAGTTTACAACTTAACAGGTGTTAAAATTCATTTAGATTTTGTAAACAATTTAGGTTCTTTTCTAGAATTTGAACTTGAAGTTGATCCTAAAAAAGTTACAGAAGCTAAATTGAGGCTTTTAAACTTATTAAAGAAATTTGATGTTAAGAAAAGTTCTATGGAAAGTTTCTCATACTCTGATATGATTAGAGTTATGCGTGAAAGCGAGGTGAAAGAAGGAATTGAATAAAAAACCAAATATAATACTTGTTTTAGAGAAATACGCAAAACTTGTAAATGAAACTATAGAAAAACATATCCCTAGAAGATTAAACGAAGAAACAATCAAAAATTTCTGTGGAAAATCAAGATTTCAATGGGATTTAGATGCATTAAACAGAACTATATGTGAACCATTTTGGGATTTACTAGATAGAGGTGGAAAACGTTGGAGACCAGCTTTACTCTTAATAGTTTATGAAGCTTTAGGGGGAAACTCTAAGGATGTAATAGATTTCGCTATAATTCCAGAAGTAATTCATAATGGAACTCTTATAGTTGACGATGTTGAAGATGACAGTGAATTTAGGCGAGGAAAACCATGTATACATAGAATTTATGGTACAGATATAGCCATAAATGTTGGAAATACGCTATATTACTTGCCATTAATCACAATTATAAAAGACAATAAACTTGACGTTAAAACAAAAATTAAAATTTATGAAACGTACATCCAAGAAATGATTAAACTCAGCTTTGGTCAAGCTATGGATATAGCATGGCATAAAGGTTTATCTAGAAATGTAAGCGAAGAGCAATACATGCAAATGTGTGCACTTAAAACTGGAACACTTGCTAGAATGGCTGCGAAAATCGGAGCTATTCTAGCAGGAGCAGAAGATGAAATCGTAGAAAAAATCGGAAGATTTGCTGAGGCAATTGGAGTTGCATTTCAAATTCAGGATGATATATTAAATATTATTGGCGAAGAATCTAAATATGGTAAAGAAATAGGTGGAGATATTACGGAAGGGAAACGTACACTCATGGTTATCTACACACTTAGAAAGGCGTCTCCACCAGACAGAGACAGACTTCTTGAAATCTTAGATATGCACACTAGAAACAAACGATTAATAAGTGAAGCAATATCGATAATGAAAAAGTATGATGCGATAAATTACGCTAAGAAAGTTTCTAGACGCTTGGTTGAAGAAGCGTGGAATGAAATAGATAAAATTCTACCAGAATCTGAAGCGAAAAATGCACTTAGAGCTCTGGCCGAATTTTTAATAGAAAGAGATCTTTAGAATCGCCGTGTTAATGTAGAATTTCCTTCATTCTTTCAATGGCTTCTCTAATTACTTGCGGTTCTTCGACTACTGGAGCATAAGAAAGTCTAACCCATCCTTCAGCGCCAAAATCTATTCCAGGTGTTAAAGCAACTTGAATTTCATCCAAAAGCATTCTACAGAATCTTCTTGAGTCATTATCATATTTTGAAACGTCAAAGAAAACGAAAAATCCACCGTCCGGCTCTACCATTCTCATTTTTGGAATGGTCTTAAGGAATTTTACCGTTTCTTTAGCTACTTTAGCGTATTTTTCTGCTCCGATTTCATAATAAGATTTTATTTTTTTAAGTTTTTCATCATCATTAAACATTCGAGTTAGAACCATCTGAACTAACGTACTTGGGCACACTATCCTAGCTTGTTGTATGCATTCCACGGCTCTGAGAAGTGTTTTGTCAGCTAAAGCGTATGCTGATCTCCATCCTGGAGCTCTAAGCTCTTTGGATAATGTGCACATAACAATTTCTTTTTCTCTTCTCCTCCTAAAGAAATATTCTGGCGGTTTTCTAAAATAAAACGCTCTGTATGTATGATCAACCATAACCCAGAAATCCTTTTCCTCAGCAATGTCAAGAATGCCTTCAAGAGTGTCATTACTTAATATCTTTCCATCCGGGTTTCCTGGAGTGGTTACAATTACGAGTCTGGTATCATTTGTAATTAAATCGTTAAATTCATCTAAACTTGGATTATATTCTCCGTTATGTATAAGATTCCAGCGTTTAATTTTGACATTAAGACCAACTTCTATTTTTATTTGTCTAGCATAGTTTAAATATGATGGTTTTGTCAATATTACTTCTGAGTTTTTGTCCAAACACGCCATCATAAACGCTGCTGTTAATTCTGTGCTTCCAAGACCGACAATTATTTCATCTTCCTCTATTTTTCTGTTAAAAACTTCTTTTTCATATTTTACGAGTGCTTTATGAAATTCTGGGAGTCCTTTTGTAGCTCCATATTTTGCGCTTTCTTTAAAAGCTTCATTATCCGAAGCTACTTCGATCAAAGTTTCTTTTAACGGTGGTGGGGGAAGATCACCTGGGTATCCTCCAGCTAAGTATATAAGTTTTCTTGGGAACTTCTCTGGATGTTCCTTATATTCTATAAGTAACGTAAGAATTTCTCTTATAGAACTCGGATTATTCATAGCATATTCAGCTACTTTCGAAAACTTCACATTTAACTCCCCCTCTAACTCCCCCTTTCATGTTTAATCTTTTACGCTTAATAGTTTTTCTAGAATATACCCTCCTTGATTAATCTCTCTATAGCTTCTTGCCCACATGTTGTAGCTACTGAAACCGCTTCAGCTATATTTCTATTGGCGTAATTTAGATTTCCATCTTTAATCGCTTTTGCAGCCGCTTCTACGAACCTCTTAATATTCCTGAATCCGGTGTGTTTTGACACTGTTTCAGCCATCTCGGCTTCATTTGCTATAGCATTTAAGAATAGCAGAAGTATATCCTCTGCTCCTGCTAGTTTTTCTCCAGAAAGCCCCTCCAAATGGTTTAGTAAATTCGAAGCTATTATAAGTTCTGACTTTAATCTTTCAGAGTATTGGAATCTAACTACTGCCAGCCCTATAGGAGAGAAATGCAAACTCAAACTACACCTCAACGATAAACGTTCGCAACTGAATAAAAAAGTGTTAAAGTCAAAAGTATAAGGAGACAAATTTAAATTGAGTAGTCGCGATTAAGGGTACTTCGGGTAGTTCAGAATTGAAGTATGATACCGCACTTAAAGAATTAAATGACTTTCTCGGCTCAAGACTTTTAATTAAAGACGAAATTCCGGAATTCTACGCTGAAGATGAATCTTACATTAAAGTCTGGCCTATGGCTGTTGCTATACCAGAAACAGTAGAAGAAATAGAGAAAATAGTTGAAGTAGCCTCAAGGTATAAAATTCCAATAACACCGAGAGGCTCTGGAACAAGTTTAAGTGGAGGTGCAGTTCCCTGTAAAAATGGATTAGTAGTAGACCTGAGAAGGCTTAATAGAATTTTAGAAGAAAAACCCGAAGATTTCCAAGTTTTAGTCGAACCAGGAGTGATATATGATGAATTAAACAAGCAAATGTACAAATACGAGCTTTTCCTTCCTCCAAATCCTGGTTCTGGAGACCAATGCACTATAGGTGGCATGGTTGCAAGTAATGCCTCTGGTCCAAGAAGCTTCAAATATGGTTCTATTAGACGTTGGATTCTAGGAGTTGAAGTCGTAACTCCGGCATTTGGAAAACTTTGGTTTGGTTCTAAAACTTTGAAATATGCTTCAACTTACGATTTAGTTGGTTTTATTGTTGGAAGTGAAGGAACTCTTGGGATAATAACAAAGATTTTACTTAGACTGGCTCCTTTACCTAGTAAGAGGATTGGGGTTCTAATGCCTTTCAATAGTATTGAAGATGCTGGGAAAGCAATTATCAAGTTAGCTCAAGCGAATTTAGATATTTCAGCCCTTGAAATAATAGACGATATTACTTTGGAAGCTGTTAATAAAGCGTTTAACGTTGGTTTTCCAAAAGCTGAAGCGTTAGTGCTCATGGAAATAGAATGCACATCAAAAGATACTGATAGACTCATGAGTGAAATTGAAATTAGGATTGAGAATCTTAATGAAATAGTTTCAAAATTGGATATTGCATATCCAGGACCACAAGTTTTTTTTGATGCTGAAGAAATGTGGTCTAAAAGGCGTCTTGCAGGCGAATCCTTAGAACATATTTATGGCGGGCGTTTAGATGAGGACGTAGTAGTTCCAATATCGCGTCTTGTAGATTTAATCCGCGAAATTAAGGAAATTTCAGAAAAATACAGTATTAAAATAGCTGTTTTCGGTCATGCTGGAGAAGGTCATATACATCCATGTATACTTGTGAAAAAAAATGAAGCTTTAAGTGACGAGATTGAGAAAGTAAAGGAAGCTATATTTAAAGTAGCTTTAAAACTTGAAGGAGCATTAACAGGTGAACATGGAATAGGATTGGCAAAAAAACGCTACTTGAATCTCGAAGTCGAAGAAAACGTGATTAAAATTATGAAAGC
>Ga0164311_10001756_pt1 | contig 10877 bp, 12 predicted proteins | sample GuaBasSedimGuay2_FD_121796 | JGI IMG/M metagenome (GOLD analysis project Ga0164311, IMG submission 121796) | Subseafloor sediment microbial communities from Guaymas Basin, Gulf of California, Mexico - Guay2, Core 4569-9, 9-12 cm | ecosystem: Environmental > Aquatic > Marine > Hydrothermal vents...
CGAATAGTTGTTAAAGAGGCTTCTATAGAGACAGTTAAAAAGATAGTTAAGGCTATCAGAGAACTTGAGAACGAAATAGGAAAACCAGGAATAATAATACCAGACGTGGTAGAGCAGAATGAGTCTTAGACGTTATCTATTAAAATCCGAAGTCTTGCTTCGAGAAGCTGATCTTGATCTTTATAATAATTGCTTTAACAAAGCTATATCGGCGTATTGGTCATCTATAGAAGCATTATTGAGAGCTTTTCTCCTCGCAATTAAAAAGTCTCCGCCCGAAAGAGCTGGGAAGCTAATTAGTTTGGTTTCTAAAGAGCTTAAAAAGATTGATCCTTATGCTGACCATATTGTAGCAAGTATAAATCAGGTCTATATCCATAGGAGGAACATAGAGCATAGATCTAAACTGGCTGACCCTAGATTAGCTAAGTATATAGCTGAACTGTCGAGAATGATAATTAATCATATGAGGAAAATAATTAGTGCATTGATAAGTGAAACAAATTCAGCTATATGGCATTAGGAAACTATTACATTGAGTATTGTGGTGATTTTTTGAGCGTTTTGAAACCGTTTGATCCCTGGAGAAGTAAACTCTGTACATGTCCTCCAAAGTACACTATCAATCCGTATACGGGTTGCTCACATAGATGTCTTTATTGTTACGCTACAGCATATATTAAGCAACGTAAAAGCAAGCCGAAAGAAAATATTGCGTCAAGATTGTTAAATGATTTACGTAAATTCGATCCAAGGTATCCTATTGACATGAGCTTAAGCAGTGATCCCTATCCACCAGAAGAAGAAAAATATAGGGTAACGAGAAAAATCCTTAAGATATTGCTACCTATGGGAGTGAAAGTTCAGATAACAACAAAAAGTGATTTATATCTTTTGGACCTTGATCTGATTAGTCGTTATAATGTAGCTGTAAGCATAACTATCACTACTCTTGACGATAGCCTTGCTAGAAGACTAGAGCCATTCGCTCCATCTCCAAGTAGAAGACTGAAAGCCCTCGAGAAGCTATCTGAGTCGGGAATTCCGTTTTCTGTGCGAATAGATCCGGTAATCCCGTATCTCAATGATGATCCCAGAACTCTGAGGGAACTCGTCAAAGAAGTCGTTAGTATAGGGGCACAACATATTGTGACATCAACCTATAAAGCTAGACCCGATAATTTTTCGCGCATGGTAGAGGAATTCCCAGAGCTAGAAGTTAAATGGAGAAAATTGTATTATCCGCGCGGAAAGATGAGGTTCGGATATGCTTACTTGCCCGTGGATCTACGAAAAAGATTACTCTTACCAATCACTGATGAAGCAAGAAAACTCGGAATAACATATGCTACATGTAGAGAAGGATTACTAACAAAGGAATATTTTAACACCATAACTTGCGATGGCACACATTTAATACCCATTAGGAAACAATTTAGCAAGTACATTAAACGTTACACAATCCCAATAACGGATTTTATTCCAACTTCTAGAGACGATCAAAGGACATCTACATGAATCCAATAATTTAGAATTCGAATTAATTGCCATTTACTCTGTAGAACACTTCAAGATTTTTCATATGTATATGCAAAGACAACTAAATTTTTAAACCAATATTCATGATTTATACATAACGTTATGTTTTTTTAGTTTTTGGAGGCGCGACCCATGGCTCTCTTTTATTTTATCTTACTAATAATTCCTCTAATCATAGATATATCGTTTTTTAGATTGAGCTTCATGAGCTGGTATGAGCGAGAAGTACAGTTAAGGAAAACGTTCTTGTTGAGCGGGATCATATCTATAGTTATATGCGGTATATTGAGTTATTTCTCATATATAGGCATAATACAGACTTTACCAAGTTTCTATAAGCAGATAATAATCTCTATATTCTTCCTGAGCTTAGCTCAAATCCTTTTCGCTACATTCTGGATACGGAAAGGCATTCAGTCAGCGTTCATAATTGTTTCTATAGCCGCATACATCTCCCTCCTATGGCTAATATTCCCACTTATTTACATAGAACTTCTGCCATTGGATGAGTTAAGAATCTTGCTAGCTTCTTATTTTGCTGGTGCGATATTTGGAAGTATCCTACCAATAGCCATCATAAAAGAAATAAGACCTAAGGAAGGGATAACCACCGTATCAGTAGCTACTACAGCACTTTCAGCCGCCGATGTGGTGTCGAAGACCCTGATACAGCAGTCAGTTTTTCCATCATACATCGTTCAAATAGCGATCCTCGGGATTTCCTTTTTGCTCTCTGGGTACTTTTATAAGAAATTAACCAGATAACCTTGTCTCATATTATAGTTTTAGACTAGGACCTTATACTTCCAACCCGCATTTATTTATAACCTATTAGTCCTAGAACGAAAGCAAATGATAAAAAGCATTATTTTTTAGTTATTTATTATAATGAGTATTAACATGTAAAACCGTAATTATGTTAGGTGTGTAGCCTTGGTTTTTAGGAAAAAGAAAAACACTACAAGTAATGTAGATTTATTATTAGAACGAATTAAGGCTATAAGGGATCTCATTGATATGAGATCCAATCTATCCCCATCCGAGCTCCGAGACGTATTAAGATCTATAGCGGAATCCGTTGCTGGATTATCTGAAATCGAGAGAGATCACTTAGCTAGGAAAATCGATGAAATGTTTGATGAGAAGATAAGTATTAGAAGAGGTTGGAAGGAGGAAAAAGTACGTAGAATAAGGAGCCTTCTCAAAGAGATATCAGTGTATCCAAATAAAAAGGATCCAATGCTAAGACCCAAGATTTTACGTGCCAAGCAACTTGATATGCAGATTCGAATGGACGATGCATCGATTGAAACGATGCTACAGATTCGAGATATTATAGTTGATACCGTACGGAGAGGAGTCGAGCCAAGCCAAGCATGGGCTTCAATAATTAGAATTACAGGAGTCATAACTGGTTTTGTCGAAGAATTAACTTCGATGAAAGACGAGTACGAAGATATGCTAGCAGATGTTTCGCCGGATGTTTCTGATTTGATGGCAACTTACGGAGTAAAGCCTAAAGAAGAAATTGCAGCTGCGGGCGAGACTGCTGAGGAGAAAGAAATAAAGGAGCTTATTGAGAAGTATGGCTCAGAATAGGTGATTCGATGAACAGTACCATGAACGATTTATTGAACAGTATTGAGAATCTCATAAGTATAATCAAAGATAAGATGGTTGATTGGTGGTGGCTTGAGCAGGGAGAGTACCCATTAGTCAAAATCACAATAATAGGTAAAGACGCTAATAATAGTATATCTTTTAAGGAAACCCCTCGAATATCCCTAATAGTAGCTCTGAGAAAACTCCGGGATAATGTCCAAAAACTCATCGATTTTGATACTAAAGAAAGAATAAATGTGTTGCACAGAATTTCACAGGACTTATTGCGAATCCAGCGCGTTGTCGCTAGGATACAGGACATCAATTCTCTCCTAAATGAGTACAGCCACTTAATAAATATTAGTAGTCTAGAAAACGCTCCAATGGGTATACGGAAAGAATTATTTGATTTAATATCTAACATGCGCGAAGCCATTATGAAAGAAGAAGATGAAACGTGGCGAACTATATTAAAAAATTTCAGAGCATCTTTAGATAAGTTGTCAAATAAGATCGCCGCTCCTCGCGAGAAAAAACTTGTCGTATCTGAGAAAAAAGTTGAGAAGAAGGAAGAGAAGGAAGAAGTTGTTATGGAGGCCTGATCTCTATGCCCCTATTCTCTAAGAAAAAAGATCCGATGGAAGTTATTCATGAATTAACAAAACGACTTGAGGATGTAAGATTTAATTTGTCTATTCATAAACGTAGATTAGAGTCCAAAATCAAGAGGTATCTAAGAAGAAACAGGACTCCGCCCGGATCATTACTAGTAGCCTGGAAAACCAGTGACGTCTTACTAACTGCAATTGAATCGTCCCTCACATCGCTCCAAACTACCCTAATGATGACTGAAGTAGGTGACGCAATTAAAGAAGCCGTAGGTGAAAAGAGCTTGGGGAAAGCTGGTGAAGTCTTAAGGCAACTCATGAGTACTCTAAACGAAGTTAAACTTTCTCTACACCAGATGGTAAATATACAATCCCAAATGGTTAATATTGCTCAAGGCATGAATGAGAACATTGAGGGACTACTCCAGGAAGTTATGGGTTCTGCTGAACAAATTTCCTCTGAGGTTGTAGAGAGTATAGGTTCCGAGTTCTTAGAGGAGATTAAGTCATCGGATCCAGAACTCTACAACTCACTCTCAGATGAAATAAAGAGAAAATTCTCTAGCGAGGAGGAGAGATAAGTGTCATTGTACCGGGAGGCCCAAACATTTAAGGAACTAGCTAAACGAGCGCTTGCTAAGGGGGATATTGAGAAAGCAAGAAAGTATTTAAGCATGGCTTTAAAAAATTACGAGATCCTTGAGACTAAGGCTACTGATGAGATTATGAAACAAATATGGTCAAAGGCAAAGGAAGAGATCCTAGATATGATGAATAATCTAGAAGATTATGTAGGCGTTCCAGAGCGAAGATTACCTATGCAATCCCTAAGCGAAAGAAAACTGCCCTCAAGAACTCTTCCCAGGCAAACCACTGAGAAAAAAAGTGCATCTAAATCTGTAGCTAAGGGTAAATTAAAGATACCTCCAGAATGTCAAAGTTCCGTTCTGTTAGCTGAAATCCCTGAAATAACATTTTCCGATGTAGCTGGGTTCGAGTCCGTTAAAAAAGAGTTACGGGAAACAATTGAGTGGCAATTAAAGTACCCAGACTTACTGAAAAAACTGAACCTAAAGCCCCTTAAAGGGCTTCTCATGTATGGGCCTCCTGGTACCGGTAAAACATACCTAGTTAAAGCAGCAGCGGGGGAATTTAGTCTCCCATTAATTATCGCGGATCCTGCGAGCTTGATGTCAAAATACGTTGGGGAATCCGAAAAAATAGTGAAAACAATTTTTGAATGCGCTAGAAAATTAGCACCATGCCTAATATTCGTCGATGAGATTGACAAGGTTTTACCATTACGTACCTCAAGTTCCGATGTTCCCAAAAGAATTGAAGCTCAGTTCTTACAAGAAATGGATGGTGTAAAATCCGGAGAAGGATTCATTGTGATCTTCGCTACTAATGAACCTTGGAACATTTCCCCGGCATTAATAAGACCTGGTCGAATCGACAGAATTATCTACGTGGGTCCACCAGACAGGGAAGTCAGAAAAGAACTTTTCAAAATCCATCTTCGGGGAGTCCCACTATCTGAAGATGTAGACTTCGACACTCTAGCAGAATTAACAGAACCCAATGAAGAGGGATACTATAGTGCATCAGGGATCGCACAAATATGTAATGAGGCAAAGAAAGCTTTACTTAGGAGATGGACTTCAGGTGACGAAGGCCCATTAACCATGAAAGAACTTGTGGAAGCTATAAAATTAGTTCCTAGAAGTATTTCACATAGGATGATTAAACAATATGAAAAATGGGGTCTTGAACACTCATCCTTTTAAGGGGGTGAGAATGTTGAAAGATCCCTGCAAAAAATATGTTAAGGAGGCATCTAAAAAGACCTCGATTTTCTCCAAGGATTATTGGAGTGGTGCAATTTTATATATTCAGGCAGCAGAGTGTTATAGATCGTCGGGAGACCGTGAGAATGCATTTAAGTACGCTATGAAAGCTGCTGATGCTCTTAAGAAATATGCGGGTAAATTCGGTTATGAACTCGTTATAGGGGATTTGGAAAAAGCATTATTAATCGCATATAATACAGCAAAAGAAAAAGACAAGGAGCGTTTACGGCGAGAAGTGTTCAACATAATTAATTTGAGAGCAAAACACATGGAAATGAGCGGTAATTACTTAGGCGCTGTTGATACCTATAAAAGATCAATAGAATTTGCCCCCTCAGGCGAAGATGCTTTAAGCGTTCTTACTCATGCAGCAGAGCTCTTAGAACGCGTCATTCAGAAAAAATCGCGATTAGGAAAAGATACTCTAGTGGATAAACTTATCTCGAAATTAGAGGAAATAAAAAACTTAATCCCTCAATTCGAAACGGCACCAACAAAGGAGATATCAAAAGTAAGTGAGAAATTACAATGCATAGCTACATTCCGATATGTCGATATTCCAAGCGAAGTAGTTAAGAAATTAGAAAACAATATTAAGAACCTACCAGTTCGCGAAGTCAACACTACAGAGACTCCAGAAGGATACGAAATAAATTTCATTTACACTAGTGGAGATCCCTTGGGAAAGATCGAATTCCGAGGCGGAAACATAATCGTTAATCTAAACGGTAACGACGCTATGCTTACCCTAAACTATTTCGATGAATTAAGAGAATTATTAGCAAATAATGTGGGCTCATGCCGTCTAATAGGTCTCAAAATAAAAACAACTCCATCCATCAGCGTAATTTTAAAGCTACTAGATAACTTACAAGACCTAGCCGTTACCCGAGCAACTTATGGAGAAATTGCCCAATTCATTAATAACATCACCAATTTAACTTCATCATTATCACTGCCAGGGAAAGTAAAGAAGTTTATCAAGGAACTGGATCAAATAGCTAAGAAAGCTGAAGATGAGCTTTACAGTGACTTAGATCTTCTAGATGCTGATGCTGATAAAATAATACGAATAACAAACAAAATCACAAATAATTTGAAAACACTGTTATAGGGAAACAAAATGTCGTCGATCGACATTGTTACTCAAACAATAGATAAATTAAAAAGATTACGAGACGAAATCAGAAAACTTTCAATTGATTGGTGGTGGCTAGATCAGGGAGATGCACCAATAGTACCAGTAACCAGTTTCATCATAGAGAATAACAAAATTATCTCATCAAAACGATTAAAAACATCCATTAAAATTGCTTTAAACACATTAATAAATAACTTAGAAGCATCATTAGAACTCACAGAAAAAGAGAGAACACAATTAATGAAAACTGTTGAAGAAGACCTAGCAAATCTCACCCAAATATTCCAGAGCGTAAAGGAGGCGCATCAAATCGTTAGCAAACTTTACGACATATTAAACTATCTAGAGTCAAAAGAACTAACAGAGAATACCGCCAAGCTCAAAAAAATTGCCAGAGGGACAATAGATTGGATACGTGAAATATTCTACACTAATATTGCTGAGTGGCCAAGTAAGAAGAATCTATTTCAGAACGTGGTGAAAAAACTTCAGAACGATATAGGAAAATCAACACAGGATTCGTCTACAGCACAAATCAGTACGCATCGGCATCTTTATTTTCTTAGACAAGCTGAGAGGAATCTCGAAGAAAAATCCTTAAGAAACGCCGTTATTGACGCTTGGACGGCCTTTGAAGTCTTTCTAAAAGAGAAATTCTCGATAACTGATCCATTAACAATAGATACTATTAGGAACTTAACGTCTTCTCATCTCTCCAAGAACGAACTAGATCTGTTAAATTGGGCCAGAAATATTAGAAATAAAGCTGTGCACGAAGGCTATGTTCCATCTCAAGAGGAAGCTACCAAGATTCTCGATTCAATAAGAATACTGATACAAAAACTTGAAAAAAGTTAATTTTTTAACCACATATTGATGATTTAATGAAAACGACGAATCATCATGGCGATTTAATTGAGCTCAGCCCGATTCAAATTAGTTAATGACTTTAGAAAATATCTAGTAGCATTATACTCGTCTACGTGCTGCCCTAAGTGTGGTGCTTTTCTATCCCCCGAAAGTGAAAACTGCGAATTTTGTGGTTCTCCCTCACCAAGGATCATTGCAGAGAAAATGTTGGACCAGTTGGAGAAAGTTATGGTTAGTATTCATCCTGCTGAAGACATAAGAGATGTCCTAGTGGAAATTCAGAGAATGGCTCCCCAAATTAAGGAGGAAATCGTAAAAGTGTTTAGGGAGATAGAGGATATTGGCAGAAACTTGCTTCTTAAGCAAGTAGAAAAGGTTTGGACTGAGACTAGGGAAGATCTTAGGAGTAGATTGGTTCAAATTGAAGATGATATAAACGGGTTAATTTACACGATTATTCAGAACCTTAAAAATGTCCCACTACAACAGATTAATATCAATGCAGAAACTATTGAGAAAAACCCTGAAACTATTTCTCAAGTGGTGAAGACTTCAGAAAATTTATGGCACCTAGTAACGGAGATCCCAGTAGATATTGTGAGTATGGGTCAAGTCCCTAGTGCTATGAGAGAATTCGGAAATTATCTCTACAGAGCTCAAAGATTTGATGACGCCATCAAATGGTATTCACGCGCATTAACTGCTACAATGTACCCCCCATCAGCTCCATCAAATGAACAGAATTTACCAGAGTATGGTATACTTGAACATTTACCATTTGGAGCATTCTACATGACTTCCCATGATGTCGATGACGATAATCAGAGGGAGATAATATACGTCCCCAGCAGGGAACTAGGGGCAATAAAAGTTTCAAGCATTATAATTAATAAGGGCGGAATACCATGGCCCAAGCTTCAGAATCTGAAAGGCATTTCTGTCCCCCTAGTAGGAAACTTCGAAAACTCGAAATACCTAATTGCTAACTGGTCATCGCCATTACTACTAGATTGTAAATTCTATTCACCGGAAAAAGAAAATATTCCCATAATCAGAGGAGACGATCGCTCATATAGTGTAGCTACTTACGGTGTTGAATCCGCGGACATTAATGGCGATAAATTTTCCGAATTAATCATATTTACTTACCGCCCCGCCGGAATTTCGGTTTACAAGCTTAAAGATAATAACTTAGAAGAACTAGGAACCATAATGCTTGGCCAAGTATGCAACTATGTTATAGCGGATATTGATGGCGATGAATCAAACGAAATAATAACCGTTAATAAAAATGGTCAAATCTCTATAATAAAGATGAATAAGGATGCAGAACTACAACTAAGAAGAATTCCCGAAAAATTATCAAACCCTCTCGGTGTTATGTTCACTAAAGGACGATTCGAAAGCTCTAAAGACTCCGTATTTCTCTCCTGCAATGATGGAATCTTCGAAATAGCATATGGTGAAAACGAGTACAATGCTATAAGGTTATCCAATAAAAGAGCTTTTGCAATCGGAACAATAAAGGTGAAAGACACACCTTACCTTTTCGTATTGACCAGTAAAAATGGCGCCTTAATGGGAGAACTCTATACATTGAGCGAGGTATTAGGTGTAAAATCTCTTAAGAAAGTAAAAGAAATCCCCATAGCTACGTATGAACCCATCCGACTTGAACCATCAAGCGGCATGTGCTCACCAACATTCTGTCACTCTAGAAACTACGTGATATCAGAAGACATAGATGGAGATAACGCAACAGAACTTTTTATTGGCTTAGATAAAATTGTGATAAGTATAGATTTCCGTTTCTAAGGTGATGATAATGTGTATCGAACTAGAGAAACGCCCACCCAGAAAATATGTCTCCTCAAAATTTAGTGAAAACACATTAGTCTACTCCCTTAATATCGATAAATCCGAACCCGATACGTTTCGCGTAAATTTCGATGAAATAGCATTCGTATTGTGCCCAGACGGAAGTAAGCACAGGTTAATGGAAGCGGGATATTATAAGGTTATAATGAAACCAACAAGAGTTATCTGGATAAAGAAGGTTCCCAGGGAAATAAAAGTTGGTGTCCCGCGCGAAGCCACGGGAATAGATATAGGATTCCACGCCCGGATTCGTCTCTACCCGATGAATTGGAATCTGATCTTAGAGTACTTTAATTTTAATGAGAAGGAGGAAGAAATTCTAATTGATAACGTTAAAGATATTGTTAAGGAAAGTGCATTACAAGCATTACTAGCAGTTAAAGATAAGATACATGGGGATCACGCAGAACTAAAAAATGCATTTAACAACCAGTTGAACCAGATACTCATGACAACTAAGTTAGCGGGATTCATGGCTGTGGTATCCCACCTCGGTTTCTCCACAATGTGCAAATTGCCAAGTGAAATAATGGAGGTGGTTTCACCATGAGCACGTGTGTGAGAGAATACATCGAAAAGTTCCTATTCACAAAAAGAAACACCGCAAAAGAGATATTATCGCAGATCAAAAGCATAGCGCTAGCAAACCTGAACATGCAATTGTTCAATCAGCTATCCACCTTAGAAAACGAAATCGAAATGCTCATACCACTAAAAACACTTTATACCTCCCAAGCAGAATACATCAAAGCCCTCAAAGCACACGCACTAATAACCAGCTTCATCACAGAACTAATAACAAAAACAACCACAAACGAAATCTCACCAGAACAATTAGTCCAAACATCAAACAATCTAATATCCCTAGTCAAAGGCACATTATCACTAGATCTCGGAGGAATAATAACAAGATGCCATGAAATATTATCAAAATTAGAGAAAATAGGCCCAGAAATATATTTAGAAGGCAGCAGAAAATACCTAGTATCAATAATCGAACCATGCGGATACAAAGACCTATCAAAAGAAGAACTACACCTAATAAAAGACTATATCATAACACAAATAAAACATGCCCAACAACCATACCTAACCATCGAACAACTAAGCCTACCACTAGGACTAAGAGAAAAAATCGTAGCAGACATGTTAAAAGACCTAACAAAAATGTACCCAGACATAATCTATAAACAAAAATTCGTAACAACACACGAAAAAATCACAACATACATGAACCAACTCATCCAACAAAAAGAGACCGAAGAACACATAAGAGAACTAGTACAAGTCTTCCCAGAAGAGCTTGAAAAAGCATATTACAAAAACCTATTAAACCTAACAAAGCAAATAGAAAAGATCCTAGCCCACTAAATAGCACACTTTTAAATC
>Ga0164311_10001757_pt1 | contig 10875 bp, 12 predicted proteins | sample GuaBasSedimGuay2_FD_121796 | JGI IMG/M metagenome (GOLD analysis project Ga0164311, IMG submission 121796) | Subseafloor sediment microbial communities from Guaymas Basin, Gulf of California, Mexico - Guay2, Core 4569-9, 9-12 cm | ecosystem: Environmental > Aquatic > Marine > Hydrothermal vents...
ATTTCGGGTTTGATTCCGCGAATTTTTTTGGCTGCAAATCCCTAAAGGACCTGCAGGACAAGCTCAAAGGTCTCAAAAAGGAAAGCCTGATTGCCTTTGCTGCTTCAAGGCTCAAAATCAACATGCCGATGACAATCGATCGTACAGAGGTCTTCGCCGACATTATGAATGCAATCCAGAAGATCAATGCCGACAATGACAAAAAGAAGGATAAAAAATAATGATCTTGTCGGTTGCGATGATCGTGCGTGATGAAAGCAACAATCTTGCGCGTTGTCTTGAGTCGATAAAAAAGTTCAACGCGCAGATTGTTATTTTGGACACCGGGTCTGTCGATGATACGGTTGAAATCGCAAAGAGATATACCAATGAGGTATATTTTCAAAAATGGCAGGACAACTATTCCCTGCACAGAAATAAAAGTTTTTCGTATTGCAAGGGCGACTGGATTATGCAAATAGATGCCGATGAGCAGTTGTGCTTTAAAAACGGCATGTCACACCATGATTTCCTCTACCTTCTCACCAAAATTCCAAAGAACATAAACGCCATTGGCATGGTAATGAAAGACTGGCGCGAATCTCTGAATCGGTATGCAGCCGAATTCGATGTGGTACGCGTATTCAGAAACGGCAGCGTCAAGTATAAGCGTCGTGTCCATAATGAGGCTGTATACGAAGGCAAAGCCCATTACGCCAAGGACGTTTATTTCAAGCATTATGGCTATGACCTGACCGCAGAGCAGCAGCAAAAAAAGGCCAGGCGCACAATCCCGCTGCTTGAAAAAAGCATCGAGGATGATCCGACTGATTACGAATCGTATTTTTATCTGGCCCAGGCACACGCTTCATGGACTGGTAATATCGATGAAGTCATACGCTGCGGGACAAAATATCTGGAGCACAAAGCTGATCTCGGAGAAAGATTCAATCCGTCGATTTATCATTTGATGATCAATATCTATATGAAAAAAAAGGAGGTTCAAGATTTAAATAAAGCCATGGAGTACATCAACCTTGGGCTGCAGCACGATCACCAGGACATTGATGTTTCATGGGATTTGATCCAATACGGACTTGAAACCGACAAGCCCGAGCTTATTGCAGCCGGGGCGCAACGGTTTGTTAATTCATATAAAAATTTAAAAGCCAACAGGTTCAAAGACCCCGGTAGATTTTTTTTCAACAACAATGAAAGATCATATACGATTGCACAGTATTACTTGACAATTGCAATGTTTGAATGCGGGACGATAGAATATCGGCGTCTTAAAAAGCTTCTGGAAAATTGCGACAATGAATTAAAAATGCATATCGAAGAAAAACTTCATAAAATGATGACAGCTTTCGGATGGAAAAATGAAGCCGAATCAAGAATCATCACGCCCGCTGATTTCAATCGTGACAAAATGCGAAGCAGACACGCAAGCATTGGTTGAATCGCTACTGTGGCAAACCGATACAGACTTCGAACACATCATAATGACATATGATGCTATCGAAGATTTACTTTTAAAGACCCATGGACAATACATACTGCTTTTAAACAAAAAAATCACTTCAAATACCTTCATTTCAGATCTTAAAATAATAATCGAACAAAACCTACCGGATATAATTATTGTCAAACCATATTCGTATATTGTTTCAAGGAAAATATACGAAAATGGATGCAGCAATATATTCGTGTGGGATAACGGAGAGCAACAATGGTAAAAAGATGCGTAATTGTAACTGGAATGCACCGCAGTGGAACTTCGGCAATGGCCGGTTTTCTGCATACAAACGGAGTTATGATGGGCTCACAGGAAAACTTCATACCACGCCCGTCTCCTGAAAATCCGCGTGGGTTTTATGAAAATTTTCTATTCAGATCTTTAAACGATGCAATTCTTGCTGAAAACGGTTATTATGTAAAATCATTTTCTCCGGCTGTGCCGACGAAATTAAAAATAAGCGAACGCACTGCAGACATGATGGATCAACTGCTGTGGGAGTACAATAAGCATTTTTCACTATGGGGGTTTAAAGACCCAAGGACATGCCTGACTTTTAAGGTGTGGAAAAATGCGATCGACAAAATCGCAGACATTGAATTGATTACGATCGTAATGCGTCGCAATCCTGCTGACATTGCTTTCAGTATGCAGCGGCGCGGCAATGTCGGCACATCATCTCAATTCGCAAATCTCGCCAAGGCTTATTATGAATGCCTTGATGCGCAATGCAAGCCAACGGTTGCCTTTAAATTCGAAAGTCTGGTTTCAAAAACGGATTATGTTGCTGCAAAACTCGGTCGAATTTTGGGAATCAGAAAGATGAACACTGATTTTATCATAAGGAGATGAAAAATGAAAAAAGCTGTTTTTACAATCGTAAAGGATGAAAGCCAGTATTTGCCAATCTGGATGCGTCATTATTCAAAGTATTTCAAACAGGAAGACATCTTTGTTCTTGATGACAGTTCAGCTGACAAGATGCCATTCAAATTGCTTGAAGATTATGATCACTCCGTTATCGAGGTCTTCAATCAGTTTTCGTTTGATGTACATTGGCTGGCGTCGGTTGTGGCGGACATGCAGCGCAGCCTGTTGACAACCAGGGGTTATGATATGGTGCTGTTTGCCGAGGCGGATGAAATTATTGTCCCGAACAAAAAATTCGAAAACCATTTGAAAGACAATGATATTGTGCGTTGTACCGGATATGAGGTAATTCATCAAAAAGGCGAAAAAGTCATTGATTGGGACAAAAAATTATTGAAGCAACGCAAAGGTTGGTTTCGCAATCCAAGGTTCGATAAGCCGTTGCTTTCAAAGGTCGCCTGCGCCTGGACGCCAGGTTTTCACACCTGTCGTCAGAACCCGAATGCGCCGATTGATGATTCGCTGATTTTAATCCATCTGCGCAGGATTGATTATGGGTATACCTATGATCGGCTTGCAAAAAGGCGCAAATGGAAGCGTCCGCCTGGACAGGCTGTAACAATGGCGCATCAATGGGGTCTTGAAATGGAAGACTTCGATCGCTGGTTTTATGACACCAAGGCACAAATCGTCGATATCCCAGCGGAGTATAAAAATGTCTGTTGATAAATATTCGTATACGTCCAACACGGTAAAGCTTTTAAAGCACCTTGATACGTTGCGGCTTATCCAAAATAAAATCTACAGGCCGATTATGGTGCACACGATGCCAACTCACAGATGCCAACTGTCGTGTGTGCACTGCTGTTTTAAAAATCGAAAAAATCTCGTTATGGACATGGACCCGGATGTGTATGTCCAGGGTATAGAACAGTTTTTTCGGCTTGGCACAAAAGCAATGGAGCTTACTGGTGGTGGGGAACCGACTCTATATCCGTATCTTGCTGATTGTTTGAAGCATTTTTTTGCAATGGGCATGAAAATTGGGTTAATAACCAATGGTCTTGAACTGCAGCGCATTGAAGAATATCTGCAAAAATTTTCATGGATTAGGGTGTCGTTGAATACGCTTGATTACAAGTCAGATATAAAACTTCCACGAAATTATAAATTCAGTTTTTGTTATATCTGGAATCGATTTTCAAATGAAAATATAAAAAGAGTCGCTGAATTTTCATCACGACACAATGCGATATGCCGCGTAAGTCCCGACTGCATTCAGTCACCGAGAATGATCGAAGAAGAATTAATTCACATCAAAAACGTATTGTCTGAAATAAAAAGCGATCATTTATTTTTATCTGATTTCAATACGACCACCACACGGCGCAATTCAAACTGTTATATCCATATGATAAAACCGGCGTTTTACACAGACGGGTTCATCTATCCATGTCCAAGTGCAGAGCTTGCGTTGGAAAAAAACAAGCAAATTGATATCGAAGCGCGGCTTTGTCATGCAACAGAGGTACTTGATTTTTACACTTCAAGGGATTTCAATTACAGGTTAAGCCATGATTGCAGTTATTGTAAATATTCAAAACAGCAGGATTTGCTTGAAGACCTGATTACGGAAACGGACTTTAATGACTTCGCATGACTTTACCTGGGACTCAAGGTTCGACAAGGCATATTTTGAATACGGGGCGCTTGTTGGCAAAAGTCTTTATGAAAATTACCGTTGGATGCCAGAGCGGACATTTATCATGGCAGAAGCGCTGCATTTACTTTATCCAGGATGTTCGATTTTAGATTTTGGATGTGCCAAAGGATTTCTTGTCAGGGCATTGCGGCAACTTGGCATTGAAGCGTATGGATTCGATGTCTCAAAATATGCGCTTGCCAATGCGACAACAATCGCAAAACCGTTTTTGTATGGTCCAGGTCAGCAATTGCCGGAGGTTGATCTTGTATTCGCAAAAGACGTATTTGAACACGTCGGGTATAAAACAATATCATCGGTTCTTGAAAAAATTGCGTTGAAAACAAAATATGCTTTTTTTATCATTCCATTTGGAGAAGATGAACGTTATCGCGTGCCAGCCTATGAGAACGACATCACGCATATCATCAGGGAAAATGAAGGTTGGTGGAACAACACGTTTGTTTCAGCAGGGTTTATGATTACAAAGTTCAGTTATCACGTGCCTGGTTTTAAGGACAAGTGGCGAAGGTTCAGAACAGGAAACGGGTTTTATTTTTTGCAGTCAATGCGAAAGGAAAAGGGGGCGCGGGATGGGGGTTAAGGAATTTCAAATTATTGTCCCATGGTCTGTGAAAAAGCTGGAAGATGGAAAATACACCGATCTCGGGCAGGCCTACAATGCTTCTATGGAATATGTAGCAGATTGGGTTTGTTTTCTTGATCATGATGTCATGCATTTAAATCCAGCCTGGTATTATATGTGTCTGTATGCGATCAACAAACTTGGTCATAAGGCTGGCTGGATCACAGGGGTTACGAATGCAATTGCCTGCACATCACAGCATTGTCCGGATGCACCGGCCAATAATGCCGGGCTCGACAAACATTTGATTTATGCGAAGGAACGCTTCCAAAAATTTGGCAATCGCATCGACAGGATGGACCCGAAAACAATGGGTTTGCAATTTTCCGGATTTATGATTTTGACGCATAAAAAAGCATGGCAGGATTCTGGCGGATTCGACTCGGGGTTTTTTGGTGTCGATAATTATTATTTTGATAAATTAACTCGCTCGGGTTATAATCATTACGTACTGCCGGGAATGTATTTATATCATCTTTATGCTTTAAAAAAGCTTTGGTTCTCATGAAGCAGTACACGAATAATATTACGGCCATCAATCAATTAAATGTTCAGCAATCAGTGGCGGTTGAGATTTTAATTCATTTGAAAATTACTGAATTGCAAAATACATTAAATGAATGTTGTCGTATTATTGAAGAAATTACAAACCTTGTCAGCAAAGGAGATCTGAAATGAAAAAATTATTCTTGGCGATGTTGATCATCATGCTCATCCCGGCGGTCAATGCAACCGCTCTTGATTGGATTGGTGTCAACCAGGTAACCGTTGCCTGGGATGCCGTAACAGTTCTTGGAGATGACACTCCGATTCCGCAAGGCGATGCAATCTCGTATCGGATTTATATCAAAAAGCTTCCATCAGGTGCAGACCAGATGATAGGCGACACGCAACAGCTTACCTATACGATTACGCTGCCTTCCGAAGGACGCTATGTCGTGGGTCTGCAAACCGTAAGAATCCCGCAAGGTGAAACCGAGGAGCAGTTGTCTGAAATCAACTGGAGTGATGTCAATGGAGAATCTACGCCAAACCCTTTCGGTATAAAGTATTTCATCAATCCATCAGCGGCGAAAAATTTAAGGCCACAATAATATTTGTTGAAACCGTATACATAAAAAGGAAAAATAAAAATGACAAAAAGTGAACTGATAGCAGAAGTTGAAGGTAAAAGCTGGTACTTGGGTGTGATTGGTTCTCCGGTGATTGAGGAGGAGTACCCAAATTACAATCTGCGGCTTTACAGGGTGCACGTAAAAGTCCTGGTGTCGGAAAACGTCATCACTAATAAGCACCTGTATTTTTATGTCTTTGATGAAGGGCAAGCTGAAGAAGTTGCTTATTACAAAGACAAAACTCCGGATGATCAAATCGCGGATACCCCGGCAACATGAAAAAATTAATACTTACCATAGCAATCGGTGATGAATATGGCAGGATGAGAAAACTAACTCATCCTGCCATTGAAAGGTATGCTAAAAAAATCAATGCCGATTATATGTGCATTGACAAAAAGACCGTGTCTGAAACAAGTCCTCATTGGGAAAAATTCCAGATCTACGATCTTTTGAATAAATATGACCGTATCATGTATCTCGATACGGATATTTTGGTGCGCGATGACTGCGATGATCTTTTTGAAATCGTGCCGCAAGACAGCCTTGGCATGTTTAACGAAGCGCCTTTTACCAATCGCAGCATGGAGTTGATGATTGATATCTGTAAAAAGTACAACATCACATTGCCTGATTGGAACGGGAAATATTACAATTCCGGAGTAATGGTGATCTCAAAGGATCACAGAGAGCTTTTTAAAAAACCAGAAATAGAGCATTTTTCTTTTTACGAGCAAAGTTATTTGAATATGATGATCGCGCATCTTGAAATCAAGATGTTTGATCTTCGCTATATTTACAACCGCATGACATGCATGGACGCTTTTACCGGCGAGGAACGTCATGCCAGTCAAATTATTCACTATGCGGGGTATCCAAATCTTGAATTTGTGATCGATGTCATCAAACGTGATATTCAAAAATGGGCGGATGCAAATGGTATTTATGACTACCAAAGACATTTGTATATCAGCGTCAACGGCGGACTCGGAGATCAAATATGCGCTGAACCCGCAATAAGGTATTTGTCAAAACTTTACAAAAACGACGAAATCGTAATTGCAACGCATTTCCCACGACTATTCCAGCATTTAAAAAAACAGGAAAATATTTCCGTAATCGAGCACGGCAAGGCAAACCTGAGAATGGACACGCCTTACTGGATACGCTCGTCATTACCTGGTCCGGATACAATCAATTGGGCCATGCTTTCGCATCTTCTTTGCCATACCGTGGATTATTGTTCAATCGCGCTTTTAAAAAGAACGCTGCCAATGAAAGACCGGCAAATTAAATTCGAAGTCAACCTGGCTGATTACAGCGAGGTCTTTGATGCTGCAGGCACAACGGATTTAAAAGATTTTATCGTTATTCATCCAGGACGCCATTGGAACAGCAAAACGCTGCCGGTCGAATACTGGCAGGCAATTATCGACATGCATAAAAAAAATGGTCCGGTTGCAATCATCGGCAAATCCGAGCGCGGGGACCCACCGGATTATATTGCCGGGGCCAGGGGCACGGTGGATGTGGACGCAACCGGCTGCGTTGATCTGAGGGAAAAATTAAGTCTTGGAGGGCTTGCGGCTTTACTATCAATCGCAAAACTATTGATCAGCAATGACAGTGCTCCGATTCATCTGGCCGGTGCTTTTGATAATTGGGTTTACGTGATACCTACCTGCAAGCACCCGGATCATATTTTACCATACCGCAACGGCAGCACTTTTTACAAAACAAAAAGTTTTTATAAAAAACTGGTGCTTGATGATGTTGAAAGCAGGCCGACTCAAATTGAACAGACGTCTGCTGAGATGGAAAATATTGATTGGGATAAGTATTTGATTAATGCTAAAAAAATATTGTAGTTAATGGTTGAATTATGGGGTATGGATATCATAATTTATGTATTAAGTTAAATGGCCAAGTCTGGTCATGGGGTAGAAACAATTACGGACAACTTGGTAATAATACTATAATAAAAAAATCCTCACCAATTCTTATTGTCGGAAATCATTCTTTTGTAGAAGTATCATCTGCATATTATCATACAATGGCAAGAAAACAGAATGGTGAGATTTGGGCGTTTGGAAATAACTCATATGGTCAACTTGGCGATAATACAATAGTATCGAAGTCATCTCCTGTTTTAGTTGTCGGAAATCATTCTTTTGTAGAAGTATCATCTGCATATTATCATACAGTGGCAAGAAAACAGAATGGTGAGATTTGGGCATGGGGAAATAACTTATATGGTCAACTTGGTGATAATTCAACAGTGTCAAAGTCATCTCCTGTTTTAGTTGTTGGAAACCATTCTTTTGTAGAAGTAGCATGTGGGTTTTACCATACAGTTGCAAAAAAATACAATGGTGAGATTTGGGCATGGGGAAGAAACTCATATGGTCAGCTTGGTGATGACACAATAATCCATAGGTCGTCTCCTGTTTTAGTTGTCGGAAATCATTCTTTTGTAGAAATATCAGCAGCATATTTTCATACGGTAGCAAGAAAATCAAATGGAGAGGTTTGGACATGGGGATATAATACTGATGGTCAATTAGGAGATAATACAACAACAAACAAGTCTTCTCCAATTCTTGTAATTGGTGAGCATCATTTTGTTGAAATATCATGTGGAGCTTTTCATACCATCGCAAGAAAATCCAATGGTGAAGTTTGGGCCTGGGGCTACAATGATTATGGTCGACTTGGTGATAACACAACAACAGATAAATCATCTCCTGTTTTAGTTGTCGGAAATCATTCTTTTGTAGAAGTATCATGTGGGTTTTACCATACAGTTGCAAAAAAATACAATGGTGAAGTTTGGACTTGGGGATATAACTCGTATGGTGGACTTGGGGATAATTCAACAGATGATAAATCATCTCCAGTCCTTGTAGTTGGTAACCATAACTTCGCGGCTCTTTCAGAGTTAAGATTCGATGAACACATATTATTTTCAAGGCACAATTTTATTGAAACCGAAACCTGGTGCTTTGGCGTAAAAAAATGCAAAATCTCAAAAGATAAATACGCGCTTGGATTTGGCGAAGTATCGATCAAATACAAAACCGGCTCAACCCAGGCGGACTGCGAAGCGGACACATGGAAAAAATACACCGGAGATTTTGATTGTCTCGGGTGGGTAAAAATAAGAATAGATACGGAGTTGTAAGATGACAGCTTTTTATCATAGAGGTTTCGCATTAAAGCCAGATGGACAGGCATGGATGTGGGGATCAAATGTTTCTGGAAGTTTGGGAGATGGTACTGGAGATGATCGGTCATCTCCAGTACTTGTAATTGGAAATCATAATTTTGTAGAAATAACATGTGGTATTTATCATTCAATAGCAAGGAAAAATAACGGTGAAGTTTGGACTTGGGGGTATAATGCTCTTGGTCAACTTGGTGATAATACTAAAACAGCAAAAAACTCACCAATTTTAGTTGTTGGGGATCACTCATTCGTATCAATAACTGGTAGTAGATACAGTTCGATGGCACTTAAATCTAATGGCCAAGTTTGGTCATGGGGATTTAATGTAAGAGGTGGTCTTGGTGACAATACAACTACTGATAAATCTTCTCCAGTATTAGTGGTTGGAAATCACTCATTTATTCAAATAACACAATATACCTATAGTTCAGCAGCATTAAAGTCTAATGGAAGTATTTGGACATGGGGTGACAATAGTGGTGGCCAGCTTGGTGACAATACTATTGTTAGTAAATCTTCTCCGGTATTGGTGGTCGGGAATCATTCTTTTATAAAGTTATCATCAGGAGTTAGCCATTGTCTCGCACTTAAAGCTAATGGAGAAGTTTGGGCATGGGGTGGAAATGGACTTGGCCAGCTTGGTGATAATACAACAACGAATAAATCATCACCAGTTCTTGTTGTTGGTAATCATTCTTTCGTAAATATTGCTTGTGGCGGCAACTTTTCAATAGCAATAAAAAATAGTGGGGAGGTATGGACATGGGGCGGAAATGACTATGGGCAACTTGGTGATAATACGTTAGAATCAAAATCATCTCCTGTATTAATTGTTGGTAATCATAGTTTTGTAGATATAAATGCAGGATACTTTAATTGTTTTTCAATAAAAGCTAATGGTGAAATTTGGACTTGGGGAGACAACAGTTCTGGTCAGCTTGGTGATAATACTATTGAAAGTAAATCCTCTCCAATTTTAGTCGTCGGCAACCACAATTTCGCAAGCGTCAAATCATCAATCGGAGAAATCGTTTGGGGATCGTCGGATCAGTATGCAGAAGAATCGACAATAAAACCATTTAAAGAAAACGTATCTGGTATTGGATATTTAATTGAGGATTGATGTAAAATGGCACTTGGATACCATAGTGTTACAATAAAATCCAATGGTGAAGTATGGACATGGGGGGACAATACCTATGGTCAACTTGGAGATAATTCAATAGATGGTAAATCATCTCCAGTACTTGTGGTAGGAAATCATTCCTTTGTTGAAGTATCAACAGGGTACCCTCATTCTTCAGCCCGTAAATCCAACGGAGAAGTCTGGACTTGGGGGGATAACACTTATGGCCAACTCGGAGATGGTACAACTGTATCCAAATCATCTCCAGTTCTTGTAGTAGGCAACCTTTCATTTATAGAAATCCACATTGGCGGGTATCATTCGATTGCAAAGAAATCCAATGGAGAGGTCTGGACCTGGGGAAGAAATAACTATGGCCAACTTGGAGATAATTCAATAGATGGTAAATCATCTCCAGTCCTTGTAGTAGGCAATCACTCCTTTGTTGAAATATCGAGTGGGCTATACCACTCAGCAGCTCGCAAATCCAATGGAGAGGTCTGGACTTGGGGTAGAAATGATTATGGTCAACTTGGTGATAATTCAACAGTGTCAAAGTCATCTCCAATCCTTGTAGTAGGCAACCACTCTTTTATAGAAATATCTGGTGGGCAATACCATACAATAGCCAGAAAATCCAACGGAGAAGTATGGAGTTGGGGTGTCAATCCAGACGGCGAACTTGGTGATAACAC
>Ga0164311_10001758_pt1 | contig 10874 bp, 10 predicted proteins | sample GuaBasSedimGuay2_FD_121796 | JGI IMG/M metagenome (GOLD analysis project Ga0164311, IMG submission 121796) | Subseafloor sediment microbial communities from Guaymas Basin, Gulf of California, Mexico - Guay2, Core 4569-9, 9-12 cm | ecosystem: Environmental > Aquatic > Marine > Hydrothermal vents...
AACAAAAGTAGACTCTAAAACTCTGTGTTCTCCGTGTCTCTGTGGTGAAATTGTCGAGCCTGGAAAGGCGCTACAGACATGTGGGTAATCACCAGCCTACTTTCCCTCTCTTTTCGCGACGTTGCCTTGTAAGGGATGTGGGCGACGTTGACTTTTGACAGTGAATGTGCTAAGATAGCGATGGTTTTGTCAATAGGTATTTATTTTTGCCCATTATATGATTTTGTTGTGTGTAATCATTGATTGTACTCGTTAATTCTACATCGCAAAGTCAATTGGCACAAGACTGGAATTTTAGTGCCAGTGCTACATTACAACCTGGGCGGAGTGCCTTTTGACAGGTGAGGGCCATTGCTGGCGCTCGCCTGTTTTCATTATTCTCATTCAGGTTTTGCAGGTCAGGTCTCATTTATTAAAGGAGGTGCTTGTGAGTACGGAATTTATTTCTCGTATTATTGGTATGGTCGTGGGGGCTGTTGGTGGAGCCTTTGGGGGTATTTACATAGCAGACCGAGTGGCAGCCTCATCGCCATATCAATACGGGGTGCTTTTTTTGCTCGTCGGTGCGTTGGTTGGTCTGGTGTTGACGCCATACATAACAGTGTGGCCTTTCATGGCCTTGCGCAGGCGCATTCGCCAGGCGCCGGCCCAGCAAATCCTAGCCGTCGTGTTTGGCCTGATCGTTGGCTTGATCATCGCTGGCTTGGTCGCTTTTCCACTTTCGATGCTCCCGGAACCGTACAGTCAGATTTTACCCTTTGTCGCTGCCATACTCTTTGGCTATCTGGGAATCACGGTGATGATTACCCGCCAGCGCGATATTTTCAACATCGTTCGAGGGCGGCTGTCGGGGGGAAGGGATGACCAAGGAGCCGAGGATGACTGGCATAGGCCCGTGCTGTTGGATACCAGCGTCATCATTGACGGGCGCATTGCCGACATCAGCCGCACAGGCTTTATCGAGGGTGAAATGCTAGTCCCGCGCTTTGTGCTCAACGAGCTTCAACACGTCGCTGATTCTTCTGATAGCCTGCGCCGCAATCGGGGACGTCGGGGTTTGGAGATGCTGCGCCGGCTTCAGGATGAATCTATCACACCGGTGCGCATCACCGATATGGACGTCGAAGAGGTGCGTGAGGTGGACGACAAGCTGGTGGTGTTGGGGAAGCGGTTGCACTGTCCCATTGTCACCAACGATTACAATCTCAACCGTGTGGCAGAGCTACAAGGTGTGAGAGTGCTCAACATCAACGAGTTGGCTAATGCCGTCAAGGCCCTCTTGCTCCCCGGCGAACCGTTGACCGTCAAGATCGTTCAGGTGGGGAAGGAGGTTGGCCAGGGAGTAGGATACCTGGATGATGGCACTATGGTTGTGGTGGCCGAGGGCAAGTCACACATCAACCAGAGAAAGGAAGTGATCGTGACCAAGGTACTGCAGACGGCGGCCGGTCGTATGCTTTTTGCTCGATTAGCATAGTAGGGATCAACGGAGGATGACGCAATGAGCTTGCAAGTTTTCAACTATTTGACCCGCGAGAAGGAAACCTTCAAATCACTAGAAAGGGATTGCGTTGGAATGTACGTCTGCGGCCCGACGGTGTACGATCACGCTCACCTGGGCCATGCCAAGTTGTACGTGGCTATGGACGTCATCGTGCGCTACCTGCGTTATCTGAGTTATAAAGTACGCTATGTGCAGAATATCACCGACGTGGGTCATCTCCTGGATAGCGGCGAGGATCGCATCATGAAGGGCGCCAGACGGGAGCGGGTCGAGCCGATGGAGGTGGTAGAGACTTACACCCGCTCATACTTCGAGGATATGGACGCGCTCGGGGTGGTGCGCCCCAATATCTCTCCTCGCGCCAGCGCTCACATCCCGGAGCAGATCGAGATGGTCAAGTCGCTATTGGAAAAGGGGTACGCCTACGAGACGCCAGAGGGCGACGTCTATTTCTCGGTGGAAAAGTTCCCCGAGTATGGCAAACTCTCTGGGCGCAAGGTCGACGAGTTGGAGCCAGGGGCGCGGGTGGTGGTGCGGGAGGAAAAGCGCCACCCGGCCGATTTTGCGTTGTGGAAACACGCCGAACCGGAGCACATTTTGCGCTGGCCTTCTCCCTGGGGGTGGGGCTATCCGGGCTGGCACGCCGAGTGCACGGCTATGGCCACAAAGTACCTGGGAGAGACGATTGACATTCACGGCGGCGGGTTGGAGAATATCTTTCCCCACAACGAATGTGAACTTGCCCAGTCGGAGGCTGTCAATGGCAAACAGTTCGCCCGCTATTGGATCTTGGCCGGTTCTCTGACCGTCAACGGAGTCAAGATGAGCAAGAGTCTGGGCAACTTTCTCACCATCAAGGAAGCGCTCAAGCTCTACACCCCGGAGGCGATTCGGTTCTTTATCCTATCGAGCCACTACCGGGGGCCAATGGACTATAGCCGAGACGCGATGATGGCCGCCCAGCGAGGGGTCGAGCGGTTGCATAACACTGTGCGCGCGTTGCGGGCGCGGGCACAGCACTCGGTGCCTTCAGGCACAGCCGATCTCTCTTACATTGCCGATATTGACCCTCATCGCGACGCGTTCATAGAAGCGATGAACGATGATTTCAACACACCCAGAGCCATCGCCGCCCTTTTTGACTTTAACAAAGAAGTGAACGCTCTACTGGCTTCGGAGCAGCCGGCGAGCCGGGGCACGCTGGCGGTGATAGACCGTCTCTATCGTGAATTGGGCGGACGGGTGTTGGGCATCATCCCCGATGACCTCACTCAAGACATCGGCGGTGAATTGGTCGAGGGACTGATGGACGTCATTTTGGGCATTCGTCAGCAATATCGCGCGGCCAGTGATTGGGATCAGGCGGACCTGCTGCGCCGACAGTTGGCTGGGCTGGGCGTTGTGGTTGATGACCGGCCTGATGGGACGGCCTGGCGGTTGGAGCGTGCTGGATGAGGGAAGTTCTCTACGGCCGGAACGCGGTTCGTGAATCGCTGCGGGCCGGCCGGCGTCAAGCGTACAAACTATTGCTGGCCGAAGGCGTCCGACAAACGGACATCGTCGGCCAGATTGTTTCTTTGGCCGAGCAAACCGGGGCGGTGGTGCAGCGCGTTGAGCGGCGCGATCTGAACCGGCTGGGCGACATCCACCACCAAGGTGTGGCGTTGGAGACGAGCCGCTATCCCTACAGTTCACTCGACGATATCCTGACACTGGCCCGGTCGCGCGACGAGCTTCCCTTGCTGCTATTGCTTGATTTGTTGAAGGACCCCCAGAACGTGGGGAGCCTGGTGCGCACAGCTGAGGCCGTGGGCGTGCACGGGATGGTGATTCAGCGACGGCGAGCGGTGGGCATCACGCCGGCGGTGGTGCATACCTCGGCCGGCGCTGTGGAGCACATGCTGGTGGCGCAGGTGACCAACCTGGTGCGCGCTATCGAGAGCCTCAAAGAGCGCGACGTATGGGTGGCCGGCCTGGAAGCAGTGCGCGACGCTCAACTTTATCACCAGACTGACCTAAACGGTGCGCTCGCGCTGGTGGTGGGCAGCGAGGGGCAAGGGCTGCGGCGATTGGTGCAGGAGCGGTGCGACTTTCTCTTGCAACTGCCCATACTGGGCCGGGTCACATCGCTCAACGCGAGTGTGGCGGGGTCGGTGGTGCTCTACGATGCGCTGCGGCAGCGCCAGAGTGAACAGGCATGAGCCTTGAACGCCGGTGGCCCGTTTTCATCGTCGGACTTGTGGTCAGTGTGGCCCTTCTGTGGTTCGCCCTCCGCGATTTGCACCTCGAGGAAATCTGGGCAGCGTTACGAGAGGCTAACTATTGGTGGCTCCTTCCCGGCGTGGCGGTCTACTTTGTATCCGTCTGGTTCCGTGCCTGGCGCTGGGGCTTTTTGTTGCGGGGCAGCAAAAGGGTCTCCACTGCTGAGAAACATCTTTTTGGAAAAACCCAAAACCCCGCCCGTGCTGTTTCTCGTAAAATGAAGATTGTCACAGGGGTTTTGGGCGCTAACCGGCTCTTTCCCGTCGTTGTCATTGGTTACATGGGCAACAACATCCTTCCCTTTCGCCTGGGTGAAGTCCTGCGGGCCTACGTCCTATGGCGCAAGGAGGGTATCAACGTCGGCGCCACCCTCACTACCGCTGTGCTAGAGCGGCTGTTCGACGGCCTGACGATGGTGCTGTTCGTCCTCTTTGGCCTCTTGTTCATACCGCTCTCGGATTCCCTGAACCGCTTGGTGACCGTTGCCAGCGTGACCTTTTTTGGCGCGTTGGCAGTGTTTCTCTTCTTGGCTGCCCGGCCCAACCTGCTTCAGCGCGTCGCTTATTTTTTCATCGAACGATTGTCACCAGCGCGGTTTTGTTCCCCACTGATGGAGTTGGTCGAGGGGATCGTGGCGGGGCTGGAGAGTTTGCGCAGCGGACGGGACGTTCTCGCGCTCTTTGGCGTGACGCTGTGGGTGTGGATTTTGGAGACGGCCAAGTATTGGCTGGTCAGTTTCGCCTTTCCAGACCTGCGCTTGTCCTACATCGGCATTGTGCTGATGGGCGGCGCGGTCAACTTGCTGACCGCACTGCCTTCGCTCCCCGGCTACATTGGCACGTTTGAGATGGGCATCAAGATTTTGGAAGGGATCGGCGCACCCTCATCCCTGGCGGGGAGCTATATTCTGCTGCTCCACGCTATCCTCTGGCTGCCGGTGACGCTTTTGGGATTGGTGTTTATGGCGCGTGAGGGAGTGCAGTGGGCGGAAGTCGCAAGTCAGGGGCTTGATTCGGCGAGGCCCAGAAAGTAACGGTGGAATCGGTCGTCCTCCGTCAGTTCGGGATGGAAGGCGGTCGCCAGCAGATTTCCCTGCCGAACCGCCACCACTGTACCGTCCTCAAGTTGAGCCAGGGTTTCTACCCTCTCACCCACGCGCTCGATCAGTGGGGCGCGGATAAAGACGGCGTGGAAGAGCGAATCCCCCAACGCGGGAACGTCCAGATTGGCCTCAAAGCTATCCACCTGGCGACCAAAGGCGTTGCGGCGGACGGTCACGTCCATCAACTCCAGCAGGGGTTGGCCCGGCATGCGATCACCCACTTTCTTCGCCATCAGAATCATCCCCGCACAGGTGCCCCAGAGCGGACAGCCCGACTCGGCAAAGGCGCGCATAGGCTCCATCAGTCCCCACTCCGAGGCCACCTTGCCGATTGTGGTGGACTCGCCGCCGGGGATGATTAGGCCATCCAACCCCTCTAAATGTTCCGGCAGCCGCACCTCGACCGTCTCCGCCTCCAGCCGGCGCAGCATCTTTTCGTGTTCGATAAAAGCCCCTTGCGCAGCCAGGACGCCAATTCTCATCTAACCCCCTACTCCAGCTTTAACCTCATCTCATTGCTGTCCACAAATCCCAGTTCTTCGTATAGCGGTTTTCCCATCTCTGTCGTATGCAGCGACACGCGCTCAATTCCCCGTTCCGCCAGCCACGCCAGCATAGTCTGCATGATGCGGCGCGCGACGCCCAGCCGGCGATAGCGGGGGATAGGTGACCACGTTCATGATGTACCCTACCTGGCCCGACAGATTGCCGGGGCCAGGCGGGTGTTGATCGAACACCACACTGCCGCTGCTCACTGCCTCACCTGCGGGCGTGACCGCCAGCCAGCCGTGGAACTCGCCGGCAGGGATAGCTGAGGCAAAGTAAGCTGCGGCCGCGGCATCGCTGGTGTCCAACTGCGCCGGATCGCTGTACCCCATCGCCTCGAACATCATCCGCCGTAAGCGCACCAGGTCGGCAATGTCGGCGACGGCAGCCTGGCGGATGGTGATCTCGACTACCACCCGCGCTTTGCCAGTCGTTCCGGTTCGGGAATATCGGCGACATGGATGCCGACCATCGCTTCGCCCAGATTGCGGCTCACCTTGGCCAGGATTTCCGGGTTGTCGTAATGCGTGACCGCCTGGACGATGGCGTGAGCGCGCTTGGCGGGGTCGCCGGATTTAAAGATGCCGCTGCCCACAAAGACGCCATCCACACCCAACTGCATCATCAGCGCGGCGTCGGCGGGCGTGGCGACTCCGCCGGCGGCAAAGTTGACCACCGGCAGCCGGCCCAATTGCGCCGTCTCGACCACCAAATTGTAGGGCGCGCCGATCTCTTTGGCGTAGGCCATCATCTCCTCGGAAGCCATTGTCGTCAGACGGCGGATCTCTCCCAGCACAGAGCGAGCGTGACGCACCGCCTCGACGACGTCGCCGGTGCCGGCCTCCCCCTTGGTGCGGATCATGGCCGCCCCTTCGCCCAAGCGACGCAGCGCCTCCCCCAGATTGCGGCAGCCGCAGACAAAGGGGACGTTGAACTTGCGCTTGTCAATGTGATGCGCCTCGTCGGCCGGAGTGAGCACCTCGCTCTCGTCAATATAGTCCACCCCCAGCGATTCCAAAATCTGCGCTTCGACAAAGTGCCCGATACGGCACTTGGCCATCACCGGAATAGAGACCGTCTCCATGATCTCGATTATTTTTTCCGGGGCGGACATGCGAACAACGCCGCCCTGGGCGCGGATGTCGGCCGGGACGCGCTCCAGGGCCATCACCGCGCAGGCCCCCGCCTCCTCAGCGATGCGGGCGTGCTCGGCGCTGACCACATCCATGATCACGCCGCCCTTGAGCATCTGCGCCAGGCCGCGCTTGACTTTATCTGTACCAACTTGCTTTTCCATTACTTGCCTCCCATACATGTTCAGATTCAGATAGTGGGCCACGAGACCCACCTCTATTGTACCGCCGTTTGGGGCAGGCGTCAACGCTAACACTACAGCGAATTGGGAAAAGAGCGAATTTGAACGAATTTGCGCCTTGCGCCTTCTGGCGTCATTGTAACATGTCGAGTACAATAGAGCCAGGAGCAACAGGATGACCACCTACGCGGGACTTTTTCTCCTTTCGGCGGCCACGCTCATTTTCGAGATCAACCTGACGCGCATCTTTTCCGTCGCGCAATTCTACCACTTTGCCTTTATGATCGTCAGCCTGGCGCTCTTGGGCTTTGGCGCGAGTGGAACCTTTCTTACGCTCTTTCCTCGACTCCGAGAGCGCGATCCTGCGCGCGCGTTGCCCCTGCTGAGTTGGGGGTTCGCGCTCACGGCGGTCGGTTCCTACCTGCTCACCCTCTACGTCCCTTTCGACTCCTTCCGCATCGCCCACGACTGGCGGCAAGCGGTTGTGCTGGCGCTCCACTATATCGCGCTGGCGACGCCCTTCTTTTGCAGCGGCGCCGCCGTCGGTTTGCTGCTGGCGGCGCATCCCGAGGACGCCAACCGCACTTACGCCGCCAATCTGACTGGCTCGGCCGTCGGCTGCATTCTGGCTGTCGTCGCTCCGCCGCTGGTGGGCGGCGCGGGCGTTGTTCTTCTCTCTGCCGCTCTGGGCCTCTTTTCCGCTCTTGTCTTTCAGTTGCAAGTTGCAAGTGGCAAGTTTGCAAGTGTGCAAGTGGCGCTTGTTCTTGTTTTGCTGCTTGCTGCGTTGAGCACTCCTTCTTTCTTCGAAATTCGGCTTTCGCCGTACAAGAGCCTTAGCTACGCCCTTCTCTACCCCGATGCGGAGCTAATCTCTCAACGCTGGAACGGCTTTTCACGGGTGGACATCGCGCGCTCGGAGAGCATCCGCAGCCTGCCCGGATGCGGATTTATCTGCGCGAGCGGGCCGTCGGCTCAACTGGGCCTCACAGTAGATGGCGACGACCTTAGCCCCATCAGCCACGTTCCGCCGGGCTTTACAGAATTGCCGTTCACCGATTGCCTGCTGACCGCGCTCCCCTACCGGCTGCGAGCAGACAGCAACGCGCTGGTGCTGGAACCGCGCGGCGGCTTTGACGTGCTGGTCGCGTTGGCAGAGGGGGCGCAGGCGATCACGGCGGTCGAGGCGAACCCGCTCATCGTCGAGGCGGTGCGGGCGCAAGGGGAGTGGGCGGGCGATTTGTACGACGACCCTCGCGTGACGGTCGTGGTGGAGGAGGGGCGAGCTTACGCGCGGCGATCGCAGGAGCGGTACGACGTGGTGGCGCTCTCGCTCACCACGCCGCAGCGCCCGGTCACCTCCGGCGCGTACAGTCTGGCCGAGGAGTATCGCTACACCGTCCGGGCTTTCGGCGACTATCTGGCCCGGTTAGACGAGAACGGCATCTTGGTGACGACGCGCTGGCTGCAAACGCCTCCCTCCGAAGCGATCCGCGCCTTTGCGCTGACCGTAGAGGCTGTCGAGCGGGCCGGGGGCGACCCAGAGACCAGCATCGTCGCGCTACGCAGCTATCAGCAAATGCTCGTCCTGGCGCGGCGCGGCCCGTTCACCGGGGAGGAATTGGAGATCATCCGCGCCTTTGCCGCCGCGCGCGCCTTCGACTTGGTCTACCTCCCCGACATCTGCCCGGACGAGGCGAATCGGTACAACGTGATGCCAGAGCCGGATTACTACCGCGCCTGCGCCGAGTTGCTGGCGTCAAAGGACAGAGACGCCTGGTACCGGACCTATCCCTTTGACGTGACACCGCCGACGGACGACCATCCCTTCTTTGGTCACTTTTTCAAGTGGGAACAGGCCCAAGAGGTGCTGGCGATGGCCGGTCACACCTGGCAGCCTTTCGGCGGCGCGGGTTACTTGGTGCTGCTGGCGTTGCTGGCGCTGGCGCTGCTCGCGGCGGGCGTGTTGATCCTGTTGCCGCTGGCAGCGCGCGGCCGGGTGGGGCGCGGAGAGCCGGTGAGCGGGACGCTGGGCTACTTTGCGTTACTGGGGCTGGGGTACCTGTGCGTGGAGATTCCACTCTTGCAGCGCTTTATCCTGTTTCTGGGCCATCCGGCCTATGCGATGGCGGCGGTGCTCTTTGCGCTGCTCCTGTTTTCCGGGCTAGGGAGCTTGCTCAGCCGCCGCGTAAAACTCCGGCTGGTGCTGCTCCTGTTGCCGCTGCTCGTCGGCGGATACGCGCTGGGGCTGCCCGTTCTCTTTGAGGCCACGCTGGCCGCGCCGCTGGCGGCCCGCTTGGTCATCGCGGTGGCGGCGCTGGCCCCGCCGGGCTTGCTGATGGGGGTGCCCTTCCCGAAAGGGTTGGCGCTGCTGGAGCGACGGTCGCCGGCCCTCATCGCCTGGGCCTGGGGGGTCAACGGGGCGGTCTCGGTCGTGGCCTCGATCCTGGCTGCGCTACTGGCGCTCTCTTGCGGCTTTTCCGCCGTACTGGCAGTGGGGGCGGCCTGTTATTTGGGCGCCTGGATCACGGCAGGGGCCATTCGTGTCCCCCCTCGCCGCCGTGCTCCTCCGCCCCCGGCCCGGTGAGTGGGACAAAGGCGACGCCTCCCATATTGAGAGCTTTCAACTCCCCGTCGTCGCTCTTTACAAACTTCCACAGCGTCTGGTAGCCGCCCGGCGGCCCGACGGGAATCACCATCTGCCCCCCGTTAGCCAGTTGATCCAGCAGCAATGGGGGCAGGTGGTCGGGGGCGGCGGTGACGATAATGGCGTCGAAAGGGGCGTGTTCGGGCCAGCCATAGTAGCCGTCTCCCTGCTGGCAGTGGAGACTGGTGTAACCCAGACTCTCCAATCGCTCGTGGGCGGATTCGGCCAGTTCGGGGATGATCTCGATGGTATAGACCTCGATGCCGGGTATCTCGGCCAGGATAGCAGCCTGGTAGCCGGAGCCTGTGCCGATTTCCAGCACCTTGTCCCCTTCTTTCAACGCCAGTAGTTCCGTCATCAGTGCGACGATGTAGGGTTGGGAAATAGTCTGCCCGTAGCCGATGGGCAGTGGATAGTCGCCGTAGGCGTGATCCTGGCTGCCCTCGGGCACAAAGAGGTGGCGGGGGACGGCGCGCATAGCGTCCAGCACATCTTTGTCGCTGATACCTCGTCTCTCGATTGTTTCTATCACCATTCGCTCCCTTTGTTGTGCAAAAGCTGCTTCTTCCGGCGGCAGCGGGGTAGCAGTGATGGCTGTTGCCGCTTGCCCGCAGGCGGTCAGTAGAACGAGCGTCAGATTTATGACCAGCCCCAACTTGTGCATCGTTTCCTCCGCTCTATCCTTTACGCATCATGCTTGACGTTTGACGCATCTCTACATTGGCATCCGCAGTTGTATCGTCCCCGTCTCGACGTAGGCCTTTAGCCCTTCCAGCGCCGCTTGGTAGATCTTGTGCACGCGGCGGGTAAGGAACAGTAGCCGGGCCAGCAGCGCCAGCGAGCCGTAAAACTCGTGGCGGCTGAGCACCTCGACGCCGCTGGCGGTGGCATCGAATCGGAATCCGTGAATCGCTTCTACCCCCACTACCTTTCCCTCCCACGCCACGTAGGGCGAGGGGCTGATCTCGGTGATCGCGCCGACTCCGGTCACTTTGCCCAGGGGGAAGCCAAACTGTACGCTCTGGCGGAATTGCGCTCCCAGTGCCCAGGCGGTTCCGGCAGTCCACTCCATCTCGATCAGGCCGGGGAACCAGCGAGGCCACTTGCCGACGTCGGCAAAACAGGTCCACAGTATTTCCGGCGAGGCGGCCACCTCGATACGATTTTCCACCACAGCCAGCGGCTTGCGTTTCTTGTCCATTGCCCTCTCTACAGAACAGCGAATTGGCAGGATGGAGCGGATCAGTCAAATCCTGATCATCCATATTCATTTTACTCTAAATCTCGCCGCTTGCCAAACGGCCCAATTTCACGCCTCACGCTTCACGTTTCACACATTTATGGTACAATACCGTCCATTCTGTTGGACAAAAAGGAGAGTAACTACCCAGCCGCTGCTCCCAGCCCCCGTCCCGGGGGCGTCCCATGCAGCAAATAGCCGTTCAGAATGAGGCGCTCTCGCTTACACCGCCCTCGGGGACGAGGGCTGAGAGCCTGAAAC
>Ga0164311_10001760_pt1 | contig 10865 bp, 20 predicted proteins | sample GuaBasSedimGuay2_FD_121796 | JGI IMG/M metagenome (GOLD analysis project Ga0164311, IMG submission 121796) | Subseafloor sediment microbial communities from Guaymas Basin, Gulf of California, Mexico - Guay2, Core 4569-9, 9-12 cm | ecosystem: Environmental > Aquatic > Marine > Hydrothermal vents...
ACATAGGAAACAAAAATGAAATATATATTCGCATTAATACTATTAATGTCCACCTCAACGATAATAGCTAAAGAGAATTTAACTATTGCTGATGGGTTAACAGAAGAACAAAAAGCAGATTTGATGTTACAAGCTGCACAAATGCAATCAGCAAATGATGCTATCCCCGAGATCACAGTTCCAGTTGTCAGCGAAGTTAAAGAATGGGCTGAAGTGATTAATGTCATGGGAGATGGATTGGTTAATATTGCTGCAAAAACTGGTATGGCTGTCAACGACTTTTCAGATAGTAAGGTTGGTATCTTTACTATGGTTGTTATAGGGTGGAATTATTTGGGTCACGATTTTACAAAATTCATATTTGGGATGTTCTGGTTAACCATTATGCTTCCTGGTTGGTTATATTGTTATCGCCGAGTTATAATGATTAAAAGCGTTACTTATTTCGATAAAAAAGAATCTGGTGGGAAAACTAAGGAAATTGAATACAGTGGTGGTGATGATGCTACAGATGCTACCGTTGCAATGTATTGGGTGACATTAGCTCTCATCAGTTTTGTTGGCATACTTGCAGTAGTAACATAAGGAAAAACAATGGAAATTATATCAGATCCAGATTTAACATTAACAGAACAGCCAACAACGTTTGGTGCCTTAGAACAATGTGATGTTTTTAGAGAAGCTCATTTGTCTTATGATGAAGCTATGGAACAATCTCGGTTTTTAATGAAAGTATCAACTGAAACAACACAATCTGCAGTAAATTTGTACAATGGTCAGCAGATCAACACAATTGATGATAATGTCAAGGTAATAGTGCATATAGCAAAACTTGTTGTCACTCCCAACATTTAAGGGTATAATTAATTTTTTAACTACAAATAAAGGTAACACATGAAACAATACAACATGAAACCAAGCAACAGTCAAGGTAATGCATTATTTATCGTTCTTGGAGTCGTAGCATTGCTTGGCATAGCTGGTGTTATGTCATACATATCTGCTCACAACTACAGTAATGAAGCCGAACAAAGCATCATGGCTAAATATGATAACATGGAAAATATTCTGGCTCAATATTCACTTAAAGTGACAGAAGTAGCATCCGTACCAGCAATGTACAAGGATGATATGAAAGATGTTATGACTTCAGTAATGTCAGCAAGACAAGGTGAAGGTGGTAGCAAGGCTGTATTCCAGTGGTTTAAAGAACATGACATAAATGTCGATTCATCTTTATACGCTAAAATTCAAACAGTTGTTGAGGCTGGTCGGAATAAATTCCAAAATGCTCAAACTGGATTAATTGATGCTAAACGATCATACTCAACTAATATGGGTTACTTGTGGCGAGGCTTCTGGATTGCTCGTGCAGGTTATCCAAAAATAGATTTGGCTGATTATGCCATCATCTCATCGGATCATGCAAAAGAAGCATTTGAAACTAAAGTTGGTAAAGCTATCAAATTCAAATAGTTATTGAGTATAAGTACAACCCCTCAATTGAAAAAACCTCAGATACTTGTATTATCTGAGGTTTTTTTGTTTAATAATACCTAGAAAGCGTGTACGAATGATTAGTTGCCATAAATACCAGAAACAATATTTCACGTGGAGAATGTGCACATGCATAAACTTAACCAATTACGCTTGCTTTCTGGTATTCCTGTTAAACTGGAAACGGAACAAACTAATCTATCAGAAGATAGAAAAGTACCATTGCGTCGTTCAGAATTAAAAGCATCGGACCAGAAGTCATTATCTAAAAGAGTTGCAGGCCTATCTAGTGCTATTAAACATGTTCAGAATGCTATAAAATCATTAGATAAAATACCAGCAACGGATTTTGGTGGTGATGTTCAACATGCTATTGCTGAATTGGAAGACATCCTAGAAGGCGATAACGGTAGTACTGGCTTAATACACCTTATGGACAAATTCGATAAGGATCATACTAGTCGTGTCAAATCTGATAAGAAAGAAGCGAAAACAAAAGCAGAGGAAGAAGAGGCTGCTGACTTTAATGCTGGTATGCAATTAGATGAAGATGAAACGTTGGCACTAAATGAAAATTGGTATGATGTTAAAGTTAAACATCGTGATACTGATGGCTTCAAGATTAAAGCAGAATCTCGTGATGAAGCTGAAGAAAAAGCTGAAACAAGATTGGCTAATATGCGTGGTGGTAAAGGATTGATTATATCCGTTAAAATGAATACGGATGTGGCAACAAATGATGAGTCTCGATTTGCTAAAAAGCTGGATGCAATGGATACAAAAGACAAAGAATCATTGTTGAAAAAAGCTGATCAACAATCTCGTGCTGGTGGTTCATTAACACCATTAGAAGATTACGTTTTAAAATCTTCAAACTATAAAACACAAAAAATCACATCAAATTCAGACGAAAAAGAAAAATCTGCAGAAAAAGTAGACGAATCAATTTCAAAAGGATCATATGAGGTAAAAGATAGAGTTCGTACTTCAATGGGTAACGGTACAATTGTTAGTGCTGCAAAACCAAATTCTAGTTTTTTCAAAGACAGTCCGTCTAAACACGGATCTGATGACTTTTATAATGTTAAACTGGATAAAGATGATGCATTAGCCAAAAAACTCAGAGTTGCTGGTGAAACACACAAATTTGGATCTTTTGATTTTAAAGGCCATGTTAAAGAATCTATGCATTATTATGTTGATAACAAATATACCAACTATGAAGACGATGATGATAAACCAGTCAATGTAACAGATGGTAGTGCTAATGATGAACAAGTGTGGGATGGTCGTTCTAAAGGGACTGATGAAAGTCCTTCACAGTTAGCTACTAAACAGGATGATGCTGAAGAAAAGATGACAATACCAGCTGGTATCAAGAGCCAACTAAAAGCTGAAATTGATCAAGCAAGGAAAGAAGCAAAAATGTTAGATACCTCTAATAAAGATGCTGCAAATTTCTATAATGACTTAGCTACAGCGTTCGAAGACTTGTATAATAAATTATCAACCGGAACTGTTTATGATTTTAAACAAGCACAAACGTTTGCACAAACGTTTATGGGTCCTATGTTACACAAATTACCAAATGATGTTTGGAAATTTTTATCTAATGGTGGACAATCCCGTTCACTAAAAAGCTATATGCAGGAAATAAAATAATGGAAAATACTAGATTACAAGAATTGGCAGGAATTACAGAAGCTGATATTGAGTGTCACACACCAACAAAATATATATTAGTTGAAGCAAAAGGTGGTGAATTTAAACAATTGGATGCTGCTGCTCAAAAAGTGTGGGCTGCTAAAGGTGATGCAAAAAAAGAAGCATTGATATCATTAATCAAATCTTTTAAATTTAAAGGTACCACAGAACAGCATTTAGCTAAAGTTGAAGGGATGGCATCTAGTCCAACTAAAATGGACAAGTTTGCTGCCGATCTAATGCAAGTTGGTCACGGTAATAAAGTAATATAATGAAAGTTGTCGATTTGTTTGAGGCTGATGACAAAAAAATCAAGCCTCCAAAGCCTCGTCCTAAGAAAACCTTGTGGTTTGATAGCTACGAGAATTGGGTTAATGATGTAAAATTTAGTTATCCAGATGCTGAAGCTCACAAAACAGACGACGAACAAATTATAGCATTGAATGCAGAAGAAGATAAATGTTATGGTAGGTGGGATCCAGTCGACCAGAAAGGGGTCACATTCCACAAACCAAGAACTATCAATTCTGTTATATCAAATAGAACACGTACCAAAAAAGTACTTAATACAACGGACGTAATACGCAATTCTGCTCATCAATAATAAATGCATTAAAGCAAAACTGGAAAATTATGGACGAAGAAGCCCCAATAGAACCAACGGGTTACAATATAACACAAAAAAATAGTTGACATTACAGTAAATAGTAGTACAATTATTACAACTTAAAAATTTAACAAACACAAAAGACAATGAACACATTACTCTCACAACAATTTAGTATACAAGGCCCATGCCATGGGATACTATCGTTACGTGAAGAGGATTTGTGGTCACGAGATGATGTTTATCCCAGATCAACCTTTTGTAATTCTACGGAGACAATATAACGTAGAATAAAGTTAAAAACTTAAATACAAAAGGCTGATCGAAGTAAAATTCATCAGCCTTTTTTATGAATAAAATACAGTCTAAATCAAAGGACTTAAAACGGATTATTAGCTAATCGCAAGTGGTTGAAATTCCCCCGACGCTTATAATGTAACTTATTATGTGAGGTAGCAATCCATAATACCAGACACGCGAGGACCTCCAACATAGCATTGGTGTCGCTGAAAAGAATTTAAGGTAGACTTATTCAATGAATTAAGTTATACTTACCTTTGCTAACAAATAGTATATTTCGCTAACCCGTCGAAATTAAAAATAACGGTAACAATTTTAATTAACATTTTACGAGGAATATAAATGGTAAAGTATGGAGCAAGAGATCAAAGTGGTAAGAAAAAGAAAATCGTTAAAGGTAACAGAACAGTGATTAAAACTATAGCTGGATTAAGCAATAGTGAAATAGTTAAGAAAGAAAAGTTTCGACCTCGCGAATATAGCAAAGTTGAACGATATTTGGATCAACGTAATTTGGTCTGGAATGTTGAATAAATTTACTGGATACGAATCGGGTAGACTGGGAACTAAACCACCATCATTTGAGTTTAAAACTCTAGAAGATTTACTCAACTTGGATGTTATGCAACGGTATGCTAACACTCCTGGGTTTACCCATTTTACCATCAATCACGATTGTATATACCGAATGGGGTATGACAATTTTGATTGGTGCTTAATTGGTTCGGTGAAATATACAGATGGTGTTGAATTAACCAAATTCCCAGGATCGAAGTATAAAGTTATATTGGGAAATGGTGTTGAAACGGTGTTGCTTGATAGGGATATTAAGTGTATAATAGATGATATTATTACATTAAAGAACGGCACACGAGCAATTAAAATATGAATGGTTTTGCAATTTATTATCCTGGCAATCAATGCTTTTATAGGTATATTGGTAATAGTGGTATTATTGAAGCCTTTCATCATTTTAGCAGCAATCTAATATATGAATCTAAAGAACTAGCATTACGAGATGCTGAAAAAGTACAACAACTTTGTCCTGGTGTTGTTCAACTAATACCGATATCTGTTACAATAACAGAAGGTAAACATATAACATTGGACAAACAATTCGAACAACACAAAATGACGTGTGTTGACCTCGTACAAGAAGTGGACGCACTGTCAAGTGAAGAAACTGAATGGTTACCAAACCAAATGTGGTATGAATATAAAAAAGCTAAGAAATACTTAGCAACATTGGAGCTGTAGCATAACTGGTAGTGCACCACCCTGTCAAGGTGTCAAGTGCGGGTTCAACTCCCGTCAGTTCCGCCAAATCCCAACATTAACATAAATATATTGTATATTAAGGAAAAACTATATTATGTTATTAATTGAAATATCAAATGCGCCATCGAATACCACGTTGCTATATAGATCTATAGATGTTCCTGTTAAAATAATTGCAACATCAATCAAACCAATGTTCCATAACCCATCGCTTACATCACATGGGGGCATTTGGCTTGCCAGAGACAAAGATTTTCCTATGCGTTATGGTAAAGATGTTGGTGGCATGACAGAACTTACAGTTGGAATATTGTCAACGTATGAAGTACCAACAACAGATTTATCCAAAGCCATTACACAAGCTCCTAGTGAAGGTAGGGCTCTTAAACTTCCACTGGATTATAAATTACCACACCCAATCAAAATCGAAATGTTATTGGGTTATACTGGAAATTGGGAACCATATAATAAAGACAAAATAATCCAAACTCTCAATACCAAAGATGGGTTAAATGCTATGTTAAGTAGGACTGAAATCGAACGAGACTGTGTTAGTCGTGATCCAAATTGTACAAGCACCAAACGATCAATTGGAGGATCGGGATCGGCTAACGAAGACTTGACAATCTGGTTAAATCAAATGTGTGTCCCCTGTAAAAAGGCTATAGGTATACCACAGATTTTAAATAAATAAAATTAAACTTAGTTAGGAGATACAAATGTCACATGCAAACATGACAACCAACAGACCACACCAATTATTGATGGACAGTGTAATCAATGCACAGGAAATGATTGGAAAACGAGTTTATAAAAAATCGGGTAAACCGTTTAAGTCAACCGAAAAAGTTAATACCGTATCTGGAGTTACTATCAATCCAAATACTAACAAAAAAGCCTTTACTTTTGAAGAAGATGATTCTATAGTAGATTGCTTTATTTGTAAAGAATACATATAACACCATGGATCAGTTGGGCAGGTGGTGAGCCCCGCAAACTGTAAATTTGTTGCCCTCTGGGCTTGTAGGTTCGATTCCTTCCTGGTCCACCAAACATTTGGATTATGATAAAAAACGTAACAAATTTTGTTCAAAATCGTGTGCGGCTATAGTTAACAACACTGGACGAGTACAGTCAAAGTCAACACGATTGAAAATTTCAACATCATTAAAACAGAAAAACAAAATAACGTCGCTGTAGGCAAATTGGAAAAGCCACCTGGCTTTCAACTAGGTATTTTTGCGGGTTCGAAGCCCGTCAGCGACTCCAAATTATTTAGTTGACAATTCGGAAAATTAGATGGAATATATGGAATCGTTAATGCAACAACAATATGATGCGTTTGATGCTAAAATGTTGGACCTTACTCCTTTTATCGATGAGTTTGATGCATTAATCAAAAAGCACAATGTTTGCAAAGACGATGTGGAACTTGTCATGCGATATATGGATATTAAATAATGAATAAAGCATTAAAACGCATTAGATCCCAATACTGTAGACACAGCAAGTTAGTATGTAACCACGGATTCAAAATGAGCAGATGGAAGGAATTCAAGTATGAACGATCACGTGGATTTCAACCGAATGGAATAGGTTGCCTCAGAATACTAATGAGATAACAACAAATAATGCCCCGCTAACGCAAATTGGTAGAGCTACGATCCTTAGAAGTTCGTGTATCTCGGTTCGACTCCGAGGTGGGGTACCAAACACCAAACACCAAACACCAAACACCAAATATAATATTATGATAATTAACTTAATAGATACAAACGCAGACATTGTTGAAGCTTGGAAAATTCAATTTGACGAGTGTCCACATGTAAATGTTATACATGGATCCATATTTGATACCAAAGCAGATGCATTAGTAAGTCCAGCAAACAGTTATGGTTTTATGGATGGTGGATTGGATTATGCTATTAGTCAACATTTTGGGTGGGATTTACAAAAAAGATTGCAAATAAAAATTCAAGAAGAATGTTATGGTGAGTTATTAGTAGGACAAACATTAACATTGCACACCAACGATAGTTCAATTCCATATTTGATATCAGCTCCAACGATGCGCGTACCATTAGTACTAAAAGATAGTGTTAATGTGTATCTAGCAGCAAAAGCTATCTTTATTGAGTTAAAAACAAATACGCTAGGAATTGAATCAGTATCAATTTCAGGACTGGGTACAGGAGTAGGAGAAATAACTCCAGAAACTTGTGCTTCACAAATGAAACAAGCATACGATGATATAATAGCAGATAAATTTCAATCTCCGAAATCTTGGTTAGATGCACAGAATAAACACCGAATTTTAGCAAACAAAAGAGATGATGTAAAAGCTAACATTACACCCGTTGGTACTGTATTATCCGAAGATCAAATGGGTATTGGATATGATAGACGAATGGGTGATAAAGTGTGGTTTAGAAAAGCACCACCTGGATATTTGTATGCTGAACGAGATCTCAATTTATGAGTGAAGATAAACCAATTTGTAGTTATTGTCACCAACCTGTAGGTAACAAACATACGTTTAGTTATGGTATCCCTGGTATCAAACGTGTGTTTGGATGTGATAGATGGTGGTGTAAAACATGGCGACCGCTCAAAGAAAAACGCAACAAAGCCGTTGTAAATTTTGTGAAAAGATTATATGCTTTATTAGATATTCCGGAGTAAATATGACAACAACAGTACAAGAATTAATTGATAAACTCAAAACATTTCCACCCGATTTAATCGTACTCACTTCAAATGATGATGAAGGGAATGGTTATCGATATGCTGAACGTGATTGGATCAATATCGAAGGATATAGTGATGACGGAGAAATCGAAGTTGGTATAGTACAATTAACACCCGAGTTGGAAAAAACTGGGTGGACTGAAGATGACCTCAAACCAAACCCTTGCGTAGTAATAGGATAAATGATATGTATATAACTGTAGGATTAATTTTAGTAGCTATGTACTTCATTTGGCAATATGCTCACTGTACGGATGATGTGTATGTTGTACATCCAGCCGATTTATTAATAGCAGTTCTTTTGTTTTTTATTGGACCAGGAGCATGTTTTATTATTATCATGGTATTATTTATTTTTGGTGTGGCTAATGTTTTAGCTAATGGAATAACAAAATGTGAAAAATTTGAAATACGGATTGCTAAAAAATGACAACCAATCCTACGTGGCATGTTACCACCTCTCTGGAAGAAGCCATATTAGAATATATTGGTGAAACTGTAGTCGTACCCAAACCACTAATGAATGATATTCGAGTAGCGTTGGGGAAGTCAAAATTGGAGGAATGTCTGTTGTTTTATTATGGGAAACCATCAACTGAAATGCTTATAAAATTTGGTTATGTAACAGAAACATTGCAAATGCCAAAACAATTATCCGATTTGGTGAAGAAACGGGATGAACAATATCTCAAACGAACAAAAGAACACAAACGAATTAATCGCAGAAAATACAGATAATGCTATCAAAATAGCAGTCCTTGTTGAAGAAACTCATGAATTGTTAGATAATACGGAAAGTACTTTAGTATTCAAAGAGGAACATTAATAAATACGTTACCAACCATACAAAAGGTAACATATGAAAGTTTTCGAAGTATTACAAAAAAGACCAACACGCAAAGGATTAATTCCTATTGTACAGTTACCTAGAAGTGCTACGTTAAGTGTAGCATCATTACAAAAGAATTTTCTAGGAAGTGGCTATCAGGCTGACGTTTTCAAACATCCAAAACATGGTCAAACTGTTATAAAATTAATACACATTCCTGACGATGTTGTGGTTGTTGAAGGTGCTGTTTGGTATGTTAATGCAGTATTAAAGAATCCTAACAATCCATTTTTACCCCGTATCCACAAAGCTAAAATTTATGAAGTTGGTGGACAAGGTATGGATAGAGAAATGGCAAACCTGACGGATGATGGACATCAGAATGATTATAACGCTATACTGTTTGTAGAAACAGAAATGTTGCTTCCGTTAGATCACCCAAAACTAGCTCATTCAGGTGATGAAATGCTTGAAGCTGTGGGTATAACCAAAGAAAAGCTAGTACCATTAATGCGGATGAATCCAGCACAAATGCATAGACATGCCAAGTTTGTAGAAGGGTTATCAACAGCAGCATTACTAGGACATATTTCAAACGACAAATTTCTGAAGGTAGCTGATATAACAACAAATCCAGAATTGTCAAAAGCAATACACATAATGCATGAAGTGGTAACATCACACGCATCTGCATCTTTTGATCTTCATGACGATAATTTTATGGTACGTATAACTAGTGTTGGACCTCAATTAGTATTGAATGATCCAATAGTATAATACAAACTTCATAAATACACAAATGATATAAATCGTGGGATAACAAGATGAAAGTAACGGATATTTTAAGCGAACAAACAAAAAAAGACTTAATTCCAACAGTCCGGATTAAAAAAGGCACACGGTTTAGTATCCAAACACTCAAAGCCAATTTCTTAGGGCAAGGTGTACAAACAGATGCTTTTGCACATCCTAAAGGTGGGAACACAGTATTTAAAGTTATTCACATACCAATAGATGCTGATGGATTTGGAACTGGACCCATAGCATATGTAAATGCTATTTTGAAAAATCCCGATAACATATTTTTTCCGAAAATATATAAAGCTAAGCGGTATATTTGGGAAACAGAAATCAGACGTGATACACGTAACATGGAAGATGATGAACGAGATCATTCCGAAAATCCCGACTACGATTATGATGAAAAATATAACAGCATTCTATTCGTGGAAACTGAAAAATTGATACCAATCGATCACGCAAAATTAAGATTACATTCCACAGATCAAGTGTTAGCATCATTGGGGTTAACCAAAAAAGTAATAGGAGATATTACTGGGATGGACTGGGATGAACATACTTTTGCATATAGAATGTTGTCAAGGCTACAATTTCCAATGAACATTCCAGAATTGGTAAAACATATCACTCACCCTGAATTAAAAAAAGCATTAACAATATTGGGTAATATCCCACAAGATCAATATTTCAAGTTTGATATTAAAGGGAGCAATTTTATGTTTAGATTAACTAGTGTTGGACCTCAATTAGTGTTGAATGATCCACTGGTATAAGAATAATGGTGGGTTGGCAGAGTCTGGCTTATTGCACCGCGCTTGAAACGCGACAGTCTTGTGAGTAACAAGGCTCGTGGGTTCGAATCCCACACCCATCTCCAAACAAAGGAAGGTGATCGGCTCTCCGGTGAGTCGCTCAGTTTAGAAAACTGATGGAACCTGTGAAAGAGTTTGGGGTTCGAATCCTCCTCCTTCCTCCAAAATAATGTAGGGGTGCTACTTGGATAGTAGTAGGCTGTCGACAATTAACAAGGTTCAATTCCTTGACCTCTACACCATATTGTAGTATAATGTAGTTTGTTAAATTAAAAAGAGATAAATTATG
>Ga0164311_10001761_pt1 | contig 10853 bp, 14 predicted proteins | sample GuaBasSedimGuay2_FD_121796 | JGI IMG/M metagenome (GOLD analysis project Ga0164311, IMG submission 121796) | Subseafloor sediment microbial communities from Guaymas Basin, Gulf of California, Mexico - Guay2, Core 4569-9, 9-12 cm | ecosystem: Environmental > Aquatic > Marine > Hydrothermal vents...
ATATAAAAGAATGAAAAAACTGTTTAGAAGTAAGAAGGCGCTAAGCCCCGTCGTCGCAGCAATCATACTAATCGCAGTCACAGTCGCCGTATCAATCGCAGTAGCAGCGTGGATGGGAGCACTAACATTCGGATTCATGGGAGGCTCAGAACAAGTAAAAATAGTAGGCGTACAATTCACCAATAGCAGCGGCACATTAGGCATAAAAATAACTCTCCAGAACACAGGAACTTCAGATGTTGTAATAACAAGTGCTAAAGTGGGAGACGAGGTAATTTCAGACATTACTGTCAGCCCCAGTTCAACAGTAAGTCCTGGAAGCTCAGCTACAGTTACATTCGACTATACATGGAGCTCTGGCACATCCTACAACGTTGGCGTAGTTACTAAGGCGGGCAACGTGTTCACATACTACGCTACGGCGCCATCATCCTAGATTAAACCAATTTGAGATTGGGGGTAGGGGCAAGTACGCTCCATAGCCTGTGGAGGTGTAGATTAGAATGGTAGTAGAGTTAAAGGAATACGAATCAGCAACAGAAATAGCCGAAGCACTAGAGAAGGAAATATCAAGAACCAAAAGCCTGCTAGGCGAATACCTACGTAGACTAGACGACATACGCTCGCTGGCTGAAAAATCAAAGAAGATAAGGGAAGTAGTCATGAAACTCGCTGGGAAGAAGGCTGTCCAAGAAACTTTAGGCGAAATAACCGTGGGCAGCTTAAGCGTAATATTAGACGCCAACCCATTTCACGAACTCACAGCAATCGAGGATGTAGTAAGAAGCCAGCAGGAAAGACTTCTGGCTCTGCAAAAAGCCCGCGAAGCTCTAAAATGGATGGATCAGCTAGGAGACACTGAAGGCCTAAAATACATAGTAGTCGAAAACGACGGTGTTCCAGAAAAAATATTGTTCAAAATCTACTAGTTCCCTTTCTTAAATTCCATGTAGGTGCCAAACATGATAGATGAGGAAATATATTCTTTCGCTCTAAAAAATGCCTTAACGGAGATCGGAAACATCTGCTCAGACGTAAAACTCTCCTTCATATTCAACCAAGACGGAAAAGTTCTCGCTGTAGATGCACGAAGCACAGACTATAATGTAGAAAGGATGATCAGCAATTTTGAAGAAGTTTTTGAAAAGTCGCATGTAGTCGGCGGGGTAAATTCAATAACGGTAGACGCAAAGAAAGGCAAAATAATAGTTTCAAACATTGGAGAAAAAGTCTACCTCGCAACCGTAACCAACAGAAACGTAGATATGAAATATCTGGAAACAGTTTCCAGAGTCTTAATACCAACAGTTTTGAAGCTGCTTGAAAAAATGGCCCCTGCCCCCCTCAAAAAACCATCAATAAAAGAGAAAACCGTATCGGTAGAAGAAGAAACTACTGAAAAAGAAGAAGAGGAAAAAGAATCACCAGAAATTTTCTCCTCCAACGAAGAAATAGAAACTGAAACTCCGCAAATACCAACAAACCAGCTTATAGTGGATACTTTCGGCGGTTTGTTAGTAAGACAAGACACAGTAAAAATCGATAACGAAATACTCTCCCAATGGTCAGAGGTACTCGACCGAAAAGACATAAACATGGTGGAAATAGAAACGTTCGAAGGAAAAACAGCTCAATGCAAAGTTAAACCAATAAAAGACTCAAAACTTTCAGGAAAAGGAATAATAAAGATTCCTGAAAAACTCTGCGATCTTCTCGATATAAAGAAGGGAGAGCTAGTGAGAGTTAGACCCGCAATTTCCAAGGAGGATTAAAAATGCCAAGAAAGAGAACCAAAAAAAGAAAAAATGAACAAATTACAGACGAAGAGACCCTTCCATCCACTCCAAAGGAAGATGAAGAGACAGAAACATTAAAAGCCAAATTAGAATCGATAAAAAACAGCCCTGAAGTGATAGGCTATATTATCAGAAACTCTCGCTCAGCAACAATAGACGCAAAAGACCCTACTAAAATCATAGACTATGCAATTTTATCTTCCTCAACAATTGAAATGGCAGAAAAGCTAACGGAAGCATTCCAGTTAGGCACCGCCGAAAAAATAATCCTAGAAGGAGAAAACGCGAAACTTCTGTCACTTTCAATAAACAACAATAGCATAAGCATATTCACTGAGAAAAATGCGGATACAAATAAGATATATAAGAAGCTAATTTAATTTTCCCCATTTTATTGCAGGAAAATAGTAAATAAAGAAGAGTTCAAAATTTTATAGTAATTCTTAAGTTTTAATAGAACATTCGGCGAAAAGAGTCCTTAAAGTATCCTATTTAGAATTTTGTCCGAAAATTTTTCCGTTTTTAAGAACATTTAAATATGAGGTTTCTAAAGGAGTCTTATAGGGAGAAGGGGGGTTCCGCAGTATAATATATAAGTTTTTGGTGGTTTTAGGCTAAAATGAGAAAAACTGATAATAAGAGAGGACACCGTGACAGCTTAGACATAGTAGCAGACATATTAAAAGCCTCGCTTGGAGGCGCGAAAAAAACACAGCTGATGTACCATTGTAACTTGAGCTTCCGCCAATTAGAATCTTATCTTAGTCTTCTTTTAGAGAAAAACCTATTAAAACGCAGAATTGTTGAAAAGAGCAGACCTTCAATTCTTTTTGAAATCACAGAAAAGGGACAAGAATTTTTGAGAAACTATAAAATTTTAAAATCGCTTATTTCTACTTAGGTTTTTCAGTTCTTATTATCCTCAAGAAGTCTGGGGCAGCTTTTATTTCTCCGCGGTCCTTTCTCATTTCTACAAAATTGAAATTTGTTAAAAAACCGATTATGATCTGAAGTTTGTATTCGTGAAGTTTCGTTTTTTCTTCTATTTCCTTTATGGAATGCCATTTGCCATCCTTTAGTATTTCTAAAATCGGCTCCATTTTTGTCGTAAAGCGTCCCTCCGGAAACAGTTTCATTTTATGTGCTGGTTTACGTTAAAAGGTTTTTGAGTTTTCTTTTCAGAAAATTTTTCTAGTTTAGACTTCTACGGCCATTTTCGCCATGTATAATGAGGGCTATTTTTCAGACGCAGATTCTTCTCCCTTTTCTTTCTCTTCTCTCTCCTTCTTAAGTGTTCTTTCAACTAACTTTTCGATTTTGCCCTTGAATTTTTCATCTTTTTCTAGTTCCATGAATTGTGGAACCATGTCTTCATATCCTTCTGGAATTTCTACCTTGAAGTGTATTGAGGGCTTTCCAAGCGCCTTTTCGAACTCTTCCTTAGCTTTTTCATATTCCTCTTCACTTTTCTTTCTTAATTTAAAAAATTTCTTTATCTTTTCCAATCATATCACCAAGCCAAATCTTAGTATGAGATAGACGCTTGAAAATGCAAGCTGAATCAGGGAGGTTATGGCTCCTATTTTTGTGAATTCCGCAAAGCTTAATGGAATTCCCTCACGTTTTAGGGCTCCTGCAGCCATCACACATGCTGCGCTGCTAAAGGGGGTTGTTGCACCACCTAAGTTTGTGCCTAGCACAAGTGCCGACCACGCAGCAGGAGAGTTTATCCCCATTCCTTTAATTATGGGAGCAAAAGTTAAGGCTATCGCTATATTACTTACGATAGTGCTTGCAAGGCCGCTGAACCATAAAGTTAGCATTGTAAGCATGAACTCATTGTTTCCAGCGAGGTTTACCATAAGATTTGAAACTTCCTCTAGGAACCCAGTTTTTTCTAATCCTCCAATTACGAAGAGGAAGCCAGCTATAAAGAAAACCGTTTCCCAATCCACTTCTCTGAAAATTTCCGCGGGGTCAAATCCGGTGAAAGCCAATGCAATCACAGCGCAGCCTAATGCTATAGCTTCTGGCCCTATGTTCAAATTCTCCAATACAAGAAAGAGAACTATTAGGACGCAAACGACGAATAATGATCTTTTAAAGCGACGCTTGTCTTTAACTACCTCCCACGGATTGTAGGTGGGGAGCTCTTTTTTCTGGCCGAGTCTTGGCTTGAATATTTTGTAGAGGATAAGTATCATTAAAGCCCATAGCGCAATTTCACATGGTGTGAGGTAAATTAGGAATTCTGTAAAGCTTAGATTTGCTTCTATTCCTATGGCCATGTTGCTTACGGAACCTATAAGCGTGCTTGTGCCTCCCAGATTGATCATTACTACGGCTGAAAGAAAGTAGGGTACGGGGTCATATTGCAACATTTTTGCTATTGTAACGACTGCCGCGGCCATAAGAAGCATGGCTGTTGAGTCGCTTAGGAAAAGTGAGGCTGCTGCTGATGCTATGCATATTGCAACGAAGAGTCTTGCCGGATTTCCTCCAGCAAGCTTTACGGCGTAGAGAGCTCCAAAATGGAATACGTCGCTTTTACGTGCAACCTCAACTACAATCATTGTTCCTATAACTAATCCTAGAATGCGTATATCAACAAAATTTAATGCATCTTCGTAGGTGAAGACTCCATACTGTATCCCAAACCATGCAGTTAACAATGCCCCTATTAAGGCGCTCATTGAAAGCGTGACCACTTCCGTAGCGGCTAGGAGAATAGTCAGCAAATACACGAGTAGCAGTATTATGGTTGATTCAGTCATACTCTTTTATTCCCTTCTTTCCTCAGCAATTTTAGCTAGTTTCCCCGCGAGGATTTCTGCTTTTTCTTCAATTATCTTATAAATAATTCTACCAATATCATATATCAGCACTATTATAAGCGCTAATGCTATATAGAAAGCTGCTGTTGAAAGCATCCACCCGATATTTTCTATTTCCCTTAAAAATGGGGTGACAGCGGCCGCTACAAGGACAATTACAATAATGTAAATTAAGTCTCTGAGCGCCCTTTTGGGGGAACGCTCTTCTTTAATTCCGAGTCTTTTAATCACAATGTCGGTGAGGAGATCTCCAAGGAATAGTGCATCTGAGAGGGCGCGTGCAAGAAACATCACCATTATGAGAATGGTTATCAGCCAGAAGACTTGGTCAGCTTGATAATTTAGCCCGGGAATTTGAATATCCTTCAGGGTTGGAGGAACAAACATGTTTAGAATCCAGAAAATAATTACCATGATTAGACTCATAACCAACCTTGGTATTCTCTGTCGAAGTTCCTTGCTTATGGCGGTCATAAACCTCACCAAAGCCTCACATTTATTATTAAATGACTATATCTTTGGAATTATAAAATAGCTTTCAGTTTAATTTAAAGCTTCGAGTTTATGAACAAGAAAATTGCCCCTTTGGGCGTTCCATAACTAGCGGTCTTTATCCATCCCTCTCTTCCGTTTATTACGGGAAAGCCGTAGCAATAACTTCATCGGAAAACTATCTTCTTCAATTTCCTTAACTCTTATAAGTCCATTTTTTTCTGCTTCTCTAAAGATTTCTTCTCCTTTTTCTGTTCTAATTATTGTGAATGTCCACTGATTTAGGCCTAGGCCGCCTAGTGATATGTCGGCGAGTTCATTGCTGAAGTCGTCGCAGTGGCAGCAGCCCTCCCGCACATATGCCTTCGTTTCTTTTAGCGGTATTTCTTTTATCTGGCCTTTTTTCAGATACACCAGAAGTTTGCCCTTAATATTCATTTTTTTAACATCGGACGGGTCGATTTCGAATTTTTTGATCAGAAAGTCTTCTATTAGTCCTTTATATTGGAAGCTTTCTGTGCACATTAGCCCAATTGTAAATTTTATGGGATTCGCATACTTTTTGAGTGATGACGCTTGAATTTTTCTTATTGCGTGAATTTGGCATGGGACCCCCACTACGGCTAGATTTTTCTTTCCAACTGCTTCTTTTAAGGCTAAAAGGTTAGGTGAGTAAATGTAGCTTGTGCCTGCGCATTCTAAAATCTCAGGGATGCTTTCGGCAATTTTCGGGTTGGGCATTAGGGGCTTTTCAGGATTTATTCTTGTTTCTATGGCTGCGTCAATTAACCCGTTTTGTATAGCTGAGATAAGTAGGCTTGTGGCTACCCCGCCATCCTGGCATACTTGTAGAATTCTGTTGTCCGTAGATTGTGCGATAAATAATTTTTTGTATATGCCAAATTCTTCATCTTCTTTTCTTTCTCTTCCGAAGACAAATTTTTCCATTTCCGGCCATGACCAGCTATATCTTGGGCAAACTTTCATGCAATTTCCACAATTCTTGCATTCGTCAACCAAGTTGGGTTTCTCAGAATATTCCAGAACGTTGAAAGGGCAAACTGTAACGCATGCGCCGCATCCAGCGCATTCGCCTTTAAGGATAACTTCATTAAGCAATGTTTCTTCGAATCCTAATTTCTCGGCGATTTCTATCTCCTCCTCCTTTAACAATACGCAAAAGGTTTTTTAATATTAACCGTTATTCTCATCCGGGACGCGAAATGAAGATATTGCATGAGTTTGTTCCGACGCGGAAATTCTTGAAATTTGCCGAGGAAGTCAAAGACTTGGTTGACGGATGGAACGTCACCGATAGCGCCGCGGGCATACCAGCGCCAAGCGGAACGGCTGTGAGCTGCGTGCTTAAAACTAAATATCCAGACAAAACAGTGATACCGATTTTCATATTGCATTACAAGGGTCCAGTTGAGGTTGGAGGTTTAGCCCTAGCGGCGGATGCTGTAGGCGTTGATGGACTTGTATTGACCATGGGAGACATTCCAAAGTATGGAGAACCAATAAAAATGTTGAAGTCTTCTGAGGAAGCAAGGGATTTTCTACGTACAGAAGTACGCCTAAAAAGGTTAAAGTTGGGCTGTTTGCTTACTGCACGCCGGCCAGTCGAGGAAAGCATTAAACGAGTAAAGGATGCGTGGGATTTCGCCTTCTTCATGAGACTTGAAGACAAAACGTTTCCAGTACTAGAGCAGATAGCAGCAGAGTGCAGGCGGCTAAATAAGCCGATATACTCTTACTTCCTAGTTGGAACTCCGAAAAACGCGGAAATCATAAAAATGATTGGATGGCCAGTCACTACAACCATGGAACATGTCGAGGAGTATGTAGAAAAGCTTGAGGGGGTAGTCGACGGAATAATCGCAACTTGCGCCGGAGACCATGAAGGAGACATAGAACTGCTGAAAAAACTACAAAGATTCAGATAACCTCCCATTTCTCTTTTATTACTCTAAACTCATGCTTTAATGTCTAATTAGCAAGCCTAAAATCATATAAGCCTAACCTTATGAAGCAGCGTGAAAACTCCATGAGCATCCAAATAATTGGAATTAAAGGCTTGCCTATTATAAAAGAGGGAGACAATCTAGCTGAACTTATATGTCAAGCAGCAGAAAAGCAGAAAACTCCATTGCAAGATAGAGACATAATCGTAGTATCTCATGTAATTGTTTCGAGAGCCGAAGGAAGAGTTGTTAATCTCGACGAAATAAAGCCTTCTCAATTCGCCGTGCAGCTGGCAGAAACATTAAACAAAGACCCTAGACTGGTTGAGACTATACTTAGGGAATCAAGGGGCATAGTGAGGATGGGAAATGGAAAACTAATTACCGAAACAAAGCACGGGTTTATCTGCGCAAACTCTGGAGTTGACGTATCGAATGTCCCGGGCGAGAATATAGTTGCATTATTACCAGAAGACCCCGACCGCTCCGCTCAAAAAATAAGAGACGAAATAAGGAGAATAGCCGGAAAAGATGTTGCAGTTATAATATCAGACACTCATGGCCGACCCTTGAGAGAAGGAGAAATAAACATCGCCATAGGAGTCGCCGGAATAAAGCCTATACGAGACAGGCGTGGGGAAAAAGACCTCTTTGGTTATACCCTAAGAGTAAAACGGACAGCAATTGCAGACGAACTCGCATCTGCCGCCGAATTAGTTATAGGACAAGCAAATGAAGGAATTCCAGCAGCAATAATAAGGGGATACAAATATCCAAAATCCGAGGAGGCCAAAGCTACAGAGCTTATCCGCCCGAGGGAAAAAGACCTTTTCATATAGAGAAATATGAATTTAACTAAAAATTTCTAGAAGTATTAACTCATCGTTGAGGTAATATGAGAAGCGAATTTATTATAAGTGAATTGCGGGCTACAGGAGCCGTACTCATGCTTATAGGAGGGCTCACAATTAATCTTATTTCGCCAATACTGGCTTTTATCGGATGCATTATTGTCTGGAGGCTACCCGGAATTATTGTTGGCACTTGGATCTGTCAATCGAGATGAGGTATCTACCCAAATTTTGATATAAAATTATCTCGTTAGGTGGATAACTTTTAATATTCCGCTGTAAAATCTTGTTATCCAAAAGAGGAGGGAACATCAAGTGTCCGAGATAATTTCTCAAGTTCTGAAAGAGGGAAGAAAGTTTCTGCTTGAACATGAAGCTAAAGCTCTCTGTTTAAAGTATGGAATTCCGGTAACAAAGTTTAAGGTGGCTTCCTCCGCGGAAGAAGCCGTCAAATTTGCGGAGGAGATAGGTTATCCCGTCGTTTTGAAGATAGTTTCTCCAGATATAATCCATAAGTTTGATGTGGGCGGAGTAGTATTGAATCTGAAATCTGCAGAAGAAGTGGAAAAGGCTTACAATCAAATAATTGAAAACGTGAAGAAACACAAACCAAACGCAAAGATTCTAGGCGTAAACGTTCAGGAAATGGCGCCGCCATCAACCGAAGTAATTGTAGGGGCAATAAAGGACCCGCAGTTTGGACCGACCATAATGTTTGGTTTAGGCGGAATTTTTGTTGAGGTTCTGAAAGATGTAACCTTTAGAATAGCCCCGATAACGGAAGAAGATGCAAGGGATATGATAAGCGAGATTAGGGCTTATCCAATTCTGAAAGGCTTCAGAGGCGCACCGCCAGCAGACATCGACACCATCGCAAAAATCTTAGTGAACACCTCAAAACTTGTAATGGAACATCAAGAAATTAAAGAGTTAGACCTAAACCCAATAATAGTCTATGAACACGGAGCAAAAACTGTTGATGCAAGAATCATACTTGAGTGAAGAAAAAATAAGTCAATTTAAAGAAAATGAAATTTATTCCCAGCTTAAAATTCCCAAGGATTTTTCTTTCATTGTTAGACTTGACGGATGGAAATTTCAGTTTCTCTGCAAAAAACTGAAAGTTGAAAAACCCTTCGACATAAAAATCGCAAAATGTCTAGTTGACGCAAGTAAAAAAGTTTTCAGAGTTTTCAGTCCTTCCATCGCTTATGTTATAAGTGACGAAATAAACCTTCTGTTCGTAAGAAAATATCTTTTTAATGGAAGAATCGAAAAAATAAATTCTATCCTTTCAGGTTTAATCTCAAGTTCATTCAGCCTAAATCTAAAGAAATATTTCAAAAAAGCAGAAACCATCTCTTTCGATTCCCGCGTAATAGTTCTTCCCGATAAGAGCATACTAGATTATTTCGCTTGGAGACAACTGAATGGTTGGAGAAACCACAACAACGCTTACGCATATTGGCTTTTCCGAAAATTAGGCTATTCCCCAAAAGAATCCTCAGAAAGGCTGAAAGGGCTGAAATCAGAACAGATTCATGAGATTTTGTTTAAACATGGAATAAACCTGTCTAAAACACCAGCCTGGCAAAGGAGGGGGATAATCGTTTATAAGGAAACCTATGAAAAAGAAACAGATAAAGCAAAAGTAAAACGAAGAAAAATAACTGAAAACTGGAATTTGCCGCCCTTCACCTCTGAAGAAGGAAAAGAACTGTTACGTAAAATAATCACGGAAAGTTGGAGAAAATAACATGGAAGAAAACCATGATCAAGAGCAAATCAGACAAAAGATAGAGAAACTCTACATAGGAATAAATAAAATAAAAGCTGAAAGAGAAAATCTCAAAAAAGAGGCTGAAAAATGGAGAAAAGAAAGAGACCGACTAAATGATGAGGTCAAGGAACTTAAAAAGGAGATAGCGTCTTTAAAGGAGAAAAGAACGAAAGCAAATCAAGAGGTTAAGGAATTAAAGGAATTAAGAAACAACTATAGAAAATTAAGAAAGGAAAGAGTGGCGGAAATCATCGAGTTAAAAAGAAGATTGACTGAACTCCGCAAAAATAAGCCTAAAAAGAGCATAAGAGCGCTGAGAGAAGAAATAGAAAAAATCGAATGGCAACTACAAACAACCCCCTTAACCGCGGAAGAAGAAAGACCCATAATTGAAAGGCTGAAAAAACTTAATGCACAATTAAAAGTTGCAGAAACAATCAGAGAATTAAATGAAAAAATACTCGAACTTGAAGTAGAAATTAAAGCTTTAGAAGCAAAAGCTCAAAAAATACATGAGGAGATGATGAAGAAAGCAGAAGAAAGCAGAAAAATTCATGAAAAAATACTCGAATTGGCAAACAAAATTAATGAAGTCAAAGAAGAGGCAGATGCGGCGCATAGAGAACTTTTGAAAGTAAAAACGAGAATTAAGGAGAAAAATGAGAAAATTAAAAAGCTGTATAACGAAATAAATGAACTCAAAAACGAATTAAAGAAAATAGAAGAGGAAAAAATCAGCGAATCTATGGAGGAAACTGCGAGACAAATTGAGGAAAGAGCTAAAGAAAAGCTGAAGCGAGGAGAAAAACTTACATGGGAAGAATTTAAAATTTTAGCTGAGAAAGGCATCATCTAACAAAGAATAAAGAAATCTTAAAAACAAATAGGCAAATAGTAAATTCTGGTGAAAGGAGAAAGATAGTAAACATGAGTATGGATGAAGAAAGAATCCTAGTTTTATGCGTCGATAGAGACGGAGATATAGTTAAAAAAACGGGAAGAACTACCCCAATAATTGGAAGAAAAAAGAATTTAGAAGCAGCAATTGAATTAGCGCTAAATGACCCAGAAGAGGCAGACGCAAATGCCATGTTTGAGGCAATAAGAATCTACGACCGACTAGAACAGGAGAAGAA
>Ga0164311_10001763_pt1 | contig 10848 bp, 9 predicted proteins | sample GuaBasSedimGuay2_FD_121796 | JGI IMG/M metagenome (GOLD analysis project Ga0164311, IMG submission 121796) | Subseafloor sediment microbial communities from Guaymas Basin, Gulf of California, Mexico - Guay2, Core 4569-9, 9-12 cm | ecosystem: Environmental > Aquatic > Marine > Hydrothermal vents...
CTCCTCAACCTTTATGTTGGCGAGAACAGTTTTGGCTCCTTCCTTCGCGAATAGTATCGCCGTGGCTCGACCTATGCCGGTTGCGGCTCCTGTTATTATCGCCACCTTGCCTTTTAACTTCAAAACGATTCCTCCACAATTCCAAGCTTCTACTAGTTTTAATGCTTGGCTTCCTATTGTTAGTAAGGGAAGAGAGTACGGTGTTCTCTTGAGATTTTTCTGTTACCCTCCCTTAAGTTTCTTTACGGCGTTCGCCGCCCATTTGGGGTCTTTTAGGAAAGCTCTTCCGACGAAAACCATATCCACCCGCTCCTCTTTGATTACCCTGTCGGCGTACTCTGGGTCTGTTATGCCTCCTCCACCGACAATGACGACGTTCACAGCCTTCTTGATAGTCTCTGCGTGGGATACGAAGAAGCCTTCTCCGCTAAGGCTTGAGGGCTGCCCTCCGCAAAGCCCTCCGGAAACGTTTAGAGAGTCGATGCCCGCATTCACGAGTTCCTCGGCGAACACCTTGCTTTCTTCGAGGGTTATGCCTCCGGGGCTGAGATCGTCGGACCCTAGGCGATACTCCAGTGGGTAATTCTTTCCCACAACCTCTCTGATTCTAGTCACAACTTGTAGGGGGAATCTCATTCTGTTCTCGAGGGAGCCTCCGTACCTGTCTTCTCTCTTGTTTGTTAGGGGTGAAAAGAACTGGTTCAGAAGGAAGCCGTGAGCCCCATGAATCTCTAAGAGGTCGAACTCCGCGTTTACGGCTCTCTCCGCGGCCTGGGCGAACTTTTCCACAAGTTCCTCTACTTGGCTCTCCGTTAAAACGATGGGTGTTTCCTTTGCTCCAGGAACAAGTGAAGGTGCCACCGGCGCCTGCCCCACGAGGCTAGGGGGCGCTAACCCTCCCGCATGACTTATCTGAACACCTATCGGCGTGCCAACATCGTGCACCGCCTTAGTGAGCTTCCTTAGTCCCGGAACATGCTCATCGCTGAAGATCCCAAGCTGACCCTTATTGAACTGCCCAACGGGTTCAACATAAGCGTGCCCGGTAATTATTATTCCGGTTTTTTCAGCACGGTCAACATAATGCTTAATCAGCTTGTCCGTGACCTCGCCGTTCTCCCCAGCGTAACCCACAGACATGGGCGCCATCTGTATCCTGTTTTCAATCACCAGAGAGTTTATTCTCACGGAATCCAACAACCCGGTCAATCCAATCACCTCCACATTTTAAAAGTCTTAAATACACAAACCGTTCATTTTTCCATTAGAGTTAAATGCTTACTTTTTCCAGACCTTCAATTATACTTCGGGTGCCTTTACTCGAAGCCACTTTCTCCAAATCTTTGCGTGTTATGATTCTACCATTCTTCACCGAGAGGTAACCCATGAGGACTGTTTCAACCGCAGCCTTAGCCATCTCCAGGGTGTACTCGGGGTCTTTGTCGTTCAGGATGCAGTCCACGAAGTGCTCATCCTCATACCTGAAGGAAATCGAGTAGTATCCGGGGAAAGGCTGGTGTTCCACCTCTGGACTGTACCACTGGTACCTCTTGTCCCCATCTCCTTCACGGTGGAGTATACTGGAACAGGTTTCTCCCACACGTGGTCCTCAAGGATTGTTCCCTCGGTTCCGTAGAGTTCGAGCCTGTTCGTCGGCGGGCTAATTACCGTGAAGCTCACCACAACCTCTGCTATCGCTCCGTTCTCGAACTTTAGGAACATCATGGCGTTGTCCTCGGCCTTGTTCTCGAGTTTAACCACCCGTTTTGCGAGCCAGCAGTAAACCGATTCAACCTCTCCAAACAGCCGCCTCAAAACGGAGAAGCGGTGCACACCGGCATCCATCAAGACTCCGCCACCCGCTAGTGCGGGTGACCCTTTCCAATGGTCGGCTTTAGACAGGTCGGGAATCTCAGAGACACCCTCGTAGGCTCTGGCGAGGAGAACGTCGCTAATCATTCCTCTCGACACGTAATCCTGAACAGTCCTGTGGGCGGGTAGGAAGCGGTGGTTCTCGGCGATCACAAGTTTTACTCCAGCCTTCTCCGCTGCCTTGATCATGGCGTCGCACTCCTCAAGGGTTGGGGCCATCGGTTTTTCGCACAGCACGTGTTTCCCAGCCTCACAGGCTGCGATGGTTGCATCGGAGTGGAAATGGTGTGGAAGAGCAATGATAACAGCGTTGACATCACTTCTTGAGAGTAGGGTCTGGTATTCTCCGCAGACATCCATTCCGTACGTCTTTGCTAGTCGCTTGGCTCTCTTCTCATTTGTGTCGTAAGCCGCAACCAGCTCAACTTTGTCACCTATCTTTCTGTAGGCAACCGAGTGGTGAGCAGCAGCTGCTCCACACCCAACAATGCCTACTCGAACCTGCCTCAAAAAATTCCTCCCTTTTAGATGGGTTAGCGGCGCTGTGGGGATAACCTTAAGTTAAAGGTCTACATCTAAAAATCTTTTCCATCAAGGGCCAAAAAGAGTAGCGTAACCGCAGAGAGAGTGGTTTTTGGGTTTTCGTACAGGGGGAGTGTTCAGACGCTTTTTTGGTGAGATTAATAAGGTGTCAGTTATAATATTTTATAACGGAAATGGGAGGTTCCCGTTAGGGAATGAGCACCGAATACGTTTACCCAAGGTATATAACCAAGGATTTTGCCCCCTTCGACCCTGTGGAGCTTGCGAGAAGAACGGAGAAAATAGTCTGTAGGGGTGATGAGAGGAAATACACGGATTTCTACGTTGTAAGAGTGTACAGGGGTATCTCCAGTGGATACACCGTCGGCTGCAATTTCAGGTGCTTCTACTGCTGGAGCGATGATTCCCGCGATTTCCCAGAGAAGTATGGTAACTTTTACTCTCCGATAGAGGCTTTCGAGAGGCTGGTTAGGGCCGCTCGAAGAAAGGGAGTTAAAAAACTGAGGATTTCCGGCGCGGAACCCACCCTTGGAAAAGCTCATTTGCTTAAGCTCCTAGCACTCGTTGAAGATTCCGAGTTCTCCCTATTCATCCTAGAAACCAACGGGTCGATTCTTGGCGTGGATGAAGACTACGTTGAACAAATCAGCAAGTTCAGAAAGGTTTACGTGAGGGTCTCACTCAAGGCTGGTAACCCCGAAGGTTTCTCGTGGAGGACGGGCGCAAAGCCCGAGAGCTTCGAACTCCCCTTCAAGGCTGTTCAAAGCCTTTGGGACCACGGCGTGAATTTTCACTGCGTAGCCATGACCGATCCTCGAATCATGCCTGCACGAGAGAGGGAGCAGATACTCGAAAAACTGAGGGAAATCAGCTCCACCTTAGCCTTGAACCTAGAAGAGGAGATAATCGACCCGTATCCCAACACGATCTTTAGACTAAAAGAAGCGGGAGTTAATCTTACGTTTAGAAGATACTAGCCACCCAAACAGGCGACGCAAACGAAAGAAAGAAAAACCGCGTGAAAAGAGAAGAGAAGGAAACACTGTTGATTTCAGCTTAAGGTTCTTTAACCGAGGGGTTCAGCAGCTAGGAGGAACAGAAAAACCTGGAACTTTGCTCAAAGCGGTTTTCTGGCGATTTGAAACCTTTTTATAAGCGTCTGAACTCCTCGGGGCGTAGGGGCACCTTACGGGAGTTTTTCAGCGCTAGGTCGATGACCTCTAGTATGGCTTCCTTGTCTTGGGGTAGGGTTCCGCCTAGGGGTAAGTAGTTTGAGGCGTGGTTGCTTCTGAAAACACAGTTGGTGAGTTCGAGGTTTTCGACGAGCAGACGCATTTCTCGGAGTATCTCGTGTGAGTTCAGAACCTGGAACTTTCCCTCAATCACTTCCCTGTGGAGTGGGGTTCCAGGAACAACCATGAGCGTGAGCGCTCCAACATACGGCGGGTCGATGCGGTTAAGCACCTTAGCGGTTTCCACGGCGTTCTCTCTCCATCTATCCCTTCCCCCCAGACCCAGTATAATCGTCACTGAGAGCGTGATGCCCGCATCCATTATCTTTTTGCAGCCTTCAACAGTTTGCTCCGCATTTACTCCCTTTCGCACCCTTTCTAAGATTACGTCGTCGCCAGATTCCACGCCCAAGTAGGCGATCTTTAGACCCGCCTTACGAAGTTCTTGGAGGTCCTCGAGTGGTTTTCTGAGGGCGTCGGCTGCGCAGGCGTACAATCCTACTCTTTCCAGGTGGGGGAAGACAGCGTACAGCAGGTTGAGTATTTCGAGCAGGTCTTCGGTTTTCATGCACAGGGCGTTGCTGTCTAGGAGAAATACTCTTCGAACACCCTCACCGTAGATTGTTTGGGCTTCGAGTATGTCCTCCTCGATTTCTTCTAGGGGTCGGATGCCGAATTTTTTTATCAGGTTTGAGCCGCAGAAGGTACACGTGTTGTTGGAGCATCCTATGGTTGCCTGGATGAGAAGGCTTCGCGCTTCGGACGGTGGGCGGAAAACAGGCTCAACGTATCTCAACGGTGTTCACCCGAAATAAGCTAATTAGCCGAGGATTTATATTTCTGTCTCAAACCTCATGAGGAGTTATGATGCATTTTCTCTGTTCGAACTACTTTTATGACGCCTTACTGATGGAATAGCTTTATTTATTGTAGCAAAATTAAGTTAATTGAAATTTTTAAGGGGCTTCGCAAGGATGACGTTCGCTTGGGAAGTGCCGGTGCCCACATACGTAACCCTGGTTTTTGTGGCAATCCTAGTGATAACCTTCGGTTTGCTAGTCACCGAGAGGTTTGACAAGACGCTGGTGGCCTTTTTGGGTGCAGCCGCAACCCTCGGGGCGGGTAAGATTTTCTCGGTTGTTTATTCGTGGGTTCCCGCCGTGAACATGCTCATCAGCGGCTCACCCCACGAACTCCTCTTTTCCGACCACGAGGTTTTCGCGGAGATGATCGAGTGGGAAACAATCTTCATTATAGTGTCGGTGACCATTATCGCCGTGATCGCTGAGCGCTCAGGCTTGTTCGAGTACATCTCCATCCGAGTGGTCCAGTTCAGCAAGGGTAGTTTCAAAAGACTTTTCATCTACCTCTGTTTAATCACCTTTTTTCTCTGCATGGTCTTGGGAAACGACCCCGCGTTCATACTCATGGGAGCTCTTAGCATAGTGGTCACGCGTACACTGAAAAGGGACCCTGTTCCCTACGTTCTGGGAGCGGTAATCATCAGCAACACCGCAGGGGCGTCTACAGCGGTTTCCAGTTTCGTGAACATTCTCGTCACCTCGTTTTACAACTATGACCCCTTCTATTACCTCTCGTACCCCTCGTTTCTAATACTAGGCTTCCCGTTCGCCTTAGTAACATCCCTTATTGGCATCGCTTTCGTTCTCTGGTATTTCAGGAAGGAGTTCCAGCCGCCAAAAGACAAGAAAACCCTACAGGAAATTAGAACAATGCTGGAGCAGGTTGACCCCTCCTCGGTAATAGAGGACAGAGAATTATTCAGAAAAACAATTTACCTCCTGATTCTGACAATAGCCGGTTTCGTTGTCGGCGGCCTGGTGGGTGTTCCGTTCTACCTCATAGCAATGATTGCCGCTGGAGCGTTTCTGGTGGCGGACATTAAGGAGCTTAAGAGCAACATTCAGAAAGTGGACTGGACCCTTATAATCTTCTTCATAGGAATCTTTATAATAATCGGCGGCGTCAACAGCACCGGCATACTGAGAAGCCTAGGTCAGGGAATAGGCTACCTCTCCATCGGAAACAGCTACGGTGCATCAAGCATTCTGGTAATCTTCTCGGGGCTGCTCTCAGGAATACTCGACAATGTTTCTGTCACCGCTACGCTGCTGTATGTCGTACAATCAGTGTCAAGCGCCTCCCTCGTATCCCAGAGGCTAATCATATGGTCACTAATCTACGGGGCGAATATGGGAGCCAACCTCACACCTCTAGGAGGAATCCCAAACATCATCGCGTTCTCTCTCCTAGCCGAGGAGAACATTTCCCTAAGCTGGAAAAAGTTCTTAAAGATAGGTGTACCCATCACCCTGATCACCCTCATCATAGGGATTCTGCTGCTCGGCCTATTCAACTCCACGTTTGGCTGGAGTTTCTTTGAAGAAATGATTCTGCAAAACCTGACACATCAAGGCGTATGAGTAAAGGGTGACGTATCAGATGCAATTGGGGATGCCTTGTTGCATATTTTTTTCCATTTTTTATGATTTTGCTAAATTTATGATTTTGCTAAAAATTTCCGGCTTAACAATGTTAAATTAGCGGAAAAATCATCAAAATATATAAAAAAAAGAAATAAAAAACAAAAATTGTGCAACATCCATGAAAAACTTCTGGCGGCCCTTGGTGGAGGAGGCGTCCTGGGTCTGCTTTCGGGAGCCTTCAGAGGGGTTAAAATTAATAAACTTTGAATGGCTATATCTGCGTGGTGAAACTTGTGGTTTCGAAGGATAGGATGTCTCGAATCCACAGACTCGAAGACACACTAGAATACGCTTTCAAGACCCTTAAGGAGCTTTATATACCCAGAATCGGAAACATCGTGCTCCCCGTGGGCAACACCGACGAGTCAAAGATTGCAATCGGGTTCGCCTCAAGGCTCGCGAACAGGTTTAACAGCAATGTAAAAGTGGTAGCCTTCAGAAAACTCTTGGGGGAGAAAACCGAAGAACGCCTCGCGGAGCACATCAACAAGCTGAGGGAAAGGAAAGTTAAAAACATTCAAAAGTTCGTGTTTGAAGAATTTAACTCGGAAGACATAGCCAACCTGATGAAGGGTATACCCGTCGAAGGAGGCGCGGTTAAGAAAATCAGAAGCTTCGACCTGTTTGTTTTGCCCATACCACTGACCACAGGTGTGAGGCCCTACGGTAGCCCCGAAGAAAAAGTGTACGTTTACGTGGAAATCGTCACGGATATTGTCAGAACCCACGCAACCCCGGTACTCTTCGTTAAGAAGACCCCCCTGGACGAGTCCAGAATCTTCGGATGCGTCATGGTTGTAATATACGACATTGACGAGATGTACAGTGCAATACCCATCGTCTTAGCCGTCAGCGATCCCAAAGCGGAGATCATGCTCAGCTACTGCATGGATCAGACCTTCCTTAAATCCATGGAAGAAACTATGCACGAACTCAGCGACGAGGCATCCGAAGTTAAGCTCAGAATAGAGGAACTCGTGGAGGACAAGGTAGAGAGGAGAATAGAAGAAATAGAACCGAAAATCGCGCTGAAAAAGTTTAGACCGTTCCACATATTCGCCTGCGGCGAAACCATTTCCACACTCCAAACACTAGCAGACGAGAACCACATGGGCCTAATCGTACTTACGGGATACGGAATAACGAGATTAATGGAACCCGAAATAGCCAACCTGATCCTAGAGGTCAACAGACCGATACTTCTCATACCATCAAGCCTCCTGAGAGAAGAGACACAGTTCCAAGAAAAAACCTAAAAAAAACGAAGACTGTGATGAGGAAACGAACGTGAGAGGAGAAAACACGGAAAAGAGGTCGGAATTGTTTTGCAGCAAGACATTACCGCTTCAATGGATACCCGGAGGGGAAGTATTAAATAGGTCAAAAATTAATTTAAGCGCGTCTTCGTGTTGGTTTCAGATTCCTGTTTATTAAGAGTAGGACGATGTAAAATGGAGTCGTTCGACTTTATACTGAAGGTTGGAGGGAGCCTCTCTAAGAACAAGTCGGCTCTTAAGAAGCTCTTCAAGGAGCTTGCCAAGCTCTCCGAAACTCACAAAATGCTTGTAATTCCTGGAGGGGGACACTTCGCGGATGAGGTTCGTAAAATCCATGACAAGTTCAACATTTCGGAGGATGTTTCCCACTGGATGGCGGTCTTCGCCATGGACCAGATGGGTTTCTTCTTCTCGGACCTCAGCCCGAAAAACATAGTTGTAGACAACCTAGAAGACGCCGCGCAGATGGGCCCCGGACTGGTACCAATACTCATCCCCGCCAAGATAATGCTTGACAACGACCCGCTCCCTCACTCCTGGGACGTCACCTCGGATTCCATCGCGGCGTACATAGCACACATCACTGGCACAAAAAAGATACTCATCCTCACCGATGTCGACGGAGTGTACACCTCGGATCCCAAATCAAGCCGCGATGCAGAACTCATACTCGAGATATCAGCGGATGAACTCGCTAAGAAAAACACAAACACGTGCGTTGACAAAACATTTCCAATCCTAGTTTCCCAGTACGGGTTGGAATGTATGGTTCTCAACGGCAAGCACCCCGAACGGCTGGTCCAGGCCCTAAAAAACAAGAAGGTGAAAGGAACAATTATCCACGGTAAACCCGTACAAAAAATACTAAGCGAGTCGCTCACGAATCCGGGTGAAAGGAAGCTTGCCTAAACCTCTTTTATTGAGTCTTCGTGAACGCTGAACTCCTTTAGTATGAGCTTGGGCTGCTCTATAACCTTTTTTATAGCGGGGGTTAGCCAGTAGATGAAAGTGCGCCAGTCGACCTCCACGTATCCTCTCAGCTCCAGCCAGTTCAAGTGCTGGCGAATAGCCCCCATTTCCATACCCAAATCGCTCATCAGCGAGTGTATTCCCTTAACTTCCCCATCGTGCTTCTGCATTATCTTAAGAAGATTCAGCTCCTTCTGAACAGCTACAAGAAGCAAAACCCTAAGAGCCTTCTCAACGTTCTGACCCGTTTTCGCACTAGTGGGAACAATATAAACATCCGGAGGAATATCCAGGTCTTTTCTTATTCGAGACACTTCACGCGCGTTGGGGAGATCCTGCTTATTCGCTGCGACAGTTATCGGAACTCCCGGCAGGAACTCTTGGACCTCTCCCCAAATAATTTTAGCCTCAACATCCGAGTTTTTGTCCTGACTGTCAACCAGAAAGAGTACTCCGTCAGCACCCTTAGATAGAACCTGGCGGAGAACCTTAAAGTGTTTTAAGCCAGGAGTCCCGAACAGATGAATCCTAAGGTCCTCAATGTTCACTAGGCCATAGTCGAGTGCAACCGTTGTGTCCTGCTTATCTATACTAATGCTTTTACCCTTAGTTAGGCTTCGTATCATCGTGGATTTTCCAGAATGGTAGCTACCAGTGACCAAGATTTTCAATGAACCGCCTCACTTTGCAGATTAATTATTATTAATAAGGTTAACGAAGTTTAAAAAACCTTTGTATTTACTCTCACCGTTCGAAAACTGATTTTGATGATAATGCACATCCCTGAAAAAGTACCATACACAACAAACTAGACGGGTATGAACGGTTAAAGAGTTTTGGGATGTGTGACGCTATGCAGAATGTTCACCAGCTCTTGGACTCTCTCCTTGACAATTTTCCCACGCAGTCTGTCTGACTCCTCACACGCCGCACCCCTTATACCGAGAACATCCGCGCCTAGGTCTCGGATAATGGGGATGTCTTCCTTCCTTATCGAGCCCGCCAATGCGACCTGAACGTTCATGAGGTGCGCATCCCGAACAAAGCTCTCAATCTTCTCCAGGGACCACAGATCAAGCAGGCCCACTCCGTCCTTGATTGCCGTGTCAACCATGGCAACATCCGCACCAGCTTCGGAAGTTATCTGGGGAATCAGAAGAGGGTCTATGGAGTTTATTCTGTGGGCATCCGCGTAACCCGCGATGACGACCTTGATACGGGGATTGTAGTCCTTGACGCTTCTCACAACCTGTTTTGCGAGGTAAAGAGCATCCTGATAAACGTTTACGCTGTACAGCCCTACCTTCACATAATCAACGCCACTTGCGGCCGCCCCCAGAGCAGCTAGGGCTGCCATGCCAGGCTTATTGGGAAAATCTCCGATAGCGGCGCTGACCTCCAGCTCTCGAGGGGTTATCTCTCTTATTCGCCTAATCACCCAAGGAAAGTTTGCTCCCAGGGAGCCCTCGAGAGGGTTCTTCACGTCGATAATGTCCGCGCCGCCCGCTATGGCTTCCCGAGCTTCTTCCTCATCTCTCGGACTAATAAGCAATTTCAATCTAATCACCTGCACAGACGCTTGATTATTAAGGATATAAATTTTATTTTCTAGTAACCGTAACACCAATTTTTAAGCTTTCTTCTCGAGAACGAACCGCCGCAGCCTTGGGTGAAACTGTGAAACGTAGCAGAGGGGAAGGAAGGAGAAGCGGTTAGCTCTTCTCTCTGAATCTTCGCGAGTAACTGAGAACATTGTTGTAAACTTTTCCGATTTCTTCCGCTAATGCTGGCGCAAGATAACGTTCTATGTCGCCCTCCATGAGTGTGGAGGGTGTGATTTTCGATGATAGTTTACCCTCTCTCTGCAGGTCCGACAAAAGGTTTTTAACAACCCTCAGTGCCTCTTCGTAGGTTATCTGCTCAACCTCCTTCCGCCTGAAGCTACTATATATCGTGTTTATTGACAGATAGTAGAACTTGGCCAGAGTTTCTAAGCTTCCTAGAGTGACAGGGACGACCGTCCCATGCTCCGAACAGTACCCGTTGTCCAACTCCTTGGCGCAGACTGGACACACCCTCTTACCGGTTTCTGTGCGCAAGTAAAAGAGTATCATGGCGGCGGTTCTGCGATTGTCGGCTTCGTCCCACTCCAGTTGGGGTAGCTCCACGCCGCTGAGCGCCCTCATGGCCACGTTTACCTTCTTCTCGATGAGACCTATCGGCTCAATTCTCTCGAATCTCTCCAGCTTCGCAAGCTCCTTTTTCCTTTCCTCCTTCTCCTTCGCCACGTCTATGCGTTTCCTCTTTTCTTCCTGTGTAGAAAGGTATCGCTGCGTAATGTCAAAAGCGGTAGCGTAACTCACAGGAGGAACCTTCTTTATGTTGAGGGGTTTTTCGACAACGCCCAGAAATGTGGGACTCGGAGAATTTTTCAGCTCTTTGATTGAC
>Ga0164311_10001764_pt1 | contig 10840 bp, 8 predicted proteins | sample GuaBasSedimGuay2_FD_121796 | JGI IMG/M metagenome (GOLD analysis project Ga0164311, IMG submission 121796) | Subseafloor sediment microbial communities from Guaymas Basin, Gulf of California, Mexico - Guay2, Core 4569-9, 9-12 cm | ecosystem: Environmental > Aquatic > Marine > Hydrothermal vents...
ATCGAGAAGTTTTTGATGGCAGGTGGGAAGCGAGAAGAGGGAGAGGGACGGGAGTTAAGGGTGCGGGTGCGGATTGTGAAAAGCCACTCAGACGTGAACGTAGGAGGTGACGAGATCGAGATTAGCTATATTACAGCAAAGGGCAAGAAGATTGACGTCAGGGGTCCGGTGTTCACGACAGTGCGTTGCAAGATTCATTGGTAGTTTTAAAATGTGGACTCTAAACCGAAACTAATCAGGCCCTGAGAATTCAACTCGAAACTCGAAGTTTAACGTTGTTAGGAAGCGGCAGAGGAATTTTTAAAACTCGTAGTAAAATAAAAGAATGAAAATCATTTAGTTAGCCTCTACAAGACGGGCAGAGTCATTATGAGCGCCGCAACGACGAGCGCTATGCTCGTGAATTCCGGCACCGGCGTCGGCGGACCGGGGCGCACGGCGGCGTCAGGAAGGCATGAGCATGAGGACCACCTTCCCCGCTTGCATCTTAATGAAAAATGATTTAAATGATATAAGCAGAAACCCCTTACATGAAACTTGTTGTCGTGGGTTGTGGAATTGGAGGTGCGGAGGTAGTTGCAAACGTCAGGAAGCGTTTGCCGAAAAAAGAGCTTGAGATATGCGTGCTTGACCAAAGGGCTAATACGCAATGTAAAGCATTACACCCGCTCATCCTTAGCGGAAGGGCGACGCCGGAGGAGGCTTCTGGCGACTTGAAAAGGTTTGCAGAGGCGCATGACGCCGAGTTTATAAACGAGCGGGTTGAGGATGTGGACTTTGATGAGCGTCTTGTGAAAACTGAGAAGGGGAGGGAGGTCTCCTATGACCATCTCGTCCTTGCATTCGGCGCAGAGCCTGACTTCAGCGTTCCGGGAGCCGAAGGAGCTCATTCCATATACACACTTGAAGATGCCGTGAGAGCGAAGAATGCGCTTGACGCTCTTGATTTTTCAAAGGAGCGAGACGTCGTGGTCGTCGGCGCCGGGCTGACAGGTGTCGAGGTCGCAGGTGAGCTTAGCGATTTCTTCACACGAACGGGCAAGAAAGTTAAGGTTACGCTCGTCGAGAAAGAGAGCCGGATACTTCCCGAGCTGCCGGAGGAGGTTTCGAGCTTCGTCGCCAACATTCTCAAGGAGCGGGGCGTGGAAATGCTCACGAGCACGAAAGTTACCGAAATAAGCGATGCGGGGGTCATGCTGGAAGATGGACGGATGCTGTCTTCGGACTTCACCCTCTGGGCAGGCGGCGTCAAGCCGCACAGCCTCATAAAAACTATTGCAAGAGTCAAAAGAGACCCCTATTTGGGGGAGATAGGCTTCCCGGTCACTGAGGACGGCTGGCTGCGGGTCGAGCCATTTTCAAGGCTAATGGGCATGACGAGTTTCGACGAGGTGGGGGAAGGCGAATACAAGGAATACATGGTGTTTGCGGTCGGCGACGCCGTGAAGTTTGAGGTTGTGGAGCCGGACTTTTTAGAGAGGGTTTCAATGAAGACCATGGACGAGGCGGAACGCCACGCAAAGACCGTCGCAAAGAACATAGCAACAGTGCTGAAGGGCTGGACCAAGCCGCTCCGCCACATATACATACCGAAAAACGCGACGGTCACGCCGAACGTGCTGATACCCATGGGCGAGAGGGAGGGCGTTGAGGTGCGCTGCGGCTCAGCAAAAAGAGTATCGCCACGGGAGATAAGAAGGAAAGTCAAAGTAAGGAAAGTCTCAGCGGAGAGGGTAAGGAAGGAAGTGGAAGGGGGGTTCAAAGCACTGTTTAAGGAGTAGTAGCGTGCGGCATGCTCTTATGCAGCGTTCTCAATAGTTAATTTTATAAGAGGGGATGTGAAATTAAAAAGCGCCCGTGGTCTAGTTGGCATGACGTCGCCTTGACGCGGCGGAGGTCCTGAGTTCGAATCTCAGCGGGCCCATCTGCGGCGGGGCAAATGCCCCGCCTTTCCTAATTTTAATATGGAAACAAAGCATTTTCTAAGCCTATGAGCAAGATTGTCGAGGTCGTAAGCGGGGGGCTTTGCACGGCGTGTGGTGGCTGCGTGGGTGTTTGCCCCTACATCAAAAGCATCGAAGACAGAGTTGCGGTCATCGAGGACTGCGGCGTCGAGGGCGAGGGGCGCTGCTACTACTTCTGCCCCCGAACGTTTTTCGACGTTGACGAGATGAATGGGTTCGTTTTCGGAGGGCGACGCTCTGAGGAGGACGTGGTTCTTGGACGACACATTTCGGTGCTTGCGGCGAGGGCTAAGAGCGTAGCTATGAGAAAAAACGCTCAATACGGTGGTGTCGTCTCGACAATAATCTCGCACGCCCTTGAAACCGGCGAGATAGAAGCAGCGGTGCTGACAAGCGGCGGTGGGAGCTGTGGAAGCTATGACGGGGGCGGCGGTGAGCTGCTGCCCACGCCAGTTATTGCAAGGAGCAAAGGGGATGTGCTCTCGTGTGCGAAAACGAAGTATTTCATGGGGGCATCGCTTTCCGCCCTTAATAAGGCGTTAAAGGAAGGTTTTGAGAGCGTAGGTGTCGTGGGGACGCCGTGTCAAATCCAAGCTTTGAGGAAGATGCAAGCTTACGGCGACGCCGTGCAGAGCGGCGGCATTTACGAGAAAATTGACGCCTCTAAGAGCGTTAAGCTCGTCGTCGGGCTGTTTTGCATGTGGGCGCTTTCATACGATTTTCTTTGGTATTTGAGGAAACATGTTGAGCTGTCGGCAGTGAGGAAGCTTGATATACCCGTTGGTGGTTTCCTCGTCTTCGGCGAGGATTTCAGGAAAGAACTACCGCTGGAGGAGGTCAGGAGATACGTGAGGCACGCCTGCGACGTTTGCTACGATATGACGTCGGAGTTCGCGGATATCTCGGTCGGAGCGCTCGAGGGCGTGCCTGACTGGAACACTGTAATTCTAAGGACGAAGCTCGGTGAGCGGATTTTCAGAGAGGCGGAGAAGGCGGGCGTTTTAGAGGTTAAAGAGCTGGAGGTGGAGCGATTAGAGCATTTGCGGTGGGCGTCGCTGCGAAAGAAGGCGAAAGCGTGGCGACGGATGCATGAGTTTAAAGTTGAATTTTTGAAGATAAGCGAGCTTGAGAGGGGAATTGTTGAGGGATTTCCGTTGGAGGAGTGAGTGTGATGTCAATCACGCTGGACGCGCCCGGACGGGAAGTGCTGCTGATGGGGAACGAGGCGATAGCGAGAGGTGCCATCGAGGCAGGCGTGGCGTTCTGCTCCGCATACCCGGGAACGCCGTCGTCCGAGATTTTGGGTGTTCTTGCGGAGGCGGCGCCGAAGCTCGGCTTCTACGCAGAATGGTCAACGAATGAGATCGTAGCGATGGAAGCAGCAGCCGCCGCTGCGTTCTCAGGACTGCGGGCGATGTGCTCGATGAAATCACAGGGCTTGAGCGTTTGTGCGGACTTTCTGACGACGCTGAACCTCTCCGGGACGAAAGGCGGACTGGTCATCGTGGTCTGCGACGACCCTGCGGCGCTTTCGAGCGTGAACGAGATAGACACGAGGAGCTACGCTGAGATTGCGGACCTGCCGCTGTTTGAGCCTGCGACCGTCCAAGAGGCGAAGGACATGACGAAGTTCGCATTTGAACTCTCGGAAGAGCTTTGCGAGCCGTGCATCGTGCGCAGCGTCACCAGAATCTCGCACGGTCGTGGCAACGTGAGGCTCGGCGAGATAAGCAAGGAGCGACGGGCGGCGGAGCTCTCAGAACGTTTCATCACGGGACTTGCGACGAGCGCCGTGGAACGGCACGCTGGACTGCATGCGAAGCTGAGAGCGGCGGCTGAAAAGTTCGAAAGCTCGCCGTTTAACTTTTATTACGGTGATCCCAACGCCGCATTTCTGATAATAACGTCGGGAGCAGGCTGGCTTTACTCGAAGGAAGCTTTTCAGATTTTAGGACTGGACGAGGGCTTTGGCATTCTGAAGCTGGGGACGACGCATCCTTTGCCAAGAAGGCTCGTGGCGTCGCATTTAAAGCATGCTGTTGAAATCCTGGTGATCGAGGAGACCGACCCGTTCATAGAGCGTAAAGTGAAGGCGCTCGCCGTCGACCTCCGCCTCGATATCTGCGTTTACGGCAGGGAATTAGGAAGCGAGCGTGCTTTTGCGGACGCCGTCGGCGAAATGAGCGTCGACGCCGTCATTGAGGCGTTGCAGCAGGTGAAAAAGCTAAGTGTAGCGGGTCTTCGGAACGCCGAGTATGAGAAAGAGGCAGAAGAGGCATTAAAGATTCTACCTAAGCGTGAGATAGCGTTCTGCCCGGGCTGCCCGCATCGTGCATCGCTCTTTGCGATAAAGACCGCGATAAAGCTCGACGGGCGGGACGTTCCAGTCTGCGGCGATATCGGCTGCTACACGCTTGGGATGTTTCGAACGGGCTTTTATCTTTCAAAAACGTCGCACTGCATGGGCGCCGCCATCGGACTCTCCTCAGGCTTTAGGAGTTTAAAGAAGCCAGTGATTGCGCTCGCTGGCGACTCCACGTTCTTCCACGCCTGCGTCCCGGGGCTGATAAACGCCAAATACAACAACGCAAACGTGCTTTACATCCTCCTCGACAACGGGGCGACGGCGATGACAGGCTTCCAACCGCACCCCGGCGTCGGCACGAACGCCATGGGCGAGCCGGCGCCCACCGTGCGTCTTGAGGAGGTTTGTAAGGGCATAGGCGTGCCGGTGCGTATCTGCGACCCATTTGACGTGGACGACGCCGTGAGGGCGGTTTACGAGCTGCTGCAACAGCAAGGTGGCACCCGAGTTCTCATCTTCAGGCACACTTGCGGAATCATTGAGACTAAACAGCGTGGCAAGAGGAAAGCTTACGTCGTCGAGGAAAAATGCATAGGAGAGGACTGCGGCTGCAACCGCTTTTGTTCCCGCGTGTTTAACTGTCCAGGCATCGTCTGGGACAAGGAGAAAGGGAAAGCGAGAATTGATGAAGTGGTGTGCACCGGCTGCGGCGTCTGCGCAAAGTTGTGCCCCGCCGGCGCAATAATCGTTGAGGAGGAGAGCTACACGGGTTAAACCGGGAATCACGGCGTTCGCCACTTAATGAGCGGAAATCTTCAGAAAACGTTCCGAGCGTATCTGAAGCTCAGCTTTGTCGGCAGAATACGGCAACACGAAGTTTATTATACGCTTGGTGGGTGTTCCACGAGGCTAATAAATTCGCTCAAGGTGGGATAAAGCCCTCGAAATCTCTCCAGGGCTTCTGAGCACATGCACGCCCATTGTAACGAGCGTTAAAACGTTTTTTGCATCCACTTTTCTGACTCGGATTTCAACGTCCTCTCCACCACGAATGGCGCCATGCGGGCATGCTGAGACGCATCGTCCGCAGCCGTCGCACCTCAACAAATCTATTTGTTCTGAAATCGCGTTTTGCGGGCAAACCTCTCTCGGCGAGCAGTGCTCGCATTTCCACGCTTGACAAACTTCCCTGTTAACGATGTAAGGCATTTTCGAGCGGAGCACGCCCGTGCCGTCTTTAGAGCCGAAGATGAAGTCTGTCGGCACAACGAAGACGGGAATGCCGCCCTTCATCGCAAGCGAGACGGCGTTCGTAACAAGGGAGTCGGCGATGCCGCTCGCTATTTTCGCAACGGTGTTCGCCGTCGCGGGAGAAACGACGAGCGCTGCATACTTCCGCAGGAGAAACCTGCCTGCCTTTGGAAACGACGCTCCCTGCTCACTTTCGAGGAATATTTCTTCGAGGTAACCACCGCTCGAAATCCTTTTGAGCTGTGGGGAGAGTCCATACATTTTTAAAACCTCTTCGGCTGCCTTTGAGACGAGTGTCGTGATTTTAACGCCTTGCTCCCTCAGGTGTTTAAAAGCCTCGACGCTTTCCTTAAGGAAATGTCCTGCCCCGGTCACGCACCACGCAACGTTCATCAAAGCTCCTTAAGCATTACTAACAATTTTTCAAGTTTCCTCTTCCCCCGCCGCAGCACGAAGTTCGCACGCCCAAGCACGAAACGCAAAAAGTGCTCGTCGCAAAGGACTTCGCCGCCTACGCCAAGCGGCACGTCCATACGCTCCGTGCTTAGAATCTCAACAACCGTCTTATCGGCGGAGACGGATTTTATGCTGCTGTATTTGAAGCCTGCAGCGGCTGCTGCTTTTAAAATCCGCTCCGCGCTGCTTAAATCTCTGGCAGTTACGTGTATTATCGGTGGCTGCGCCAGTAGCCAAAGCTCTCCACGGTCCCTACCGCCAGCAACCCAAAATTTCAAAGCGTTTTGCAGCTCTTCAAAGCTGACGGGGCGATGCCACTTCGCAACGAACCTCGCCTCTTTTTTCGCTCCCGCCTCAGGCAAGCTTATCAAAACTATTCTGCCGGAGCAGCTGCTTGTCGTGTAATACTCCGCCCGCCTGTTAATCTCAGCGAGTATTTCTGTGATGTCCTCATCAACGACGCAGCCCGCCGCCAGCCTTTCCAAAGCTTTGCGTCTCGCATGCTCAAACACATTAATAATAAGGCAGTAACTAAGGTTGATGCCAACGGGCGGCGGCAGGCGGTTTGAGGTGATACCTGCAGTTGATATTAAAGGTGGGCGGTGCGTGCGGCTGCGGCATGGTTGCGAGGATGCTGTGATTTTCAAGAGCGACGACCCAGTGGCGGCGGCGAGGCGTTGGCTGGAAGCCGGCGCAGGACGGCTGCATGTCGTGGACCTTGACGGCGCCTTCCAGCACGGTAGGAACATTCCGATAATCCGGGAAATTGTAGAACTCGCCGCCACGTATTCAGCGAGGGTGCAGGTGGGCGGGGGCATCCGCAGCCGTGACGATGTTGCTTCTCTCTTGGGGATGGGAGTTGACAGAGTCATATTGGGAACCATAGCTATGAAGGACAGAGTTTTTTTGAAAAAGCTTGTTGGCGAATTTTCTGACGGAATCATGGTGGCGTTGGACGCTCTCGGCGGCGAGGTCGTCATCAGCGGTTGGAAGGAACGCACCGGACTCCGAGCAAGCGTCGTCGCCCGCGAGTTCGAAGCCTTAGGCGTTAAGAGCCTGCTGTTTACGAGCGTCGAAGCTGACGGCACACTTTCGGGTGTGAACGCCGCCGCTATCAAAGAAGTGGTGGACGCCGTTGATATTCCCGTGGTAGCGGCAGGCGGCGTTTCGAGCCTTGATGACATCCGCAAGGTGAAAGAGACGGGCGCGAGCGGTGTCGTCATCGGCAGTGCGCTCTACATAGGGAAAATAAAACTTAAGGACGCACTGAGAGTATGCAGCTTGACCGATTAATTTGTGGGCGGGGGTTGCCGAGTCTGGAAAAGGCGCAGGGCTTAGGTGTCCGCATGCGGTCGTCCTTGCTACGGGCGAAGAGACCCTGTCCCGTAGGGGTCCGAGGGTTCAAATCCCTCCCCCCGCATTCAGCACTGCGAGCAGTGGCGCCTCAGGCTCGTGCTTCAGCGTCTCGTAAACCATGAACGTCTCAGTCCGCTCTACGGCGCCGAAGGCGTGCAAACTTTTTATGAACGCCGTAAGCTCCGCCTTGTCCCGAACGAGTAGCTCTACGAAGAAATCAAAGCGTCCGAAGAGGAGATGGAGCTGCGTCACGCACCGGCACCGCTTAAGGAACTCAGTAAGCTCCTCTCTGAGGACTTTGTCGGGCTTTGCAATTATCAAGACGTAAGCCTTGAACGAGAGCCCCAGCTTCTCGGCGTCAAGACGCATCGAAAACTTCTTTATCAGCCCCCCTTCTAAGAGCCGCCGTATCCTGTTAAGGACGGTTTGGCGGCTGAGCCCGCACTGCCGCCCCAACTCCGAATACGACAACCGACCATCAGAGAGCAGCCCCTTCAATATGCATTTGTCATTCTCATCAAGCTCGATTCTCATCAAATGTCAAAAAGGGAAGAGAAACATTTATAAGTTGCGTGGCTCATGTCAATTGGGTGGGAAGAACGTTGAGCCTCTGGTTAATTGAGCAGGGTGGGCTGGTAAGATGGGAGCGTTAGAGTGGTTGAGGTCGAGGATTGAGAGGGGGGAGTGGCAGAAGCTGGCGCGGATTCCGAACAAGGAGGTGCATGAGTTCGTAGCGGCGAGCGTGAGGCTCTGCAACCCCGACGATGTTTTCATCTGCAGCGACACTCCCGACGAGGTTGCGCACATCAAGAACATGGCAATTGTTTCGGGCGAGGAGTCCGCCGCCCTCGCAACGCCCGGGCACACGTTCCATTTCGACGGCTACTTTGACCAAGGCAGGGACCGCCGAGTTACGAAGTTTCTCGTGCCGAAAGGCGACTCTTTCCCGCCGGAACTTAACCAAATAGACCGGGACGAGGGACTTGCCGAAATCTACGGGCTGCTCAAAGACTCCATGCGCGGGAAGACGATGATTGTTCGGTTTTTAACGCTAGGACCTCCGAACTCGCCCTTCACAATCCCGTGCATGGAATGCACGGATTCGTGGTATGTTGCGCACTCCGTGAGCCTGCTTTACCGGGAGGGCTACGAGCAGTTCCTAAAGCTGAAGGAGGGCGAGGAATTCTTCAAGACGCTGCACTCCGCCGGGCGGCTCGACGAGCGCAAAATCAGCGTGGACCACGACAAGAAACGCATTTACATCGACTACGTAACGAACACGGTTTACAGCGTCAACACGCAATACGCCGGGAACTCCGTCGGTTTCAAGAAGCTGGCGCTGCGGCTCGCCATCCGGAAGGCGCATCGGGAGGGCTGGCTGGCTGAACACTTCGCAATCGTGGGCATCCACAGCGTTAAAGGAAATAGGAAGACATACATGGCGTTTGCGCTGCCGAGCGGCTGTGGGAAGACCTCGACGGTCATGCTGCCGGGCGAGAGCGTGCTGTCGGATGACATCTCCTACGTGCGGAACATTGACGGCGTTTGCCGAGCTGTGAACGTCGAGGCAGGTATCCTTGGCATCCTCCAGGGCATAAAATCAGAAAGCGACCCCCTACTCTACCGAGTGCTGACGAGTCCCAACGAAATAATCTTGTCTAATGTCTTGGTCAAAGACGCCCGAGTATATTGGCTGGACATGGGGGAGGAGCTGCCGACTGAGGGCGTGAACTACACAGGGAAATGGTGGAAAGGCAAAATCGGTCCGGACGGAAAAGAGGTCCCGCCGGCGCACAAGAACGCACGTTACACAATCTCGCTCAAGGCGTTGCCGAACTGCGACGAAGAGCTGGAGAACCCGATGGGCGTCGAGCTCGGCGGCATGGCATTCGGCGGCAGGGATTACAGGGCTTACGTGCCGGTGCAGGAAAGCTTCGACTGGACGCACGGCGTCGTCGTTTACGGCGCCGCCCTCGAAACCGAGACGACCTTCACGATAACAGAGGCGGAGGGGAAATACGAGATAAACGTGATGAGCATCCAGGACTTCCTGTCCATACCGCTCAGGCAATACGTGAAGAACTACATCGAGTTCGGGAGGCGGCTCAAGAAGCGTCCGCTGGTCTTCGGCGTGAATTACTTCCTGAAGGACTTGGAGACCGGCGAGTTCCTCAACCACCCGAGGGACAAGCCCGTGTGGGTGAAGTGGATGGAGCTTCGGATTCACGGCGACGTTGACGCCCTCAAAGCCCCGACGGGTCGCATACCGTGCTACGAAGATTTGGAAGAGCTCTTCGAGCAGGTTTTAGGCAAGAAATACCCGAAGGACGCTTGGGTCAAGCAGTTCACAATCAGAGTTGAGGAAAACTTGAAGAAAGTAGAGCGGGTGGAGGCGTTCTGGAAGAAGGTCTCAGACGCTCCTGAAGAGGTGTTCGAGGTGCTCGAAGCCCAGCGGAAGCGGCTGCTCGACGCCGAAAGAAAATTCGGAAAATACGTCTCGCCGGAGGCTTTTGCGTGATTTTTGATTTTTGCAGCTCAGAGGGGGCGTCGCTCACGCATCCCACACACTTTCGACATTTTTCCCCTCCAGCTTAACCCCCTCGGCGCCGGCTTTCGTCGAGAATACCGAAGTTGCGCCAGCGGCGCGCATCACCGCTGCTATCCGTAACTTCGCAGCTTCATCTCCCTGCGGCGGGAGCGCAATCACGCAGCCAACGCCCCCAAAAGCCTCGCTGCTGCCGGCGCCCGTAACCTTAGCGCCGAGCGCTCCGTTTTCTTGCGCCGCCTTCGCTATGTTTGCAAGCCGTCGAGGAACCACACCCATTGCGTCCAACAGCCCGTGGTTCACGTTCATGAGCTCACCGACACTCTTAAAATCGTTTTTTCGCAGAGCCTTTACAGCCTCTTCGGATATTTCCCCCACAACTTCGAAAATCTTGTCAAAGACTTTGAATTCCTCCTTACGTCTGCGAACGCCCTCTACAAGCTCTTTGGTCTTAAAGCTCAAATTTCCGGCTACGCCATGCGGCACGCAACTCACGCAGCCGATAAGCAGCTCGAAGGGTTTAAGGCTGAGTTTTTCCACGTTTCCGTTTCTGATGACGACGAAGCCGCCGAACGTCGAAATAGCGGTGTCGGTGGGTGACGCTGCGCCCTGCACCCGCTTTTCAACCTCATGGGCGAGCGCCCGCAGTTCATCGAGCGAAATCTCAAGGCGGCTGCACGAGAACAATGCTGCAAGCACCGCAACACAAACAGCGGCTGAGGAGCCCAAACCGGCAGAAGGTAGAATTTCGGAAAATATCTCAAGTTCTACGCCGTTACAATGAGCGTTACAATGCTCCCTAAAGATAGAAACGCATTCCTCAACGTATTTTAACCCTTCTCGTCCCTGCGTCTCGCTTGCGTAACTGTCGTCTTTGATGAGAACTTTCATACCGAAACTCGGGACGTCACGAGCGTTAATTAAGTAACCCGGCTCGCCCCTTGGTGTTGCGACGGCAAACGC
>Ga0164311_10001765_pt1 | contig 10840 bp, 9 predicted proteins | sample GuaBasSedimGuay2_FD_121796 | JGI IMG/M metagenome (GOLD analysis project Ga0164311, IMG submission 121796) | Subseafloor sediment microbial communities from Guaymas Basin, Gulf of California, Mexico - Guay2, Core 4569-9, 9-12 cm | ecosystem: Environmental > Aquatic > Marine > Hydrothermal vents...
ACTTTACCGTTAATATGATTTCCTACAAAATGAAGTTAAGACTACCTTAAATAATGTTCTTGAAGAAAATTCGAACGAAGTAGCAAAACTAGTCAGACAAACAAATTCTTTAGTTGTATCGAGTATTCCAGAAGTCCTCGAGATAATTACTACTCACCTCGAAGAAATGCGGGATGAGTCAGCGAGATTTATCGATCAAAAAATAACTGATCCCTTCAAAGAGTTAGACAAGATGAAAGGGGACATTTCTCGGGATATTTCCACGTTTAAAACAAACATTCGAAAAGAGGCGCTTAAACAAGATGAAAAAGCAAAAGCCTCAATTACAGATCGTTTGCAGAAAGCCGAAGAAAAAATTGATTTATCAAAAATAGAAATCCAAGATGCACTCTCATTGGCTCGAATTGACATCGAAGATTTAGTCCAATTATTGATAAAAGGGGTGATAAATGAAAATTCGGCTAAAATCAGCGAAGTGACTCAGGTGCTCCAAGAAGCTAACATTGTCTTAGAGAATACACTTGGAAACACTATTTACCTTTTAGACAACACCGGAAAAACATTCGATGGCATTGTCAATATGTCAGAGAAGATTATGCCTATTGATGAAATTGAAGTTGAATTGGTTTACGGACAAAGAAGTATTGAACGCTTGATGAGAGACATGTTATTACGAACAAAAGAGGAATTAATTTTAGTTACTCCCACAATTATCACCGAGTTTCTCTATGATATCGAGAAGCAACCACAGCTAGCTAATTTCCAAATTGTGTCTAATATTAAGGAAGAGGACATTGGCTTGCTGACTTCACTTGTAAAGCGGGGCAATGTTACTACAATGAATTATAAAAATGGGAACTACTGGATTGCAATTCGTGACAATGAAGAAATCCTATATGCACCAAAAATCCACAAAGAAAAGAATATTGCTTTTTACACCACTAACCCCAAACTATTTAAGATGTTCTTTGACTTAACAAACCAAAATGTCTTCTCAAAAATGAAGGCGCAAAATTTCCAAGCATAACTAAAAAGAGAAAATAGGTGTTATCTATATAACAAAAGTGCTTAAATAGGAGTGTAAAAATGTTATTTAGAACAGAAGCACTAGCTTAGACTGTTGGAGGATTGAATGATTGCCAAAGAAAAACGACAAACTCCAAGAAACAGCACATGTAATGGCTGAACTCTATGAACTTCGAATTCCAGGCGAATTGATTGGCAAAGAAGTGATAGACGCCTCTGCAAGGAAGATAGGCATCGTGCGAAATGTGAAATTGACTTTCCCGCCGGCCAAAATTAGTATCATCCTAAAAGGACTAGATATTGAGATCCAACTTCCCATTGATTCAATTGCCACCATAGGTGGAGTAGTACAACTGAAAGAGACAATTAAACAAGCAGAAGAATTGGAAATCCGAGATGTAGCCCGGTTAAGAGATGAAATTGCAAAAGAAATTACAGCTTACTTAAGTTAAAACTTTTTTTCCATTAGCAATTCTCTTGAAAAAGCCCAAAAAGGATTTTCCTTGAAAAAAACATCTAAAAAGGGTTTGGATTATTTATTAGTTATAGATACAAGAAAGTTGTCTTTCAGTAGGTCGGTTATAAGTTTAACTATCCTCATTGAGGAGGTAAAAAAATTGACTAAAAATAATGAGAGAATGCTAAGAGAAGAACTTCGTGCAGCGGTAAATGAACGAGATTATTCTGTTGCTGTGGCAAAAGCCGAAGAGATGGCTCAATTCTTTGAAAGTAAAGGTGATAATACCAAAGCTATTGATTCATGGCGAGAAGTTGCAAGACTTTTTATTGAATGGGCAAATGATCAGCGTGAAAGCCGGACATATAAAAATTCGGCGAAATCGTTGGTTCATGCTGCGGACATTTTAAGCAAATTAGGAAATAACAGTGAAGCGGCACAAGCCATTGACCTGGCAGCACAAGATTTGGTTTTTGCAGGCGACGAATATGTCGTTTGGAAGCAACCCGTGGGTGCAGGTGTTTGCTATTCTGCTTCAGCAGTATTGTTTATTCTCGTGTCTCAAGAAGATAAAGCCAATCAAGTAATCAATCAAGTACGAACTCGAGTGGATGCATTGCGCCATGATTCAACTGCAAGTAATTTAATCGAATTACCAGCTCAACTTCTCCAGGCGAAAAATAACTTAGATATTCGATTATTTAACAATGTTAAAACCATGATCTATGCAAGTTTAATCCCTGCAATGACAAATAGCGGGCTTTCAGAGCTGGTTCCTTATATCGAACGAACTATTCTTGGTATAGAGGCGTTCATCAATTCCACCCAAAAGTATCCTGTGCTTGAATATGAGATCAAGATGAAAGGCGAGGTGCAAGTCGATGAACCATTCGATATTGAGGTCCTCGTCAGAAATTCGGGAGAGGATACGGCTCATCAACTTGAACTTGAGATGGTACCGAAAGAGGAAATTACAATTGTCCGGGAATTCAGCAAACTAAAAGTCAAAGAACTTCCACCTGGCTCAGCAGTTGCTTTCACGTGGAGATGCCTTGTTAAATCTGAGAACCTCCTTGAAGAGAATCAAACGATAAATACTTCTGGCCGCCTTAGTTTTTCAGATTCAAAAGGACTCAGACAAACAATCACTATTAGTCCCATTGCCTTTACAACCATCAGTACTAAAGAACAAGAACAATTAGCAACCGAACTGAAATTAACCGAAGAAAAAATCAACAAATCTAAAGAGAAACTTTGTGAAGTGGGCGAAAAGGCAGGAAGGCAAGTTATCGAGAAAATCTTCGAAAGCATTAATCAGTTACTCAAGCAAACAAAAGGACTTCTTGATGCTGGTGCCATTCAAAACGCGAAGAATTGGAACAAATTGTTGCAACTCCAACTCGAATTGATCAACGACATTCCTAATCAGATTACCATAAAAGAAGAAGCCAAAGAGTAAAAAGAAGAACAACCTGTTGTCTTTATTACTAAAGTGTAAAAATGATACAACTGCCCCTTAAGGCATTGGAGAGTTAACCTTAATGCTCCAAGGGTATTTTTCTATGATTGATTTTACTATCGATTTAACTTTTCGTGCCTCATAGCTGTTTGCATAAAACAGAAAAACTCCCGTTCCACCTCGAATGCGTTTTAATTGTTGATAGACAGTCTTTGTTGTTCTAACCGAATCAAAAATAATTAATTGTTCGGCTTCCGGGAGATCAATATCTCTCTCACCAACAGGGGACATAACAATTGCGGCTTGCCCGGGGTACTCTCGGAATTGTTGTAAAATGGCGTTTTTATCCAACACTTTCCCTGTTATCAAAAAAGCTTTAATGTTAACTCTTTGTAAATAAGCAACTATCGTTCTGGCAGTTTTAAGATAGGAACAAAGAACAACAATTTTTTTGGTTTTCTTGGCGAGTTCAACTACTTTGAGAATTTTTTGAGGGGTGGTGGGGAGCATACTAGAATCAATTGGGAGAGGGGGATGCAAGAATTTCTTCAATTGAGAAGGGACCATTGAAAAAAGATACTTGCGAATAAGAGCTAAGGTTTGAGCTTTACTACGCAACTCCAGAGAAACCGGTGCCTGCAAAAGCGCCTGGGGGCCGATCTCCGACAGTTGTGCCAAATAGTCAGGAGCTTCAACTTTCAATGCTTCTTTAATTTCTCGATAAGCTTCTTTTAATTCATCAGTGATAATATTGGAAAGATTTGAGATTGTAGGGTCTTCAACCCCAACAAGCTCAATGGATGTTACTTTCGTGAATTTTCTAATGTCTGTTCCTGCTAAGGAATCCATATAAATTAATTCAGAATTGGGGAGATAATGCAACAGAGTATTCAACTCTTTCCGGATTTCCAGTTGCTCATTATCTAAAACATAATGCGAATCACGAAGCGTACCAGACATACCAATAATTAATGAAGAAGTAAATAACTCGAGTAAAGTTGACCATGGATAGACTAACACACGTCGTGAACCCATACGCCGGACGATTTTGTCTATTTCATTAATTATTACGATATCAAACGTACGGGCAATCTCGGGATTTTTGGTGAGAATATTAGCCAGTTTTTGAGGTGTACAAAGCACAACACGGGACTCTGTAAGAATTTTCCGAGCAAAGGAACCACTAATGCCCGGACCAAGCCAATTAAACCCATTTACTCCGCCATATTCGTGCTGAAGAAAGGCACTCGTTTCATGAAGGGAAGAAGAGGAGAGAACAATCAACAAAATACGTTTATCAGGAAAGAGCCGTGTGAGAAGCTCGTAAGTTATGACTCGCTTACCCATACCACAATCCAACTCAAGGATAATGCTTCTCCTTTTTTGAGTGTGCAATTGAATCAAGTCTAAGATCAGTTGTTGATATCCTCGCGGGGTTATTGTACGGTTATAGTCAGCCACTGGAAGAGTCCTCAATGATTCTCTTGCACTTTTTTCTTAATAAAAGTATCAAGGGGCAAAAAGAACGCCCCTTTGATGGTAGCAAAGTGCGTGCTTGGTGCACGAAGTGAAGAACGATTAATTTTTTTGCCGAGGAGATGATTGCTGAGGTTAAACCCAAAAGCTAAACGTTCTTCATCTGCCTTTACAATGGGGAGTTGTCTTAAAAAAAGAGAAACAAAAGAGTAGACCGAAAGTATTTCGGCAAAAAAGAAGAGAAAAGAGAAGAACAATTCATTGATCACTAAGAATAACATTCTCAATGTCAAAATGCCGTTTCGCCAGAAGGCGGGCGCGTTCGATGTTTCTGCCATCTTTTCCGATCGCTAACCCTCTTTGCCCTTGCTTAATTGTCACAAATGCAAGGTCGGGTTTATTTTTCCTCCGGACGACAACGACTTTCTCAACGGTAGCAGGTACGAGGGCATTTTTTATGAATACCTCCGGGCTGTCATCGTCTTCGATAATTTCGATGTCTTTTGCCAATGCTGACTTCAATTTTTTAACATTGATTCCTTGTTTACCAATAGCTGTACCAATAGACCCTCGTTTAACTACAAAGATTATCCGATCCATTTTTCTATCGATAATGCAGTCTTTCGGACTAACCTTTGTAATATTCACGAAGATATTCATTGTTTTTAGTTCATCGATAGAAAGCTTAATTCCACTTGACAGTTTTGTACACGACCTGCTTCTTTCCTAATTGTTTTTCTCTTATTTTTTCTTTAACGAGCGGAGAATTTTACTGTCGCCCGGGTCATACACTGAGATTGCTGAAACAACATGACCACGCCCACATAATGCCCCCAGATCATAGCCTGAGCCACTAAACTCGACGATAGGAATGTTGGCAAGCTTAGCATAATATTCAATCTGGCTTTTTTTCTCAGTAGGGCAATTTTTTGCGAGAATGATAAGTTGTGCTCTCCCAAGTTTAGTTGCTTTTATGGTTCTGTTAATCCCATAATCGCGTTTCCCGGTTCTAGCAATAATTTGAATTTCTCGGTTTAAATCGATTGACATATTACTTTACTCCAACAAAATGTTTTCTCAAAGTAATGATTAATACCTTTTAATTTGCAAGGGAATTTAAAGTATTTCTTCGCATTGAAAACTTATTTCTTCTCTTTCTTGGGGGTTGACTCTCTTATCATTGGATTCATAAGCAAATCAATGGACCCTGTCCCCAAGGGGATCATTTGACCAACAATGACATTTTCTGTGATGCCTTTCAAATCATCACTTTCACCTTGTAAACATGCTTCAAGGAGATGTTTCACCGTAATTTCAAAAGAAGCACGAGCCAAGACACTAAGTTTCTCGCCACTTATACCGTGGCGGCCAATTTGTCGCACATCACCATTTGCAGTCATAAGATCAGCGACAAGAGTAATGTGACGCAAATCAACATCAAGACCTTGGGCTTTCAATACTTCCATAGATTCTTTAATGATCGCATTGCGAGCAGCTTCGATTCCCAAAGTTTCGGCAATTTCATAGGTATGATTAGTATATAATCGTGTTTGATCTACACCTGGAATGCGAAGGGTTTTCACAAAATCGGTTCCTTCAGTATAGATCATAAACTCATTTTTCTCAGGGTCTTTACTGATTTGTGTTCGTCTAATATTCAATAGGCCCTTTATTGGCAAGAGACGGATCTTTGCTGCGAGTTTCTGGAGGTCTTTAATTGCCTCGAGTTTAGGGTCGATATAAATCAAATTCCCTTCCGTTCGGACGGCAATTTTTCGTCCTTTAGCGATAATATTTGCTACGGTCTCTATGTCCAGTCCTTTGTCGTGCATAAGATCCAAATCAATTTCAATAATGATTTCCATTTCAGAAAGATCAATACTAACATTTGAAGCTATGTTTTCAATTCGTGTTAATTCAATCTTTCTGGCCACTTCTTTGGCTTTCTCAACATCGTGCCTGTGCTCTTCGTCCAAGTAAACTTCAGTCATAGGGGTACTGGGATTCCTCCGGGCATCGACAATTTCAATCAAACGGGGTAAACCTTGAGTGACTGTAAATTCTGCAACGCCCGCAAAATGAAATGTTTTTAGCGTCATTTGTGTGCCGGGTTCTCCAATGGATTGGGCTGCAACAATTCCAACAGCCTCGCCAGGTTCAACAAGAGCATTTTCAAACCGGGTACGAACCTCCTTTACAATAGTATTTAGCTGTTTCTTGGTTATCTGTAGGTCCTTTAGTTTAGTTAAAAGCTCTTCTTCCAAGATTTTTGGGAGGAGGCCGTCACTATTCATTTTTTTGACGGCTTTTTCGATAGCCTCAGGGGATACAAATGACTTCTTGGGGGTTGTAGCTTCAGACATGTTCATTACCTTCTTCTTTATTCCTCAACTGTTGTTTGCAAGACGCGGTCAATAATCGCATCAATATTTACAGATTTACCGTGCTCAGTATGAGCAGGGTCTACACCATCATCACCATATTTAAACTGGATAATCTCACCATTGGCTCCACGAACAGTGCCATCATATTCTGCTTTAATATCCAAGAGAGCATGAATAAGACGCCTTTGCATATAACCACTGGTAGAAGTTCGTACTGCAGTATCTACGAGCCCTTCGCGACCACCACAAGCATGCATAAAGAATTCAATGGGTGTTAACCCTCTCCGGAAACTGTTGCGGACAAAACCACGAGAGGCAGCATCCAAAGCGCCGGGTTTAAAGTGAGGGAGAGTTCGACCACGGAAACCTCTTTGAATACGTTCACCACGGACAGATTGCTGGCCTAAGCATGCAGCCATTTGCCCTAAGTTCAACATACTCCCTCGAGCGCCAGTTTTAGCCATAATTACAGCCTCGTTTTCCATACCAAGGTATTCCCCTGCAACATCACTTGCAGTAGCACGAGCTGTGGAAAGAACCTCCATGATCTTCATCTCGAGAGTTTCTTCTTGAGTGCGGCCGGGGAGACGTTCAAGAATGCCTTGACGATAAGCATCAATAGTTTCTCGCGTCTTCTTCTCAGCCTCATCAAGGATCTCATCAATGCGGGCTTTTGCTTCTCGAGGAATGTCGATATTCCAGAAACCCATAGTAAAGCCCTTATAGGACAAGACTTTAACAAGAAGTTTTGTGATGCCGTCAAGAAATTCTCGCGCAGCATCTGTCCCGTAATCAACGAGAATGCGGCCAAGAAGGCTGCCTTCAATTTGGGAGCCAATAGCCTTTTTATCAATTACACCAGTTTTTAAGATGCCATCGCGGACAGTAACATACGCATCATACTTGCAATTTTCTTTCAAACATTCACTGCATTTTTGACAAATTTTTGCCCTCGTTGTATAATGAGTTCCTTTGGGGATGAAAAGACTGAAGATTTGTTTACCACTCCAGAGTTCAACGGGTTCTTTAATTTCAGGTTCTGGGAGGTCTTTGTTATAGCCTGAAGAAATGATCAATTGCATGGCTTCTTGCTTAGTGAAATAAGAGCCCTTGCGTGTCAGAAGATACGAAGCAGAAACATAATCCCAATTTGCACCAATCAAGGGGCCACCATATCGTGGCGAAGAAATTTGCTCTTGAGCCAACATCAAAGTTCGAGCTTCAGCCTGTGCTTCCTCACTCTGAGGAACATGGAGGTTCATTTCGTCGCCATCAAAATCTGCGTTATAGGGGGGGCATACACAAAGATTCAAGCGGAAAGTACGATACGGCATCACCTTTACTTTATGAGCCATTATGGACATTCTATGTAAGGATGGTTGCCGGTTAAAAAGAACAATATCACCATCTTTTAAATGGCGTTCAACTATGAAGCCCGGTTCCAGAGAATCTGCCACGTTGCGCTTTTCTTTCACAAAACGAAGGTCAATTCGCAGCCCTTCTTGTCTAATGATATAGTTTGCACCGGGATGATTTGCCGGCCCTCGCATAACTAAATCTTTTAATTCTTCTATATTCCATTCCGTCACTCTTTCAGGGATGGTTAATTGTTTAGCAATCTCTTCTGGAACACCAACTTCATTAATGCTCAAATTGGGGTCTGGAGAAATAACCGTTCGAGAGGAGAAATCGACGCGCTTCCCACAAAGATTACTTCGAAAGCGTCCTTCCTTCCCTTTCAATCGTTGGGTTAAAGTTCTCAAAGCACGACCAGAACGATGCCGGGCTGGAGGAATGCCTGAAACCTCATTATTAAAATAAGTAGTAACATGATATTGTAAGAGCTCCCACAAATCTTCAACAATAAGTTGGGGAGCACCTGCCTCAATGTTTTCGCGCAATCTTTGATTAATACGAATGATATCAACCAATTTATGTGTCAAGTCATCTTCTGAACGAATGCTGGATTCGAGAGTAATACTCGGGCGCATTGCTACTGGGGGGACAGGGAGAACAGTAAGAATCATCCATTCAGGACGGGCATATTTAGGATTAATACCAAGCAAAGGACAATCGTCATCAGGAATACGTTCGAGACGATCACGAATGTCAGAAGGAGAGAGTTTTTTCCGCTCGCCGCCCTTTCCTTTCCCTTTCTTTCGACTTTCCTCATAATATGTGGTTGGTTTTTCTAAACGAATCTTCGTTTGATTTTTACCACAATGAGGACATTGATCTGTTTTTGCTGCTTTCTTAAGGATTTCATTAATTAAATTGGTGTTGATTTGATCCCAACGCTTTTTGTATTTTACCAGCTCTTGTTTTACTTTATAGATTTCTTCATCATTTAAAAGAATCCGACTGCACTCCGAGCAGACCGCTCTGAGAATTTTATAGATCTTTTTGTTAAAGCCAACGTGAATGATAGGACGAGCCAATTCAATATGACCAAAATGTCCTTCACATTCGCCAACACGGTTCCCACATGTTTTGCATCTTTGTCCCGGGTCGATAGTCCCAAGGCGTCCGTCTATCAAGCCTGAGGGAATAGCGGTTCCGTCTTCATCGTAGGTGTCAGCGGTAATAACTCTAACAACACTCATCTTTCTGATCTCATCAGGAGATAAAAGACCAAATTGAATTTTATCAATAACTTTTGGTAATTTAAAAGCCATTTTTCTAGTCTCCTTATGCTTGGTCCTTTAATTTTAATCTAGGAGCCATTCCCAGCGAAATGAGTTCTTGTAACAGTAATTTAAATGCATAACTCATAACTACTGGAGCAACATCTGCCTCGCCTTTACAAACAGGGCAGAAGTACTTGTCACGATTGCGGTCATAGGTGGCAAGAACACCACATTTCCCACAAACGTTTATTGTCGTTTTATCAGATTCATCTAATAAGCGCTCTTTTAGAAGCAAGGCAGCACCATGGCCGACAAGACAATCACGTTCCATTTCACCAAAACGCAGACCACCTTCTCGAGCGCGTCCTTCTGTTGGTTGACGTGTGAGAATTTGTACAGGCCCACGAGATCTGGCGTGGGTTTTGTCTTTAACAAGATGATGGAGCTTTTGGTAATAAGCTATACCCATAAAAATGTCGACGTCATATTTTCGGCCGGTAATACCATTATACATTGCTTGTTTACCATAATAGTTCAAACCAAGTTCTTTCAAGCCCTTAACAAGCTCGTCAGAAGAAATGCCCTCGAAAGGTGTTGCATCAACTGTGATTCCTTTCTTCGCGCCAAAAATAGCTGCCATTGTCTCGAGGATTTGACCAATAGTCATTCGAGAGGGGATAGCATGACAATTAACGATGATATCAGGAGTAATGCCTTCCGCTGTAAATGGCAAATCTTCTGGCGGGGCGATTAAACCAATAACCCCTTTCTGTCCATGTCGAGAGGCAAATTTATCACCAAGTTCAGGAATACGCATGTCCCGCATTTTGACTTTTACTAAACGATTGCCGTCGCTGGTTTCAGTCAGAATAACCGTATCAACAAATCCCTCTTCACTATGGCGCATGCTAATGCTTGTTTCATGACGAATGGGTGCGCGAACTTCGAATTCACTATACTCTTCAAGAAAACGAGGTGGAGAGGTTCGGCCAATAATCACTTCATCGCCTTTAATTTGGCTCTCTGGCTCGACAATGCCATCAGCACTAAGGTGCACATAGGCTTCCGGTGGGCGGAATCCACGAACATCTTTGTCAATGCGTTCAAACTTGTCTTCTTGCCCCGCAGGATAGCGACGCTCTTCAGCCTCATATCGCCTAAAGAATGCTGAACGAGCAAGGCCACGTTCAATGGAATGTTTGTTAAAGATGATGGCATCTTCCATGTTATATCCTTCATAACTCAGAAGAGCAATAACCATCTTTTGTCCTGCCGGTCGCTTATCAAAATTAATAATATCCATTCCATGTGTTTTTACAAGTGGTTTTTGGGGATAAAAGAGAATATGAGAGCGTGTATCAACACGTAACCGATAATTTGCAGCATACATTCCTAATGCTTGTTTAGCCAT
>Ga0164311_10001767_pt1 | contig 10837 bp, 10 predicted proteins | sample GuaBasSedimGuay2_FD_121796 | JGI IMG/M metagenome (GOLD analysis project Ga0164311, IMG submission 121796) | Subseafloor sediment microbial communities from Guaymas Basin, Gulf of California, Mexico - Guay2, Core 4569-9, 9-12 cm | ecosystem: Environmental > Aquatic > Marine > Hydrothermal vents...
GTTTTATAATCCGCCTACGTTCTTTAATCGATAGGTTGCTCATTCTATCCACCTGAAACACATTACTATTGTACCAATTTAAAGGTGTTAGGTATGTGGGTGGATAGAACAATATAAATATTTTACCGTATGAGATCCCGAGAATCTCCCGGTTGAATGGTTTCGTTTCTTCGTGAAGCTTCATCGAGGCATCATCTGTTTAAACACTGCTCAGCGTGGTAATCCCCTCCGGGATGACCAGCACCTTCGCATTTTTTCCCGTAATTTCAAACGCCTCTTTCAATGCCTCGTCTGGCGTTTCACTATACCTCAATCTGAATGTTTCCTCTACCTCCTCCCTCGGCATCTCCGAAACGAGAAATATATTGGCCCTTTCCAGTGCCTTTAGATGATAGTAGGCTTTATGTCCACCGATTATAAATTCTCTCTTAAGCTCCTTTTGCATCTCCTCTTTTGTTTTGAATTTCTTCATCCATCTGTGATAGTTCCGATGTCCTATGCCATTTCCCACCCCCTCCCTGCATTCTGCCACGAGGATAATTGCCCCATTGTCTTTAACGACATTCAATCCGAGATGCAGGGCCTTGTATGCCTGATACAGGTCTATATCGTGGGGTGAGCCATTTGCAGATGTAACTACTATGTCCGCCTTTGCTTTTGCATGTACCTTATAGATCCTATCTACGAGTGCCGCCCCGTTCCTCAGAACCGAATCGAAATCCCCGGAAAACGCCCCCACTATTCCGTCTTCGGTCTGAACCACATTGATGGTGAAATCAACCCCCGCAAGCCTTGCCGCCTCCGTCATGTTTTCATACATCGGATTCCCGTCCAGGACCCCTGGTTTGGAATTTGGATGGAAGAAATTTCTCTTGTAATTTTGCTGAATTGTAGAATAACTGCACACCCCCGGGAGTATACTTTTTCTACCACCTCCATAGCCAGCAAAGTAGTGAATCTCCACATCTCCCGTTAGAATTTTCACATCTGCCTCGTGAAAGGCCCTCTTGACGCTTACCTCTGTTCCCCTTGATGTGGTTCCTATATAAACGAAGTCACTTCCCCTGCAGTCATTACTTATGTAACTAATTCTGGATGCGACTTCCTTTCCCAGTAGAATTTCGGCCTCTTCTTCCTTTACCGAGCGGTGGCTCCCCGTGGCAAAGATTATCAGAATATCCTCGTCCTTTATGCCAGAGGAGTATAACTCCTCCAGCAGTGGAGGTAGAATCCTGTCAGTTGGACACGGCCGCGTATGGTCATCAACAACTATAACAACCTTGTCTTTCTTCTTCTTTTTCCTTATAATCTCTCCAATCCTCCCGGTACCCACTGGATTCCGAAGCGCCTCCCTGATTATCTCCTCGGGTTTTTTCTCTGGCTCAAATTTTCTTGGCCTGAGAACACCCAAAAGGTTCTTCTCCGGAACATCAATAAACAATTCCCCTTTTCCGTATGGCAGTGATATTTTCATTTTATCCCTCACTAAAAAACATAGACTAAAGCGGCAAGAACGCAACCGAATTTCCCCTCTGGAATGGATAGAGATTCCGTTACGATCTTAATCTTCCCCAGTTTTATCCTTCTCACTCTTGCCATCTCATGGAGTTTTCTCTGGATTCCCATCCTCACCTCCTCCTCAGTTTCATTATTATCTTCTGCCACAATACCAAATTCCTTGTTTGAGAGAGCATATCCAACTCCGGCAGAGATCCTGCCAGATGTGCCCTGTACCCTGGAGAGGACAGTAAATGTTATCGTCCCCGGCTCTATCGGAATTGGCTCTATCTCTTCCGCACCCTCCGGGAGAATGGAAGAAACGGGAACGATATTACACTGTCCTATTCCAGAATCCACCAAGGCGATATCGAATGCGTTCATGAGGGAAATTTCACTGATTCCCTTTCCAGAGGTTAGAAAGAATTTCTCTGGCAGATGATTCATTTTATCGTTTTTTATTTTTATCTACCGATATATAGTTATTTTGAATTAGATCGATTAAAATGGAAATTTCAGAGGAGATCGAGCTTAGGGGGCACATCATCGATTCTATGATCCTCCCGAGGGTTTTGGACACCATAATGGATATGGGTGGGGATTTCGAGATCCTTCGATTGGATGTGGGTAAAACGAAGGTGGATGAGAGTTATTGCAGAATTCGAGTTAAGGGCTCGCCCGAATTATTTGATGAGCTTGAAAGGCTGGGGGCATTACTCCCCCGAAAGGATGTAAAAACCGTTCCGGCACCAGGAGACAAGGTATTGCCGGATAACTTCTATGGAACTACGCATCACCCAACCTATGTCTATCTCAATGGAGACTGGAGGAGGGTCGAAAACCTGGAGATGGACTGCGTGATAGTCATTGAGGGAGATAGAGCGATATGTAAGCGTCAGGGTTTGGTCAGGAAGGGAGATTTAGTTGTCGTCGGTTTAGATGGAATTAAAGTAGAAACTCCCCAAAGATCGAGAGAACCCCAGGACATCTTTGGTTTCATGTCCAGCGAGGTATCGCCCGAAAAACCACTAATCTCTTACATCAAGGGCCTAGCTAGGGAGATGAAGAAACTCAGGGATGAGAAGGGATTCATCATTCACGTTGTTGGAACGGCAATGGCACATACCGGGGCAGATAAAGCTCTGATAGATTTAATTAGAATGGGTTATGTGCAGGCCATTTTCACCGGAAATGGTTTCGCCGTGATGGATATCGAAAAACAGCTCTTCGGAACGACCCTGGGTATGGATGAAAAAACGGGAAGAGTTCTGAAAAGAGGTTATAAAAATCATTTAGTAGCAATAAACGAGGTACATAAGGCGGGAAGCATCAAGAAAGCGGTTGATAAAGGGATACTCAAGGGGGGAGTAATGTACGAATGTGTTAAGCATAAGATACCCGTTGTAATTGGCGGCTCAATCAGAGACGATGGCCCCCTGCCGGATACCATAACAGATGTTATGAAGGCTCAGGATGAGATGAGAAGATATGTCCAGAAGGCAGATATGTGCATGATCTATGCCTCAATGCTCCACGGCATTGCTACAGGGAATATGTTACCATCAAGGGTAAAAACAGTCATAATTGATATAAATCCCTACGTCGTGACGAGGCTTCAGGACAGGGGAACTACCCAGGCCCTGGGTATGGTGACTGATCCAGCCGTTCTGTTGCCGCAACTGGTCGAGGAACTGAAAAGGTTGGAATAGATTCATACCATCTCATCCAATGCGGCAACTGCCTCCGGGTTTGCGAGTGTGGATATGTCTCCGATCGGCTCCCCCTTTATCTTTGCCTTTATAATTCTCCGCATTATCTTTCCACTTCTCGTCTTCGGGAGGTCTTTAACGAAACCTATCATCGATGGCTTTGCGATGGGTCCTATCTCCCTGCCCACATGATTTCTCAGTTCATCCTTTAGATCGGGGGATGGATTAACATCACTTCTTAGGATTACGAGAGCCGCTATTACCTCTCCCCTTACCGGATCGGGTTTTCCAACGACTGCGGCTTCTGCAACCTTTGGGTGGCTGACCAGGGCAGATTCAACCTCTGCGCTACCTATCCTGTGTCCCGCAACATTGAGGACATCATCTTCCCTTCCCTGTAACCAGAAGTAGCCGTCCTCATCTTTTCTCGCTACATCGCCAGTCAGATAAACCCCCGGGAATGTACTCCAGTACTGTCTCACGTATCTCTCCGGGTCCTTATAGAGGGTCCTGAGCATTGCCGGCCAGGGTGTTTTTATTACTAAGTGACCACCCCTCCCGGTAATGGGTTCTCCATCATCATTCAGGACATCTGCCTCAAAGCTCGGGAATGGTTTTGTTGCAGAGCCAGGTTTTAATGGAGTGATCGGCAGAGGAGTAAGTATAAAACTCCCCGTCTCCGTCTGCCACCACGTATCCATTATCGGACACCTCTCCCTTCCAATCTTCTTATAGTACCATACCCATGCCTCGGGATTTATTGGCTCACCCACACTTCCCAGCAATCTCAAAGAACTTAAGTCATGTCTCTTGGGCCATTTGTCGCCATATTTCATGAACATCCTGATCATTGTCGGCGCAGTATAGAAAACAGTTACCCCGTGTCTTCCCACCATGTCCCATATCCTGTCCGGTTTTGGATAATCTGGTGCCCCTTCATACATTATAGATGTTGCACCCAGCATTAATGGCGCATAGACTATATACGAATGCCCGGTAACCCAACCGATATCCGCGGCGCACCACCACCGGTCGTCATCCTTGAGGTCGAAGACGTATTTGAGTGTTGCGTGGGTTCCAACAGCATAACCCCCGTGCACGTGAACAACACCCTTCGGCTTCCCCGTTGTTCCAGATGTGTACAGGATGAAGAGCATATCCTCGGAATCCATTATCTCCGTATCGCAGACAACGCTCTGTCCCTCTATGAGCTCATCCCACCAGATATCTCTGTCCTCATCCATCTCAATATCATTCCCGGCACGTCTAACAACGATTAAATGCTCGACCGATGGGGCATCCTTTAAAGCTTCATCTGCACTTTCTTTTAGAGGGATGACCTTACCCCTCCTATAAAAACCGTCCACGGTAATGGCAATCTTTGCCCCGGCATCATTTACCCTCTGTCTAAAGGCCCTTGCACTGAACCCAGAGAAAACTACAGAGTGTATTGCTCCGATCTTTGCACAGGCTAACATCGCTATCGGCAACTCCGGGATCATCGGTAGATAGATACTAACCTTGTCGCCTTTCTTTACACCCAGACTTTTCAGGGCGTTGGCAAATTTGTTTACCTCTCGGTACAAAGAGTAATACGTTATCTTTCTTATATCTCCGGGTTCGCCCTCCCATATATAAGCGACCTTGTTCTTTCTCCACGTCTTCATATGCCTGTCCAGTGCATTATGCACGATGTTAAACTTCCCCCCAATAAACCACTTCGCGTGGGGCGGATTCCATTCAAGAACATTATTCCATGGTTCGAACCATTCCAGCTCCCTCCCCATCTCACCCCAGAACCAGTTTTGATCCCTCGCTCTCTCAAGCAATTCATCATAGGTATTGATCCCCCTATCATTCATCCATCTCTTGATGTTACTGTTATTTACGACATCGTCAGAAGGGTCGAATATTCTTTTCTCCTTCAGCAAAGCCTCTAATTCCTTTGTCATCAATTCCACCTCATATAATTACAGACAATAAAATATTATGTTTAGATATAAATATTTTCGGTTTTTGCCCCTTTCTCAATACCCTCGTTATGACTTCACTCACACCCTTTTACTTTTTAGTTGAGATCCTGGGGTTTTCTGAATTTCTGTGAATCTCGTCCGTCGAAGCTCCTCCGGGCTCAGCCAATAACACACCAGATCGTCTGAAATGCTATTTAAAATACTATTTAGAAAAAGTCATTAGATACAAAATAGGAATAATGTTTATATATGAGCTCGCTATAAATACTTTACTGAAACTCGGAAAAAATGAGCATCATCAAGGCATGTATTAGGTGCCTCAGCAAGAATGTCAAGAGACATCTCCATCACGATAAAGTGGAGTTTAATTATTTTCCCCTCGTTATGGATTGGGTCTGCGAGGATTGCGGTTATAGGGGAATTCCCATCGTATTCTGTAGTGAAGAGGACTATGAGAGATTTATCTCGATCGCTGAATCTCATAAAAGTGATAGAGACAGGGAAGAGTAACCAGAGTAGTCGGGGTAAGCAGAGATGGAAGGATCCCGGGGTTAAAAGAGGGGATGACTGGTAAAGAGGTCTTAGATCCCCTCTCTACCTTATCCGGATATCCTTCAGGACGGGAAACCCCTTTCTGATCTCTTTAACCATCTTCCTATCAATCCTGCACCGGAGTATCTCCTCTCCCTCATCACCGAGTGTGAGTACTTCCCCCCAGGGGTCAACGGCTATGGACCTCCCGAAATATTCACTTACTGTGTCTCTGCCAACCCTGTTACATGCGATAACAAAGAACTGGTTCTCTATCGCCCTCGCTTTAATTAGGGGGTCCCAGTGCTTCTTCCTGAGCGTTGGAAAATTTGCACAGATTAATACGATATCTGCGTTACTCTCCATAAATTTCCTAAATAATTCGGGAAACCTGAGGTCATAGCAGGTTGCCAACGCGATTCTTCCAAATTCTGTTCCTATCACGGAGATATCATCTCCAGCGGAGAAGTAGTGCTTCTCCCGATCAAAGAGGTGGATCTTCCTGTATTTTCCGATAACGCCGGTGTTATCTATTAGAACAAACGTATTATAGAGCCATCTGTTGCTGTCTTCTACGATAGAACCGGCAACTATCCTTTTTCCACAGATATCGGATATTCTCTCTACCGTTCTCCCATTTAGTGGTTCGGCCAGGTCAGCCAGGTTATTGAAATCAAAACCGGTCGTGAATAACTCCGGGAATAATATGAGATCTGCCTTTGAGTCTTCAATTATTCCAATAGCCTTATCCAGATTAGCCTCTTTGTTTCCCAGTTCTATGTCTATCTGTGCAAGTTCTACGAGCATTTTTAATCAATCTCTTTTCTAACCGCCTCTGTTGTGGGTTCAATTACGGTTGGTTTATTCGCAAATCTTGGAGAAATTTTCTTCAATTTTGACAGATGGTAGTTAATCGTTGCATCCGGATCCTTCAGGATGTTGCCGGTGATTATACATGCTACTCTCTCATTTTTATCTATCACCCCAGATTCCCTCAATTTCTTTGCCCCGGCTACAGAGGCCGCCGATGCTGGCTCGCAGCCTATTCCAGAGCCATCTATTACTGCCTTTGAATCCATGATCTCCTGATCCGTAACCTCCTCAACCAGACCATTGGTTAGTTTTATCGTCCTCAATGCCTTTTTCCAGCTTACGGGGTTGCCTATCTTTATGGCGGTCGCTATCGTCTCTGGGTTCTCTACCGCCTCTAACCTGGGGAGATTCTCCTTCCACGTCTTGTAGAAGGGATCCGCGCCGGATGCCTGTATTGATGCAATTCTTGGAATTTCATCTATCAGTTCCAACTCCCCCAGCTCATGAAATGCCTTACCAAAAGCGGATGTATTGCCCAGATTACCCGCCGGAACGATAACCCAATCTGGTGGCTCCCAGTCAAATTGTTGAATCAACTCAAAGATTATACTCTTCTGTCCCTCGATCCTCCAGGGGTTGATCGAATTAAGTAGGTACATCTTTAATTCGTGTGAAGATTCCTGCACGAGAGACATCGCATCATCGAAGTTTCCTTTAATCTGCAGGACCCTAGCACCATAAGCCATTGCCTGTGAGAGCTTGCCAAAGGCAATCATCCCCTCTGGAATAAAAACAACAGATTTCATTCCCGCGAGAGAGGCATATGAAGCTAAAGAAGATGCCGTATTTCCCGTAGATGCACAGGCAACAACCTTCATCCGGAGCCTCTTTGCCTCGGAGATTCCGGATGTCATTCCCCGGTCCTTAAATGAGCCCGTGGGATTTTCGCCCTCGTGTTTGAGGAAGAGATTCTTTATCCCGGTATACTGCTCAACTTTCTCATGACGGTATAGATTTGTGTTACCCTCAGGTCTCGAAACTATATCTTTATCCGGGATGAGGGGGTTAATGAGTTCGCGAAAACGCCATACTCCGCTCCTGTACGGGAATCTCCTCGAGCCCAGTCTCGAGTTAAATAATTTCCTGGATACCCTCTCTCTGAGAGAATCGAGATCAAGGATAACATCCAACAGGCCTCCGCACTCACATCTATTGGTAGTTCCTTCCCCTACCGATCTGCCGCATTCAATACACTTAAGTTCAATTTCCATTTTTGTTATTATTTATCATCAGAATAATATAATATCATGGAGGATAAAATCAGGGCATTATTCTTTGACATCGACGACACCCTGTATGACAGTACCCTGCAGGCAAATCTGGCGAGAGAGAGTGCAATAAAGGCGATGATAGAGGCCGGCTTGGATGTAAATGAGGAAAAAGCCATGAGCTCGTTACGGGAAATTGTGAGGAAATTCGGTTCTAATTATTCCTATCATTTCGATGAGCTCCTTAAGAAATTTGGTTATGATCCCAATCCAAGGATAGTTGCGGCTGGTGTCGTCGCCTATCACACAACTAAAATAGCCTATCTGGTCCCCTTTCCAGATACAATTCCCACCCTCCTCAGGTTAAGAGATTTGGGTTACAGGCTGGGAATCATAACCGATGGAATCTCTGTAAAGCAGTGGGAAAAACTAATAAGGCTGGGCCTGCAGCATTTTTTCCATTCAGTTACTATCTCCAGTGATGTCGGGAGGGAAAAACCAGATCCAGAGATCTTTAAAATTGCCATTAAAAACGCCGGGTGTAAACCAAAGGAAGCGATCATGGTTGGGGATAGACCTGATAGAGATATATCGGGAGCCAATAAAGTGGGGATGGTGACCGTTCAGATCGCGAAGGGAAAGTACAGATGGGTGAAACCGAGAGATGAATCTGAGAAACCAGACTATACCATATCCACTCTGGCAGATATCCTGGATATATTAAAAAGAACTTAGTGCAAACTCCCATTCCCACCCTCCGGTTTTTATTCCCAGAAACAGATAATTATGTGTAGCTGAACACTTTATTTAATATGGACGTATTAATAATTGCCGGGAGTAGATCCGATCTGAGGGTCGTTGAGAAGGCCGAGAAGGTTTTAAGAGAAAACAAGATCTCACACAGTGTAGAGTATTGCTCCTTCCACAGGGAGCCGAAAAGGCTCGAAGAACTGGTAAAAAATTCGGATGCCAAGGTCTTTATCTGTATTGCCGGTCTATCCGCTGCATTGCCCGGAGCTGTTGCTTCATATACAGAGAAACCGGTTATCGGCGTTCCCGTTTCAGCAAAGCTCTCTGGTTTAGACGCATTATTAAGCATTGTGGAGATGCCCGAGGGCGTTCCGGTTGCCTGCGTCGGGATCGACAACGGGGCGAATGCGGCATATCTCGCGATGAGAATTCTGGCTCATCATTAACGGTGTCCTCAATGAGCAATTTACCGGTAATTTTACTGGTCATTCTGGGTTACTTGTTAAAAAGATTGAATATTGTTCGGAGGGAATTTGCTGATTCTATGATCAGACTGGTATTCTACGTCTTTCTGCCTGCCACTTTATTCTACTCTCTAATACAATTAGAGCTAAAAACCGGGCTATTGCTCCTGCCATTGGCCGGGATTTTTGTTGCCTCATCCTGCTATGCAGCTGCTTATCTGATTAGGAATCCCCTCCGGATGGAAAAAAAGACAGAGGGATCCTTCCTTATTACCTCCGGTATGATGAATCAGGGCCTGTTTATGTATCCATTCTTTCTCACGTATCTGGGCACCAACGGTTTAAGCTATGTTGCCTTTTACGATATTGGACAGGCATTTCTGGGCCTAACCCTGGGGTATTATATCGCAATCAGATATGGCAATAGACCCGCTAAAGCTGAGAATGTTCTGAGGAACATGTTGGGCTTCCCATCCCTGTGGGCATTCTCGTTCGCCCTGCTGGTAAATTATCTTGGATTCTATTCATCGATTGGGACAATAATCCCATTGATGGAGGTCCTACATAATTGCACCACACCCCTGATCATGCTCTCCCTTGGGATATTCCTTGAACCGAGAATTAGAAAACCTGATGCAATGTTGGGCGTAATATTTATCAGATTTGTGTTTGCCATGGGAATTGCAATTCTCTTTTCTCTCCTCTTTAATCTCAACGAGCTGGAGAGAATAACGGTTTTGGTCGCATCTACGGCGCCTCCCGCCATGTTAACCCTGGTTTATGCCGTCGAGGAGAAACTCGATGTGGACTTTACCTCCAAATTGCTGTCAATCTGTATCTGTATCGGCTTGATCTATACACCCTTATTGTTTGCACTGCTCTGACCCGGGTCGAGACATGGTTGATCATACATTAGTATAATTTCATGTATTTATAAAGAATAATGTTCAATAATTATGTATATTCATATTCCCATATCTCCTCCTGTGAGTCTAACCGCTTACGAGGGGAGAGGCGGGGGTGGTTGACGATGTTTTACCTCCATAAAAAACACAGGCTACATCGAAGTAATTCCTCGGTTATCCATGACTGCAGGTCTGATTCTAAATTCCTTGCGCCCTCTACGGAGTTTAGGTCTACCACCCCCGCTTCATACAAAAGAATACCCGGGTGGTTGATGAGATGAAGAACAAAATTGTTGTTTTATATATGCTATCATTATTGCTAATTCCGATAGCAACAGCGGATGAACTGGGATATGATAATGGAAGCTTCTTTGGCGGACTCCTGATCAATGATCATTACAGTGGCAGGGTCAGATTCACATCAACTATAGATGGAGAGCTCAGCCAGGTAAAGCTACACTGGTACAATCAGTCGTATTGTTGCGGTTCTGACTCTAAATTTTTCATTCTGGTTAATAATTCGAGATATACTGTTACAACAGAGGATTACCCGGTTGATTGTAGTGGTTGGCAATTTATACCTATCTCCAACTTCCCCGTGTATGAGGGCGAAGACTTCTATGTAGAGGTTCATTCATCTGAGGGGGATATGTGTCTATCGATGGCAAAAGATGATCCCTCTGTAAACAGATCGGAGCAATACGGTTACTTTAACAGCTGGACATTAGTTGATGAAGTTCTAAACGCTCAGAATTGGTCTACTTGCGAGCTCGCAATCAGAGCAATCGTAACAGAAACGACTTCCACCACCACAACTACAACATCCACAACAACTACAACCACTATCCCTTCTACGACCTCCACGACGATTCCAGAGGAGACCACTACAACAACACAACCAACGACGACAACTACAAGACCTTCATA
>Ga0164311_10001771_pt1 | contig 10834 bp, 13 predicted proteins | sample GuaBasSedimGuay2_FD_121796 | JGI IMG/M metagenome (GOLD analysis project Ga0164311, IMG submission 121796) | Subseafloor sediment microbial communities from Guaymas Basin, Gulf of California, Mexico - Guay2, Core 4569-9, 9-12 cm | ecosystem: Environmental > Aquatic > Marine > Hydrothermal vents...
GTCTAGTATAGCAGCTTCTACACCGGAGACTTCACGCCTCCTCCTAGACGCGAAGACCACCACGACGGCCACAACGACTACCACCGCTAGAGCAGCTGGCACAACAACGCTAGGTGGCAAGAGAGGTTGCTCCTCAACTCCGCTTCCTCCTCCACTACCACCTTCACCACTTGGAGGAGTAGTTGGAAGTATGTAGTCGAGCTCGTAACTACCAGGCTCGAAGCTCATGGAGAGCCTCCCCTCGACAACCGACATCTCGATTGGGGCATCGCTCACGTAAGTCACCTGAGCGTCCTCAGGCAAGATTAGCGTGAAGTTGTAGGGTGACTGTAGGCTTACGGTCCAGACCCCCATGCTCATCGAGCACAGGCTGTAAGTCAAGTACTCCACGAAGACCGTCGTGGACCCAACGGGATACACAGTCATGGCTTCCTCACCTAGGTCATAGGAGAGAGGTGTGCCATCTGAGTCGTAGACCAAGATGAAGTCGGGGTCTGGAGCGCCTATGAGCTGAACAGTCAGCTCGTAAGAGTCGACGCCGTGAACCTCTATGGTGACGTGAGCTAGGCCTCCAGGTCCAATGTCTATAGTGGCTTCAGCACTCTCATAGCTGCAGCTGGCGTGCTGAAGTGACATCAGAGCAGCGAGCATGAGGACTAGTATTAAGCACTTGAGCCTCATGGCACCCCCTCAATAATACGAGGAGGTCGGCTTTAGGCTTTCGCTATCTTGGAGGCGTAGCTTCGCTGAGGCAAGTTTAAGTAGGTTGAGATATTCTCTCTCGAGAAGAGGAATGAAGGAAGACATAGTCGAAGTTAGGGTTACAGGTATAGCTATGGCCAACACACCTCAAGGACCTGTGCCCGTAGCTTTATTAGAGGATGCAAATGAGAGAGTTCTGCTGCTCGTCATGGACGGCTCTCAAGCCATGGCCGTGCAGTCCACGCTAGACGGGCAAGACGTCCCCTCAACCCACAGCTTCATACTAAACTTGCTAAACACTCTAAATGCATCTGTGAAGCAGGCAGTGATATACGGAGTCTCTGAGTCTAGGTTTCTATCGAAGGTTGCCATAGACGTAGAGGGCGAGCTTAAGGAGGTTGAGGGGAGGGCTGGCGACATAGTGACGCTAGCCTTCGTGGCTAAGGCGCCTATAATGGTGTCCGACGAGGTCATGGAGAAGGTTGCCATAAACAAGAGTGAGCTCTACAGACCCTCCGAACCCGAAGAGGAGAGCGAGGAAGGCCTTGAGTAAACCTTCTCCCCTTTTTGTGTAGCCACTTGGAACAGTTCCAAGTAGATAATGGTTAAAGGCTTCGAAGCCCCAGTTGAGAGTGGTGGTCTGCGGTGAAGCTTAAGCTCATCCCTCCCCTCCTCCTGGCAATCCTGATGCTGTCGACTGGCTTCACACCCCTAGCTGGAGCTTACGGAGTGGCTGAGCCTAGCGGGGAGAACATTCACCTCAAGGTTAAGGCTCAAGTCATGGTGCAGGTGTGCGAAAAAGCTGAGTTGAGGCTACGCGAGCTCATGGAGGACTACAACATCACGCTACCCAGCGACTTAGCTGAAGCACGCCAAGAAGCCCTTCAGCTCATAGAGCAAGCCAGAGAAGCCCTTGAGCAAGGGCTTTACCAAGTAGCTCTTGAAAAGGCGCTAGACGCCATGAGGGGGCTGAGGCCACTCATCAGGTTCGTCATGAACCTAACAGCTCCACCTGACGTAGAGTCTCAGGTGGTTAGGTTTAGGCTTAACAATACGCTTCACCTACAGCTGAGGTTCTTAGAGAAGATTAAGTCGATGCTAAATGCCTCACTCCACTTCAACGTCACCATACCGCACGTGAACGTAAGCGAGGTCAAGGAGAAGGTCTTGGAGGCAATAGAGCAGCTCAAGCTCGGCAACTTGACGAGCGCCACTAAGCTATTCAACGAAGCCAAGGAGATGGTCAGGGAGCTTATAGGCAAGATAAGGAATGCAACCGACAAGATCATTCTGCCCATTAGGATTGAGCTCTTAGTCTCTAGGTTTACGGAGAGGCACATAGCTAAAATCCAGAGTGTAGCTGAAATGCTGCTGAACAGGACGAGCACCGCTGAGGAAGCCATTGAGAACGCCACTGAGAGAATAAGCTCGGCCGTAGCTAAGCTTGAAGAGCTTCTGGAGATAGCTGAGGCTAGGTGTAGGCCAGCTGTCGAGGGCATATCTAGGGCCATAGAGGCGCTTAATAACACGTTGACGAGGCTCAACGCCATTAAGAAAGCTCTTCACGAGCTCAACCCGGAGGAGCTCGTAGACTACGTCACAGACCTCGTGTCAACAGCTGGTAGCACAGCCTCCGGCATAGTTGAGCACATGACTTACCACCAAGCGAGAGAAGCTGTCCAGCACGCGGCAAACCAAGTCCAGGAGTGGATTCACAACGTGCTCCACAGAGGCCATGGAGGTAGAAGCCCATAACCCAACATAAACTCGGAAATCGGAAAATTATAAAACAATTTTTTGTTGGCAGTAGCTAGCCCCAGCCTAAGCTGGGGTGCGGCGGCTTGGCAGTCAAGAGGCTTAAGGTCAACTTGACCATAGACATACACTCCTACTAGTGTTCCTAATAGCCTCCACGGTGAGCGGCTTCATACTGCTCTACCACATACTCCCAAAGCTAATGGCTAGCAGCGGCCTTGCAGGCTATGGGCAGGCAGCTGTCCTGGAGTTCAAGCCCATCGAGGATAATACACATAGTTACGAGCATAGGCTTCCTAGTCTTCTCAGTAATCCACGTGCTACTCCACGTAAGCTGGTTTAGAGTTGCCTTTAGAGCCGTTAGGCCGCGAAGATAGGGTTACGCCCTCTGTCCCCGCCCTTCAACCATGTTTTTTACAAGCTTAAGCACAGACTCCAGCACGTCGCCAACCTTGCCGTGCACAACCACATCCGCTATATCGTCTAGAGGTGTTGGCTCCATATTTATTATGGCCAGCTTAGCACTTCTCCTCTTAGCTAAGACTGGCAGGTAAGCTGCTGGGTATACTTGGAGTGAGGTCCCTATGGCCATCATGAAGTCGCAGGTCTCAGCCTCAATGTAAGACCTAGTTAAGGCCTCCTCCGGTATGGGCTCATTGAAGAGTATACTCCCAGTTTTAAGTAGGCTGCCGCACTTCTCACATTTAGGTGGGAAGACCCCTGACTCTATGAGCCTCAGAGCCTCCTCGATCGGTATAACTCTTTTACACCTTATGCATACGGCTGTCCTCAAGTTGCCGTGGATCTCAATGACGTTTTTGGAGCCAGCCTTTAAGTGTAGGCCGTCGACGTTCTGAGTTATAACGGCGCTCAGCTTACCCATCTTCTCGAGCTCAGCTAGGGCGTAGTGAGCTCGGTTGGGCTTAGCCTTCATCATCTCCTTAAGCCTATCGAGCTGAAACCTCCAGAACTCGTCTGGGTGCTCCATGAAGAACTCTATGGTGCCTATCTTAGGGTCAACCCTCTTCCAAAGCCCCTGAGGGCCTCTAAAGTCCGGAATGCCGCTCTCAGTTGAAATGCCAGCACCCGTTAGAGCAACAGTCCTACGAGACTTAACTATGAGCTCAGCTATGGCCTCAACTCCTCTCGAAGCCAAGGCGCTCACCAAGCCCCTTACGCTCTTAGAAGTTAGCTACGTGGGCTTAAAGGGTTTATGCGGCTACGCTTAGACTTAGGAGAGATTTTCATGGCAATGTTTATATCGTGCTATAGCTCATAAACCTCTGAGGAGCTATGTCGTCTCGTGAAGCTGCGTGGAGCTTCGGGTGGAGAGGGCCTCAACCAATGGGTTGGGGTAGAGGACGAGGATGGGGTGGAGGATGGGGTCCTCCAGGCCCTGCGCCATTTCAACCAGTCGAAGCACCTCAATTACCCCCACCTCCACCAGGCGCTTTGAGGATTGTAGCAGCCACATTAGAGGATAGAGGTGTTGAGTCAACTCTATCCCCGAGGTTTGCTAGAGCTCCTTACATAACGGTGGTCGACGTAGTTCAAGGATCGGTTAGCAAAGCTACAAGCATACCGAACCCATTTGCCTCTCTACCTCATGGGGCAGGAGTTTCCATAGCTCAATGGATAATATCGATAGGAGCTAGAGCTGTCTTGGGCGTCGCCTTCGGCCCCAACATAGGCGTTGTGCTTCAGCAAGCTGGTGTAGCCGTCCACATGGTTCCGCCGAACATCAGGGTTGTCGACGCCTTAAAGATGGTGGGCATACTAAGGGCTTAACGAGGTCAAGAGTGTAGGCTTATGGAGATCGTCGTTGCAAGCGGTAAGGGTGGTACTGGAAAGACTTTCGTAGCCGCCAACTTAGCCTACTACATGAAGACCAGCGTGGAGCCAGTAGTAGCAGTCGACGCTGACGCTGAGGCTCCAGACCTGCTCTTAACACTTGGAGGCTCAGGAGAGGAGCTATTTGAGAAGCCTGTCAGCGCTTCACGCAAGGCTTCAATAGACTACAATAAGTGTACACAGTGCTTGAAGTGCTTGGATGCCTGTAGATTCTACGCGTTAAGGGTTATTGAGGGCAAGCCCTTCGTGATTGAGGAGTACTGTGAGGGCTGCAACGCCTGTGGCATAGTTTGCCCAGCTAACTGCATAAGCCTATATGTCAAGGAGACTGGGATCGTGAGGGCTGATGTATCCCGTAGCGGCGTCCCCGTGGTGACAGCCGACTTGGATGTCGGAGGCAGAAACTCCGGTGAGCTAGTGTTCCTAGCTAAGTCTGAGGCTTACGCGCTAAGTAGGGAGCTTAAGGCTAAGCACGTGGTGGTGGATGCTGCAGCAGGCATAGGTTGCCCCGTTATATCCAGCTTAGCTGGAGCTCATGTGCTAATAACCGTTGTCGAGCCCACACCTCCCTCCATAAGCGGCGCCAAGAGGCTCTTGGAGGTAGCTGAGAAGATGAGGGTTAAGCCCTTTGCGGTGCTCAACAAGTTCGACATGCCCTCAAGCCGAATCGACGACCTCACAGAGGAGCTCGGGGTCGAGGTCTTAGGCAAAATACCCTACCACAGGTCTGTCGTGGAGGCCTATGTCAACATGAAGCCCTTGCTCGCCTATGCACCTGACGGTGAGGTCTCTAAGAGGCTTAAGGAGATCTTCAATTACTTCGTGGAGAGCGTGTTGAGATGAAGGCCATAGCCGTAGCTGGGGGTAAGGGAGGTACGGGCAAGACCTTCGTGGCTGTTAACTTAGCACGCCTACTTTCAAGTAGGGATAAAACGCTGCTGGTGGATGCCGACGTCGAGAACCCATCAACTCTCTTCGCTCTGCCAGCTGAAGTTAAGGAGGTTAAGCAGGTGGAGTCCTTTAAGCCCTTGATCGACGAGGCTAAGTGCTCGAAGTGCGGCTTGTGTGTTAAGAACTGCCCTGAACACGCATTAGTCATGCTGGTCGACAAGAGGATCCTCTACTTCGAGGATTTATGCTCAGGCTGTGAGGTCTGTAAGCTAGTGTGTCCAAGCTCAGCAGTCAATAGGGGGTTGAGGGTTGAGGGGCTCTTCAAGTACGGGTCTTATGGTGAGAGCTTAGATGTTGTGGTCGGCGAGCTTAAGCCTGGGATTAGGAGGAGCGGCTTCATGATAACTAGGCTCATCGAGGAGCATAGAGGGCTATTCGAGAAGTACAGCTACGTAGTTGTGGACTCACCTCCTGGTTCAGGCGTCGGGCTACTCTCAGTCGTCAAGGAGGCCGACGTTGTCGTAGCTGTGAGCGAGCCCACCCCCCTCGGCCTAAACGACTTGAAGAAGTTCTTAACCCTACTCGAGAGGGTTGAGAAGAGGCTTAAGGTGATTCTAGTCGTGAATAAGCATGGCTTACCGGGAGGGCTTGAGAGAGACCTTGAGGAGGAGGCTTCTAAGAGAGGTCTGCCCGTGATAGCCATACCTTACAGCGAGCTCGTAGTGAAGAGCTACGTGGAGAGGAGGCCCATAGTGGACTTACACCCAGAGTCTCAGGTCTCGAAGGGGCTGGTGGAGGTCGCTAAGCTCGTCTCAAGCTAACTCGAAGAGAAAACTTATGTTACAACACATGGCTGTTTAGTCGTGGCTGAGGAATCGTTAAAGGTCAACTGCAGGGTTAATGGAAGGCTATGCGGCAAGTGCTGCTATGAGACTGAAATGCCTCTGACTAAAGCCGACATAGAGAGGATTAAGATGCTCGGCTTTGAGGAGAGCTTCTTCGCCCGCTTGGAGGGAGGAGTGCCGAGGCTTAGGAACATTAATGGTCACTGCGTCTTCCTAAACCCTGAGACCAATGAGTGCACGATATACCCCCACAGACCCTCAGGCTGTCGCCTATACCCACTCGTCTTAGACGTCGAGAAGGGCGTAGTAGTCGTAGATGAGCTATGCCCTAGAGCTAAGGAGATACCGATGGAGGTTGTTGAGGAGCTAGCTCCAAGGCTTCTAAAGCTTATAGAGCAACTCTGCGAGGAGAATACTTGAGGATTTAGCGTCCAGCTGAGCTCATGAGGTTTGAGGTTCTGTGCCCTCGAAGGGATACCCGAGAATGCTTAGGAGAGGGGAGAGGTTCAACCCCCTCGAGGTAGCTAAGCAAACTGAGGAGATAGTGTGTAGGGAGAGCTCGAGGAAGTACACGTCGTTCTACGCCACTGGCGTCTACGGCGGGATAGCCACAGGCTACACCGTTGGATGTTGCTTTAGATGCTTTTTCTGTTGGACGGACTTCAGCAGGGACTACCCTGAGCTCTACGGCGACTACTACACTCCTGAAGAGGCCTGCAACAACATAGTCAAAGCAGCTAAGAGGTGGAGGGTTAAGAAGGCTAGGATTAGCGGTGGAGAACCCACACTCTGTAGGAAGCACCTACTAGAGCTATTGGAGCACATGGAGGGGAGGGGAGAGGTTGAGCTCTTTATCTTGGAGACCAACGGCCTATTGCTAGGTGCTGACGAGAGCTACGTGAGGGAGTTGACGGGGTTTAAGAAGGTCTACGTGAGGGTCTCGCTTAAAGCCGGGACACCAGAGGCTTTTGAAGCCAGGACTGGTGCTTCAAGGGAGTTCTTCGAGCTCCCCTTCAAGGCCGTCAAGAGCCTCCTAGATCATGGAGCTAGGTTCCACGTAGCAGCTATGAGCGATCCAAGGTTCATGCCCCCGAGCGAGAGGAGGAAGCTCATCGAGAAGCTTGCTGAGATCGACGAGTTCGTAGCTGCAAACCTTGAAGAGGAGGTCTGCGACCCCTACGAAGCCACGATAGTCAGGATGAGCTACTACGGCGTAGATCCAGTCAAGTTCTTCGGGGGCTCCAGCCTTGAGGAGTGAAGTGCTTCTAGAGAAGCTTGTTACACTGTTCAGGTTAGCTGAGGTCGAGGGAGAGGACTTGACGCTCAACAAGCTCTACAAGCTCTTCAACCTCCAAGTACCCCTTGAGCTTAAGGAGCTGGAGGATCTGCCTCCACGGCTTGCCTTGACGTTGATCCACGAGGACCCCAGGCTTAGAGGTGTCGTGAGGAAGGCTGCTAAAGCGTATTTGAGAGAGAAGAAGGTTAAGATTTGAGTTGAGGCAGCTCGCACTTAAATGGTAGCTTGCTGCTGAAGGCGGAGATGGGCATGGACCTGTACTGAGTTATGAGGTGCCCCGACTCCTTAGCTATCTTCTCTATGTCGTCGAAGGTCTTAGCCGTGGCCACGACCACGTCCTTAACCATTAGTAGCCAGAGGTCCTCTAGACTGAAGCCCTTGGGCTTCAATAGCCTTATAACAGCGGCTTCGCCCATGACTACCATTAATTGAGGGCTTAGAGGATTTAGATAAGCCTATCACGTGCCTCTACGGGGAGAGCATGAACCTAAGAGCCGTACTCCCTGACAATTCGCCATATCAAAACTGGGGCTTACCAACACTCTGTTTTAAGCTCAACGTAGACAACGCCTAAAGCAAAGCTGGAGTCCAGATCCAAGAGTTGCTCAGCCTTAGACACCTTTTTAATTTCAAGTCACGCTTTAACTGTCTAATTGGTCAGCTGGCTTAGCTGAAGTCTGACGTGAAGGTGTTGACATGCCTCAACGGCGTGTCGCCTTAGGCGGTCTAGGTGGTGGAGGAGATGTCGGTGGGGCTTTGAGCCTAGCCATGCCTATTAGAGCCCTCGGACTTAAGCCCGTAGTAGTTTCCTTCAACGACTGTAGAGCTGATGCTATTGATGATGCCGAGAGTATTGGTAAAGCTGTCTTGAGGATTACCCCCAACAGCCGAAGCAGGCTTAGGCTCTTAGAGCCTCTAGTAGCCTCTCTAGACTTTGAGACTTATTTGGTGTGCCTCAAAGAGGGGCGTGATGAGGTTATTCGAGGGCTTAAGAGCTTGTCTGAAAATCTTGGTTTTGAGGTCTTCATCGCCGTCGACTTGGGAGGCGACTCTCTACTGTACGGTGATGAGCCAAGCTTGGGGAGCTACAAGGCCGACATGATGAGCCTAGCCGCGCTGTCAAAGGCATCTGAGGAGCAGGGCTTCAAGGCACTACTAGCTGTAGGGGCGTTAGGCCTAGAAGGTGGAGGTGTGCTGAGCCTCCCACACCTAGCCCGTAACTTAACTAGGTTTACTGACGCCTACTTGGGGTGCTACAAGCCGCCAGCAGAAGTACTGAGCACCGTGCTTAACGCTTTAAATTATCTTCTGTCTAGAGGCAAGTCAGCCATGCTGACACTATATAGAGATGCTCTTGCCGGGGCTGTGGGTAAGAGAAGGTATGACGTAGCCTACATGCACGGAGAGGTCTTAGTTGAGCCTTACCATGGGTACATGTTTATATTCGACGCACCCCTACTCTGCAAGCTAAGCAAGCTCTGTAGAGAAGTCAAAGAGAGGTGGGTGCAGGCAGTAAAGGAGGCAACTAAGCTAATGGTCAAGCCCAGCAAAGTTAAGGGGCAGAGCATTAACGTAGTAGTTCAGAAGCTAATTCGAAGACAAGTAAGCCTGAAAGAGCTACTTCAACAGCTCGAGTCTTCCTCCAGCAAGAGCTAAACTCCCTCTAAGCCATTAATGGTTGTGGACGTCAGCGTAGAAGACGAAGCAGAGTTTCGCATCAAAAGTGTTTAGATAAATTAAACACAGTGTTTAAAATCACTTTAGAAGACTCTTCTCTGGTGTTTTTAATTGGAAGTCTCTCATATATTGAGGAAGGCTGAGAAGGGAGGAGTCCTTTCAGTAGATGAGATAAGCTCATTGCTTGATGTTAAGGAGGCGTCTGAAGAAGCTCGTGAGCTCTTCGAGGTCTCAAGATTCTTAGCTGATAAGTTATTGCATCGGCATGGTAGGATATGGTGCGCCATAGGGTTAGACTATAGGCCTTGTAAGGTAAAGTGTAATTTCTGTTCACTTAGCGAGTGGTGGGGCCTCGTAGAGAAAGTCTATGAGATGCCTAAACCCGATGTGCTTAAGCTCGCGAGAGGCTTCATCGAGAAAGGAGCTCATTACGTAGTCCTTAGAACTACGGAGTTTTATAGTCCTGCTAAGCTCGTAGAGCTGGGTTATGACATCAACAGCATGAAGCCGAGAGATGTAAGGTTAGTAGCCAATACTGGTGAGGTGAGTATAAACTGGCTTAAGAAAATGAAGGAGGCTGGTTTCGAAGGCTTATATCACACGGTTAGGCTTCGCGAGGGAATAGATACAAGCATAAAGCCTGAGATTAGGTTGAGGACTATTAAGGCCATTAGAGAAGCGGGCCTCAAGCTCTATTATCTAGTGGAGCCAATAGGGCCTGAGCACACCAATCTCGAGATAGCTCAAGCAATAGATCTCATGAGGAAATTAAGGCCATCACTTATAGGCGCTATGGCTAGAAACCCCGTACCAGGCACTCCTCTCGCTCGTTACGGTCGAATAAGTGAATTTGACTTAGCAAAGGTCGTAGCTGCGTCGATTATAGCGACTCTACCAATGCACGAAGGGGTGGAGGCTGTATGCGTCCATCCACCTTCGAAACTAGCGTGCAAAGCTGGAGCTAACACCCTCGTTGTAGATTATGGCGCTATACCAAGAGAGAAGGACTTCGTCCTTGGAGCTTGGCGTGGCTTCGACGTTAAGGATGCCAAGAAGATGCTGAGGGAGGGAGGCTATGAAGTCTAAGTTGAGAAGCGCTTACGTCAAGGAGCTAATTGCAACTATCGCGTTTACATTTATGGCGTTATTATTAATGATACCAGTAGCAGCTATCTGGCCTCAATCCACCGATTTTGAGGTTTTAGGCCTGCCATTCCACTACATCTACTACGTAATCGCCATGCTCTTAGTCGCTCCCCTGCTCTGCTTCACCTACACGAAGATCATGAATAGAGTTGAAGCGGAAATCGAGAGGGAGAGAGAATGAATTTAACCACGATATCTCTCCTTTATGTTTCCATAATATCCGTAGCATTCATCGCGATAAGCGTAGTTCTTAAGCGTAAGTTGAAGGAGAGCTATGCGAGCTACTTTTTAGCTGATCGAAGCATAAGCGGCCTCGTTAATGGCTTAGCCGGCATGTCATGTTACCTCTCCGAGTTCTTATTTCTGGGCATGACGGGGGCTGTTTACGTCATAAAGTTTCCATTTATGGGGATTCTGTACGAATTCGCTATTTCAATCGTCGTCTTCCTATTCTTACTAGCACCGTACATTAGGCGATCGGGTTATTACACCTTAATAGATTTGTTCCACGACTGCTATGGAAGGGAGGCAGCAGCACTCTCCTGTATAGTCACTTTGTGGTTTTGCTTGGTCTTCTTCATAGGTCAAATGAAGGCTTTAGGCGTTACGTTAGAGTTTATGCTTCAAGTACCTTATGATGTTGCCGTGATTATTGGAGGTGCAGTGCTTA
>Ga0164311_10001773_pt1 | contig 10830 bp, 6 predicted proteins | sample GuaBasSedimGuay2_FD_121796 | JGI IMG/M metagenome (GOLD analysis project Ga0164311, IMG submission 121796) | Subseafloor sediment microbial communities from Guaymas Basin, Gulf of California, Mexico - Guay2, Core 4569-9, 9-12 cm | ecosystem: Environmental > Aquatic > Marine > Hydrothermal vents...
ACCACCTTCATCTGCTCATCGAATCCATTACCTGATACACGTACTATGTATACCCCCGGCGGGATGCCTGTTGCATCCCAGGATACAATTTGTTTCCCCCGGGCTGCATGTTCCTGCCAGGCATGGATCAGCTCACCCGATAAAGCAAAAGCACTGAATTGCAATCTGCCGGGATCAGTTAATTCGAACTCTATCATGAGCCTGTTTGTAAAAGGGTTTGGATAGCAGCTAGCCAGGATATCGTGCTGCAGCTGGTCGCCAATCCCCATATTTGGAATAACCTTTAATTCTATAGTAACAGCTAATTGCATTCCACCTGCATCGGTGACCAATGCTTCACAATAATAGTTTCCAAGCGAAAGCCCACCGGCATCAAAAGTGTAGGCAATATCTGCATACCCATAGCCAGGCAAAGATCCATGTACCGGTGAAAAGCCGATCCATGCCGGTGTATTTTCTATGCTGCAATGGAAAGGCAACTCAAAGCTTAGCAGGTTTTGCAAAGTGATATCCTGCATGCCTGTGGAATCCGGGCCCAGGGAAATGCTTACGGTGTCCTTATCAGCTATGATACGAGGGTTCATGAGCAAGCGGACTGCACTATCGACATTCAGCCTTCCTCCCGACACGCAAAGGGTATCAAATCCGGGCAGGGTATCGACCCCTTCAAGTATGATATTCTTTACGAATAGGGCAGCTTCTTCAGGATTTTCATCATAATGCTGAAGAAAATCTTCACCGGCAGCTGAATAGATCAGTGCGATGGCTCCGCTCAACTGGGGAGCCGCCATGGAAGTCCCTGTGGTATAACCGTAGGTGTTATTGGTTTTCGTGGAGATAATATTGCTTCCGGGGGCACCCAGATCAATGGATACCATTCCCCAGGCCGCAGTATTGTACTTCACATCATCCTTGGTGGTATTGGTCACGCCAATAATATAATCGCTGCTGAAATTGGTGGGTACATCACCCACAATATCGGCATTGGATTCATGGTTCATGGTAGCTGCCGCATTGAGGATCCCCAGGCTGCCCAGCGAGTCATACATCATACCCCAGATGGGATAATTTTCAGGATTGCCGAAATCCACTCCGAAAGAGCCATTCGTTACCACGACATAAGCTCCCTTTTGCCCATTGCTCTCTTCATAAAGTGAGCGCATTTTATATACATATGCGAATGCTTCCACCACGGTAGATTCAAAGGTGGAAGAGCCTGCTACAGGCATCACTTTGCAGTTCCAGCCTACTCCGCTAATTCCGATACCGTTATTCCCGATGGCTCCTGCTATTCCTGCTACTTTGGTCCCATGGCTTCGTACTGTAATCTCGCCAGTACTCGTAAAGGCATTCCAGCCATCATAGTCGTCAACATAGCCATTATTATCGTCGTCAATGCCATTGGCAGGTATTTCATGGTAGTTTTTCCAAAAGTTCATATCCTCATGATCAAGGTCGAAACCATCGTCGATCACAGCAATGATGATGGTATCGCCCAGGATGGTTATTCCATTATTCACGCTTACCTCCCATGCCTTTGTGGCATCAATATCAGCATCGACGACGCCACCGGTCTGCCCAATATTATACAATGCCCACTGCATAGCAAAACTGGGATCGTTTGCTAAAATATCACGTTGTGAGATGTAATGGTCAAATTGCGCTTTCATGATGCGCTGGTCTGACAGTAGTTGTTTCAAAAGATCATTGCCTTTCCCTGCTTCCATGTCATAGCTGCAAAGCCATATTCCCAGATCCTTCGACAGGCATCGTTCCGGCTTAAAGCCGGCGAACGAAAATGTCGCCTCCAGATCTCCGATCTTACTGCTTGCCGATTGATCCAATTGGATTATCAGCTTGCCGGGAACGGCATGAATATCCTCTTGTTCAACCGGTGTTGCGGAAGACAGGCAGAGCATAAGTGCTAAAAATGCCAGAGCAAAGATCTTTTTCTTCATGAGGTAAACAAAGTTAGGTAAATCAGCCCACTTATCTGATCAGCACCATTTTCCCGGTATACGGAATACCTTCTACCAGTATGCGGTAAAGATAGATTCCGTCAGGCAATGCATGTCCGCTGTTGCTGCGGCCATCCCAGGTAAAATTATACGAACCGGCCTCCAGCGTACTTGATGGTGAAAGGTCATACACCCGGCGCCCCTGCAGATCATATACCGCCGCATCGACCAGGCTTTTTTTCTCCAGTTTCACAGGGATCCTGGTTTCATGGCTGAATGGGTTCGGGTAGTTTTGCAAAGCAGTACCATCAGGCATTTCAGGCATTTCCTCAACACCCAGCAAGCTTTGCTTCACCTCAAAGAAATCGAGTATATTCTGCATCAGTGTTTCCATCTGGCAGGTGTCGGATGAGATCAGTCCACCCATCTCGAACATAGTCCCGATGGTTTTATAGCCACCCGCATCGTAGGCCACTGCTGCACAATTGGGGTATTCTACGCCTGTAAATATGGAAAATGCCGGTGGAGTGGGCTCAAGGTAATACAGGCATAGTGAGTTCTGTGCTGTATTTTCATAAGCCAGGCCTTCGGTAAAGGTGCTATCAACACCTCTGAGGATTTCATATCCTCCTGCACTGGTAACCGTAGTAAAGCCAAAGCGGTCGAGTATGGGAAGGTGTGGATCCTGCTCCCAGACCATTCGGCCCTCCATATACAAATTACCTCCATCATCGAGGTAATCGAGAAGCATCTGCCCCTGCTGCCAGGAAAGCGTATGACTGGTAAACATCTTTCCCACGCACAAGAATACCGATTGGTAGTTGCTGATGGAATTCGGAAATTTAGGGCTGTAGTTGCTTTCCACACCCATGTCCTGAAGATGCTCGTATATGTGTACGCCTGAGCCTGTCGACAGGTCCAGGTCAATAATATAAGCAGGCGTGCGGCCCACCCTCATACTAAAGTTCATTTCAGTATTCACACCAATTTCATCGGTAATCAAGAGGGTAAAATCGACCTCCGACCCGAAAGAAATGGAATAATCGGCCGAAAGGCTGAAAAGGACTTCCTTGTCCTCCCATGGGTTAATGGTACCGACATTGACAGGCTGTGAATTATTGATAGTAATTCCTTCATGTGATGATGAAAGTACCGCCACCGTATTGATACTTACACGGCTTCCTTTGTTCACAAGCCTGAGCTTCAGATCCTCTGTTTCTCCAGGTTCCAGGAGATTGATCTCATTCCTGACTTCGAAACCACTGAGTTCCATATCCGGTGCCGAACTACTTAAAATACATTCGCGATGATATGACAATGCTGCCGCTACAGCATTCAGATGTAACATCATCTGCGCATTATCAGCAATATCTTTATCGCAGGAACAGCTGAATGCACTGGCAATACTAATACTCTCTCCGGGGGCGATCTGTTCAAGCAGGTACTGATTGTCCAGAATCTCTAATTCGTGGTATTCAGCACTCAAAGAAAAGTCAATATTCTGAATGCCGGCCGTTCCTCGGTTTACGACATTGAGATCCAGGTAGGCGATCTGGCCGTTTTGTATCGAAAGATCGTCCTCTCCATTCATACTTATTGAAAACTCCAGCGCATCGGTGAACAGACAGGTTTTTGTAGCACTGAGCAAGGTATTATCAGTTAATGCAAACTTTAGCTCTGCGAGTGTACTCTCCTGGCTTTCCATGATCTCCAGCAGGCCGTCTTTCGAAACGGTGATCTCTTCAGGCTGTGCTTTCGGGAAGAATTCAATTTTTGTCCCGGAGGGAATACCCGGTGGGTCGGGTAGATCAGGCAAACTATGATGAAAGAAATCCCCGTCGGATATGCCTGCCGTCCAGCGGATGGGCTCATCCAGGGTCATCTCATCATAGAAGAATTCTATCCTTCCATCAGGGTAAAGGCTTACAGCAAAGTTAATATCGAGCCAATCCTTGTCAAAAGTTGCAGTTTTCCATCGAAAAGTAGCTTTTGTCTCATCCCCTTCGTACCACACTCCATCATCCGTTCCCTGATGCACGAACAGATCCTGGCTCAGAAGAGGAGCAATAACGCGACTGTTCTTCAAAAAATAGTCGTTGTCAACCAGGTATGACCAGAAATACATATTCTCATCGATAAAAATATACCCACCCGAGGATACCACCAACGTACCATAGTAGTTACCATAGAAGGGAAATTCAAAATCCAGCACCTGCATAGCCAGGCTGTCCGTCCAGCTGTTATTAATGATCTGCACTTCGTCCACTTCAGGAAAAGCAGCTTCGGTACTGTTCATCACATAGTTCCTGTCGAGCTGCCACTGATAAGGTTGTTGCCCGCCCGTTGCTTCAAGCTGAATACTCATTGGCTGACTCGCTTCGTATACCGGAATGGATTCCGTTACTATCGTCAGATCGTTGGGTGCCGGCTCATATATGACCGACATCATGGTCCTTCCATTGTCATTGAGTACTACATTCTGCTCTTCACAAACAGTCTCTGCTACGCCATCCTGGTAATCGATCAGGCTGAAGTTCTTTATCTGTCCGTAGCCCTTATTGTCAGGATCTTTTTCATCCACGATCAGGAAAAACTTATAGGGCATCCCTGCTTCCACATGGGAAAGCAGCGGACTCACATCAAGACCAAATTCAATGGTCTTATTTGCCTCGGTGGTATCGTTCCCCTGCATATAGTGCCATCCCCCCTGGTAATTGAAAATGGTATAGGAATGGATATGTTCAGGCTTATTGGATGTGAGGTCTGAAGATATGCCGGCCTGCACACGTACCGCCTCCCTGTAATCATGTTCCAGGGTCACCTTATATGTCATTCGTGTATCGTGTTCTGCCTTTGCTTCAAGCACATGAACAGTGTTGGTCCAGATGCCTCCCTCTCCGAATCTATCGGCCAGGGTCTTATACATCATGTAGCAGTAGCCACTATCGGCCCAACCCTCTCCATAGCTGTTACAAAATTTCATGGCCCCGATCTCCCAGTCGCTGACATCAAGGACACCATCATTGTTGAGGTCTATATCGTTGGTAAATTTCCCATCCTCATTATAATCGTAACGGATGGAGTCATTATAACCTATAATGGTCATCCCGTGCAGTGCTTCGGGACACCAGCCGAGGATCACATGCTTTCCTGTCTGTGGGGATTCCGGAGGAAGGATGGCCATATCATAGGGGCTGCAGGCAATAAAACTGGCCAGCCCGCCCGCAGGGGAACCGTCCATGTGGTCGTTGAGCCAGTGCTTCAGGGTGATGATACCTTCTTCATCGCCTACATAAATCTTCTTTATACCAGAGATGCGGTTGTTCATGGCATTGTACCATTCATCATAACCCGACATCCATCGTTGGCCACCGCCCTCATAAAAACCACCATAGTCGGTAACACTCGGTGTTCCATGATACTTCAAAACATCCATGGTAAAGAGATAATTCACTCCCCACCAGCCATTGCCGCCATTAAAAAAATTCCAGGCAAAATGGGTGGTGTATTGATGGTCAGGGTCATCACCCGGCTGGTCCCTCAGACGATTGATCTCATAAGTGAAATTATATGCAATGCTGGTGGATTGCATGCAGTTCGGATAGCTTTCCTGGGTGAAGATGGGCCTCCGGAACCATTTATATAATGAATTGTCTATACTGTCGGGGAGTGATCTCGACTTATAGTCTGTCGGAAGTATGAGTTCTTCGATGGTATTCAAAATCGCTGCATCGGCATCCGTCAGTGGAGCAGTATTCCATTGCCCTGCCGGGATAGCTGTACGCTCATGCTGCTGCGAAAATGCTATGATAGTGATCAGAAAAAAGAGCAGGGTCAGGGTCCGCTTCATAAAAATGAGGTTTTTGCGCAAGTTATTGAGTTATCCGCTGATTGTCAAGATAAATAAAGTTAGTGGTACGAATCGGTCAGTTTGCGGTTAGTTTAGTATAAGAGTGCCTCAAAAGTACTCATTTCATGAAAATCCATTCTGTCTTTAAAAAGGCAGATTGAACTTTTTCCGATTCCTTTTGTAAGGTTTTCTATATACTCCCGACTGACAAATAAATAACTATTGAAAAAACTACGGATTATTCTTTTGATCGCTGTAATGTTTAGCGGACACAGCATATTTTCGCAGGGATGCAATGATGCCGGTTTATGCAGCATGGGCGACCTCGACGGACAGGGTCTCACTATGGGTAATAAGTACAACACCCAGATTTCCTATTTCTTTGGTCTGGGAGAAAGGCAAACACTGGTCAATACCGTCCAGTTCGAGCAGCGCTTCAGGCTGTTTGACGACAGGGGACAGATCTTCATACAGTTGCCCTTCCATTATATTTCCGGAAACCTCGGGCAAACCTACGGGGTGGGTGATATCAGTGTAGGGTTTAACTACACCTATCTCAGAAAGAAAGACTTGAGCGCGTCATTTTTGATTGCCGCCAAGCTTCCGCCCAATACTTCCAATAAAACCATCGATGATAAAGGTGCCCCCATGGTATACCAAACCAGCCTGGGAACCTATAGCCTTGCATTAGGTGCCAACTTCTTTTATAAAAAATGGCAGCTGGGCCTGGGATATTTGAAACCCTTTGGCAGCAACAGCAACTATTTCTACTATGCCGAATGGCCCGACAATGAAGATGCCCTGGAATACACGCAGATGCATGACCTGGCACGTGGCGATGACGGTATGATCAGGCTGAACAGGTTTTTTTACACTAAAAAAAGCCGCTATAATGTTGGCCTGCTGGCCCTGTATCGGATACAGAAAGATATTGTCACCCAGGGGGGAAACCGTGTTGCACTGGATAATTCCGATGGCCTGACATTGAACATAAACCTTGGATACCAGCGGGTGCTGAAAAATGAGGATGCCATCACTCTGTCCGTTGCCGCTCCTCTCATCACGCGTGAAGTACGCGTTGATGGTTTAACCAGGACATTTGTATTGATGTTCACCTATGCATTTGGCAAGAAAAGTGATGATGATGTATTTAAGCCAGCGAAGTTTTAAAATAGTATTAGGTACCAGGTACCAAGTATCAGGTACATGAAAACGATACGTTTAAGTTTTTTCATGTCCTTGTACCTTGTACATAATGCATTGTACTTAATACATTGTACCTGATCCCTTGTACATCTACAATAAAAATATCGACTCTGCCATTTCCACAATGAGTTTGTGGTCGAAGGCGAGTTCTGGCAGATCATTTAATTTGAACCATTCTGCTTCATCAGCATCATCGCCCGCTTTGGCTACCGCACCAATTGGAAGGTATCCTACATAAGCCACGGATACTGTATGCCCCCTGGGATCGCGTCCCGGGTCGCCAAAGGTATGCATCTGTGTGAGCAGTATGCCGCTCAAGCCTGTTTCTTCTTCCAGCTCCCTGGCGGCAGCAATTTCCAGAACTTCATCCTTATCAACAAAGCCTCCGGGCAAAGCCCATTTTCCTTTGAAGGGATCATTTCCACGCTTGATAAGAAGCACCTCATGATCTTTCTCTGACTGCCTGAAGATGATGATATCTACTGTTACTGTGGGACGGGGGAAAGGGTAAGTGTATGCCATAGATTTTTATTTAAAAATAAGAAAAAAAAGAACGCCCCTGAGGATTCAGGGGCGCTCATGCACCTAATGTTTAACTAACATAAAATTAACACTACAGCTTTTTAAAGCTGAATTTGGCAAAGTACTGTTTACCTATTGTTACGCTGCCATCTCTTAAACGTATCTTCTCGATGCTTGAAACCACATGGTCGACGAAGGACTCATTGCTTGATTGGGTGCTTTCAACTTGAATGAATCCGTCATCATCGTATGAAAAACCAACGAGCACGCATTCTTCCGCTGCAGCATTCTCTACTTCTTGGGGATAGACCATCACATCTCCGAACTGCTGGAGGATATCTTGTGGTAAGCCGGCCGCATCCTGTGATTCGTTGAGGTTGATCACGATGAGGTTGCTGGTTGATGGAATCGTCAACTCTGTTGGCATGGTTTCAGTTTTCCCTTTCGGGTGAGTTCCTTTTGATCCGTCTCCATCTGCATAGGCAGAAAGGGAGATCATGAACATTAAAGTGAATAAGCTTATTACTGTTGTTTTCATTTTACACATTTTTGGGTTACACATTCCGGTTTGGTTATATAGCATCTAATTCTGTGCCATAATTATAATTGTCTTTATTTCAGCGTATTACAAAGGGTGTTAATTTTACTTTAACCTAAACATGTGTACAGATTCCGTTCACTTCTGTTCATTAGCGTACAGCCATTCAAAGAACATTAATTTTGTGTTACATCAATAAGACGCCGTAACAACTGGATGTGTTACATCTTAGAGAGGTATTGTGAGGAATAGTTTAATTTCACCAGTTGAATCGGTTGAACCGTTTCGTGGGGAATTTTTGAAATTTGAATTACTACTGTCCGGGGAAAATGAACTACAACTCCTGGGGTGAGAATAGCTTATATTTGAAGGAGATCTCCTCATAAAGAATTTTCCCAAGCCCTCCTTTACTCAAATGTCGAAAAAGTGAACACCACTGGGCATTTCACCAATTCAATCAAAATTTAAAAATATCACACATACCACACCCGATTTAACTGATTTAACGGATTCAACAAATTTACCAGTTTAACACCCTGAAAGGACTATCACAAACTCTCCCTTAAGAGGATTGGTTTCGAAATGAGCGATGATCTCGGGGAGGCTTCCTCTAACGGTTTCTTCATATATCTTGCTGATCTCCCGTGAAACGGATGCCTGTCTCTCCTCGCCAAATACTTCAACAAATTGTTTAAGGGTTTTAAGGATGCGATGGGGGGATTCGTAGAATACCATGGTGCGTTTCTCATCCAGCAGATTCTGAAGGCGGGTCTGCCTGCCTTTTTTATGTGGAAGAAAACCTTCAAATACAAAGCGATCGCAGGGTAGTCCTGAGCCCACCAGAGCAGGGACAAATGCCGTAGGACCGGGCAGGCAACTAAGTTCAATGCTTTCTTTGATACATTCCCTGATGATAAGAAAGGCCGGATCGGAGATCCCGGGCGTGCCGGCATCACTTACCAGGGCTGCAGTCTCACCTGCCTTTAAGCGGTCGATGACTTTCTGTAGTACCTTATGCTCGTTATGCTGATGATAGGCCATCATCGGCTTTGAAATACCAAGATGTTTCATCAGATTGCCTGATGTGCGGGTATCTTCAGCCAGGATGAAGTCCACCTCACCCAAAATATCGATGGCGCGCTTCGTAATATCGGCCAGGTTTCCTATGGGTGTTGGTACTATATACAGCATAATTTAAGCATTGTATTTCGACTTCACGATCTTTTTCAGCCTGTGATAGGCCTCTGAATTATCTGCCCAACCATATTCATTCCTGTAGCCCTCAATGGCATGATCGGCGGCTTGTATTTCGCCAACTGTATTCAGCTTATCAATCGCATCATTGTATACAGAAGGATCCCCTTTAAACAGCTCATTGATAAAAAGAAACTTATCATTGATCCCGATAGCCATCTTTAGATCCTCTACAGCATGGGGATGTACCGTTGCAGCAATGGTGTTATCCCCTTTTGCCTGGAAAGAATCGGCAATGGTGGTCGGGCCGGAAAAGAGATCAGCAGTCGTTTTGTGTTCAGTCTCATTCTCAAGCAAGTCCGAACTCCTGACTTCGCTCTCGGAGTTTACTTCCGGGATGGGGGACGGGGGGGGTTCTGGTTGCTGGTTCCTGGCTACTGGTGGCTGGTGGCTGGCTACTGGTGGCTGGTCGCTGGTTACTGGCTCCTCGTAGCTGGTTACTGGTGGCTGGTCGTTGGGTTCCGGTATGTCCGAACTCCGCACTTCGCTCTCCAAACTTACTTTAGGCGCTTCAGGAGCCGGTATCTCCGGCTCGGGCTCTACCTTCACCATTGGCACCTTCTCAACCTCATTTACAATAACTACTTTCTCCTTGATTTTGGGCTCACCGGTTTCAAGAGCATGCACAAGATTATATATCTCCTTGATCTTTTCACCCATTACCTCTACATCGATCTCATGAAGCTGTTCCGGCTTTTTTTCCAGTCTTTTAATATGGTAATCGAGGATAGTAGCGTGCTTTGCGATCTCTTTCAAAAGTGCCTTATTGTCCATTTATGCAAGGTATTATTATGTTATGAATTGATTTTATATAAGGATGGCAAATCCAAACATTTTGTCCCTGAATAATTTACATCTAATCATCCACAACAAAGCAGGAATTTGTACCTTTGTATTATCAACGAATAAAGATATAAAAGATTGAGTTGGGGCAACACCAATGTTTTTAGAAAAGTCAAATAATGGAGAAAGAAGCGGCTGGATCGAGGTAATCTGCGGTTCTATGTTTTCCGGCAAGACCGAGGAACTGATCCGTAGGCTTAAGCGGGCCAGGATCGCAAAGCAGAAGGTGGAGATCTTCAAACCCTCTGTAGATACTAGGTATGATGAGGAAGACGTGGTTTCACATGATGCCAATTCCATCCGTTCCACGCCTGTACAATCTTCCAACCAGATACTGCTGATGGCCAACGATTTTGATGTAGTTGGCATTGATGAAGCCCAATTTTTTGATGAAGAACTTTCTTCCGTTTGCAATACACTTGCCAATAATGGAGTGCGTGTGATCGTGGCCGGCCTCGATATGGATTATCTCGGAAAACCATTCGGGCCCATCCCTGCCCTTCTTGCAACGGCAGAATATGTGACCAAGGTCCATGCTATTTGTCCTTATTGCGGCGACCTGGCCCAATACACCCACCGAACTGTTGACCAGGACGGACAGGTGATGCTTGGCGAAGCAGAAGCCTATGAGCCACTTTGCCGCAAGCATTATATGGAGA
>Ga0164311_10001776_pt1 | contig 10825 bp, 10 predicted proteins | sample GuaBasSedimGuay2_FD_121796 | JGI IMG/M metagenome (GOLD analysis project Ga0164311, IMG submission 121796) | Subseafloor sediment microbial communities from Guaymas Basin, Gulf of California, Mexico - Guay2, Core 4569-9, 9-12 cm | ecosystem: Environmental > Aquatic > Marine > Hydrothermal vents...
TACTAGAAGAGAGCTTGAAGCTTTAGTTAGAGATATTATGGAGGAAGTTGAAAAATCTGGTGATGGTTTTGTAGAAATTAGAAGAGACCGTTCAATAATAATACAATTGAATACTTATAGGATTGTTGTCACTAAGCCTCCGCTTTCAGATGGAATGGAAGTTACGGCTGTTAAACCAATAATAAAGTTGAGTTTAGAAGACTATAATTTGCCTAGAAAACTTATGAAGAGACTTGAAGAACAAGCTGAAGGTATACTAATTGCTGGGCCTCCAGGAATGGGAAAAACAACTTTTGCTCAAGCATTAGCTGAATTTTACAGTAGTATGGGTCAAGTAGTTAAAACTATTGAGAGCCCAAGAGATATGGTTTTGCCTCCTGAAGTAACACAGTATTCTAAGACTGCTGGGAGCTTAAAGGAAATTTATGATGTTTTACTTTTAAGCAGGCCAAATTACACTGTTTTCGATGAAATGAGAAATGCAACTGACTTCAAATTGTATGCAGATTTAAGGTTGGCTGGTGTTGGTATGATAGGTGTTGTTCACGCAACTACACCTATGGATGCAATACAAAGATTTATAGATAAAGTTGAACTCGGACTTATCCCATCTATTATAGACACAGTTATTTTCATAGAGAAAGGCCATATATCAAAAGTTTACGCTCTGGAAACTACAGTTAAGATTCCTCACGGCCTTGCAGAGAAAAGCCTCGCAAGACCAACAATAGTAATTAAGAACTTTATGACTGGAGAGCCAGAATTTGAGTTATACGTATTCGGAAAGAGAACCTTTGTAGTTCCACTTAAATCTAGACGTAATAGAGTTGAAGAAGCAGTAGACAGTTTCCTCTCCAGATACATTCCAGAATATCGCATAGAAATTGTTGAAGGAGAAGCCATAATATTTATTCCTCCGGTGTATATGCCGTCTCTATCAAGAAATAGAATGAGAAAACTCGACAAATTAGTGAGAAGATTCGGATTACACTTAAGAATAGAACCAGAAATATGAAAAAACCTATTTTAGGCTTTTAGTTGATATTACTCTTACGGCTGAGGCTTTAAAACTTGCATATATTTCTTTTCCAGGTTTTATCTCAAGTTCTTCATAGCTTCCTCTCGTTATAACAGCTCGAAGATTTAATTTTCCCCTTTCGATTTTAACGTGGATTAGAGGGCCTTTGTCTTCGACTTCAACAACTTTACATTTTATTGTGTTTCTTGCGCTAGTCTTGATTAGAGACTTAGAGAGAACAATGTCTTCTGGTCTAAGCATTAGTAGAGCTTTTAATCCCTGCATTAAAGGTTTTTTGTGCGCAATTACTATTTCTATATCTCCAACAGAAACATTAACTACTTCCCCATCGGATTGTTTTACTATTCCCTCAATTAGATTTGGTATTCCACCAACCCAAGCAGCTTCAATAGTTTTAGGATTCCTTAAAACTTCTATTGGTTTTCCAACTTGAATTATTTCTCCGCCTATCATGACGGCTATTCTATCTCCTAGTTCTGTTGCTTCTAGAGGGTCATGCGTGACATGAATTGCTGTGAATTTAAGTTTTGAGTGTAGTTCTTTCATAAAGTCTTTTACTTTGTTTTTTGTTGCGGTATCTAAACTGCTTAGGGGTTCGTCTAAGAGAACTGCTTTTGGCTCTGTTATTAGTGCTCTTGCAACCGCTACTCTCTGCATCTCTCCTCCGCTTAGGGTTTTAGGCATTCTGTTTAAGAGTTCTCTTATCCCCATAATTTCAGCTACTTCTAAAACTCTTTTCTTTACCTCGTTTTTCCCGACTTTTCGCGCTTTAATCCCATAAGCTATGTTTTCGTAAACTGTCATGTGAGGCCAAAGCGCATAATCCTGTGGAACATAAGCTAAACCTCTTTTTTCTGGTGGAAGTTTAGATACATCCCTTCCTTCAACGAAAATTTTTCCTTTTAAAATTTTTCTGAATCCTGCTATTGCCTCTAGAAAGAGGGTTTTTCCAGCTCCACTCGGCCCCATTAAAGTTAAGTATTCACTTTTTCTAATTTTGAGTCTATTCACTTTTATTTCGAATTCTCCAGCTTTTAAGTGTAGGTTTTCAATTTCTATCATTTTGTCCACCTTAGGAGTCTTACTCCTCCTAAGACGAGTAAGCTTGCGATTAAGAGGAGTACTGATAGGGAAGAGGCTGCTTTAAGTCCACGTGTTAAGAACCACTCGTAAACCAGGACGCTGCCTACTGTTGGGTGGTATGCAACTATCATGACGGCCCCTACTTCACTTATAGCTCTAGCTACACTCATAAGCCAGCCAATAAGTATGCTCCTAGAAGCCAGTGGGAGGGAAACAGTTGCAAAAACTCTAGCTGGTCCAGCTCCGAGACTCCTAGCAACTTGTTCAAGTCTAATATCAACTGAGTCAAATCCTCTTCTAGCAAAATTTACTGCAAATGGCGATGACACAAAACTCATAGCTAAAATTACCCCAAATAAGCTATCTTCAACTTTAAGGCCGATCGCAGTCATAAGCGAGCCTATTGGAGCTCTACTATTAAATGCAAGTAAAACCGCTATACCAGCAACAGTATGCGGTAAAACAAGCGGTAAATCCAATATACCCTCTACTATGCTTTTGCCCTTAAAATCTAAACGACTAAGTATGAATGCTAAAGGAACTCCAAAAACTGTTGCTATAGTTGCAGATGCTACGGCTGTTTCAAATGAAAGAAGAACGGAAGAAATAGCTTTAGTATTTGTTAATACGCTGAAAACTTCTGATCCTGCTGTTGTTATAAGAAAAAGTAGAGGAATTGTAAGAAATGCTATGAGAATACTTGCAAATCCGGATACTGTAATAAGAAACCATTTAGCTCCAGCCAGCGGAGAAGCTTCTTCACTCATAGCACTCAACTCACTTCAGCGACAATATTTTCAAGCCAGCTAGGGGCTTCTCCGATTATAGTTGGCTTTAAAGGTTTAAAGCCATTATCCACCAAAACTTGCACTCCTTTATCACTTAATAGAAATTCAACGAATTTTCTAGCTAAATCTGGATGCGGTGCATTCTCTGATATCGTTAATCCATACGCTATTGAAGCTGCACTCAAAATCCTGATTTTTCCTCCAGAACCGTAGATTTTTACTGAAACTTTTGAATACCAGCCGTCTAAGCTTGGATTTGCTAGATTTACTTCTTCTGGAAGTTCCACGAACATTAAGTGCTTCGATACTGCAACATTTCGATACTCAAAAGCATAGTCTATTACTCCAGCTTCTAACAACGATATGAGATCAACTGATTTTTCACGCACAAAAATCTTAGCGGAATCTGGGTTTACGCCAGTAGCATCTATGAAAATTCCTGTTTCATTAATGTTGAAGCGTATTTCAGCATGTTCCTCTAAAACTTTGAGAGGTTTATAATTCTCATACTTCTTTGAGGCTAATGCTAAAACCATGAGAGATCTGTATCCGCATGGATCTCTATTTGGGTCTGAAAATCCAATTCTTACGTTTTCTCTTAGAATAATTTCGAGCCAGTTTTCGTTGTTTATTTCTTCAGCGTATAAGCTTTTGTTTGTGTATGCAATGACCATTTCATTTGATGCAAAAATTAAACACCAGTTTGCATATCCACCATCAAACATAAGACTTGGAATAAGCCTGTAGTCAGCGCTCATAACAACATCAGCTGGCTTATGTAAATCTACAACTTTCCTTATGGCGTCTACACTTCCACTTGGCTCATTAAGCACTTTAATTTTGTATTCTTCCATTAATATAGAAGCGTAGTCTTCAACAGCTCCGGTTAAACTGCCCGCATGAAAAATTATTAGTGTTTCATACTTCTGAGATTGTTTTGTGTATGTATATGCTATGATTCCAACAATGATAATGGCTATTATTATAGAGGTTATCAGCAGTTTTGTTTGCATTTTTCTATTCACCGATATGCGCAGTTATACACATCGAATATATAAGATTTGTCTCCTCCCCCACACTACATTTATTACTCTTACCTTCAGTAATCTGATTTGGAGAAGAAATTGCCTTTTAAAGGACGCTTGGGTATTTCCCTTTACAGCCATAGTTGGATTAGAAAAGCTCAAATTGGCTCTAATAATTAACGCTATAGATCCCAAAATCGGTGGAGTACTCGTAAGAGGCCCTAAGGGCTCGGGAAAAACAACTACTGTTAGAGCTCTAGCTGATATTTTACCACCCATAAAAGTTGTTAAGGGGTGTCCTTTCAATTGTAATCCGGAAGACCCATCTAACATGTGTGATGTGTGTAGAAGCAAGTATGAACGTGGAGAAAACCTTCCAGTTGAAGAGAAAAACATGGTTGTTGTAGATTTACCGCTTGGAGCAACAGAAGATCGTGTCATAGGGAGTTTAGATGTTGAAAAGGCAATAAAATATGGAATTGAAGCTTTAGAGCCAGGTATACTCGCAGAAGCAAACCAAAATATACTTTATGTTGACGAAATAAACTTGCTTCCGGATCATGTAGCAGACGACTTATTAGATGCTGCTGCAACTGGCTGGAATGTAGTGGAAAGAGAAGGAATATCAGTAAAACACCCTTCACGCTTCATATTCATTGGGACAATGAACCCAGAAGAAGGAGAACTTAGACCTCAGCTCTTAGACAGATTTCCACTTTCAGTTTCAGTTGAAAATGTTTCTTCAGTAGAAGAACGTATGGAAATAGTAAAAAGAAATCTAGAATTCGAAAAAGATCCAGAAGGATTTAGAAAGAAGTATAAACCTCTCCAAGAAGAACTTAAAAAACGCATAATCGAAGCAAGAAGAAATTTAGAAGAAGTAATCATGCCAGACAACATTCTCAAAATAATCTGTAAAGCGTGTTTAGAACTAAAAGTGGATGGAATGAGACCAGATATAGTAATTTCTAAAGCGGCTAGAGCTTTAGCGGCTTTTCATGGAAGGAAAACAGTAACACTTGAAGATGCTTTAATTGCTGCTGAACTCGCTTTATCTCATAGAACTAGAGAAGGTGGATTTAGGGAACCTGCATCTCCAGAACATATAAGAAGAGTTTTCATGAGAATTGCTCAAGAGGTAGGCATGGAAGAATACAATTCAAATAAGAAGTCTAAAGAGGCTTTAAGTGTTAGAGAAAGCAAAGAGAGTGAAAGTGTTCTTAGCAAATTAAAAATCAAACTGCCCAAAGTTATTTCTCAGAAAAACGTAAAGAAAAACAAATCTAATTCAAAAGCTTGTGATGTCGATGAAATATCAAAGTATTATTGGGCTAAAGTTAAAGATGCGCTTTCTGATTTTAAACCTCTTGTTGGTGGCTTTCGAATTCCAAAATCTTCAATTGAGAAAAAAAGTGAAGGAAAATCTGTTTTTAGTAGTGTTATCAAACGTTTCACATATAGTTTTAAGTCCTTTTTTCGTAAAAGTTTAATGGATAAGCGAATTAGGAGAAGCATTGGTAGAAGAGTTGAAACCATAACTAGTTTGCGTAGAGGAAGACCTTGGAGTTGGAAACTTCCTAAAGGTAAACCTAAAGATGTGCATTTACCCGCAACAATTAGAGCGGCTGCGAGAAAACAGAAGTTCAGAAGTAAGCCTGAAGATTTAGCTTTGAAAATTGAAGTTTGCGATGTTAGAGAGAAACTTAGAATTTACAAAGCCCCTATGACGGTTATTTTTGTCGTTGATGCAAGTGATTCGATGATAATTGAACTTGACGCTGTGAGAGAAACTCTCATAAGACTTCAACAAGATGTGCAAAGATATAGAGATAAAGTTGGCATTGTAGCATTTAAAAACGCTGGAGCTGTGGTCGTGCAATATCCAACGAACAATTTAAGAATTGTAGCTAGAAAACTAGCGAAAATACGTGTAAGTGGTTTTACACCACTTGCAGCTGGAATGCTTAAGGGACTTGAAGTTTTAGAGGATGCTATGAGGAGAAATCCAGGAACGGTTCCAGCTATGATAATTGTAACAGATGGAGGGGCAAATGTTCCACTTCAAAAGAACATGTATTCTAGCGGAATTCTAGACGTCAAGACACATGATGTTAGTTTAGCTTTATTTGAAGATCCAGCCATAAGAGACGTTGCTTGTGTTGCTAAACTCATAAGAAGAAAACGCATTCCAGTCGTGGTTGTAAATACGAATCCATGGGATGCTAGAGGTTTTTCGGTAACTAAAATGATTGCTTCAATTACCGGTGGAACGTTACATAAGATTGAAAGACCGGAACTGTGGGATTCAGATATTAAATTTACTACTAGAGACGAGATGGTTAGAAAAGTTTCAGAAGCTGTTGTAAGTGATTTAGATAAGTTTGCAATATCAGGATGGAAAAGAACATAAGCTTAAAACATAAATTGGTTTAATCTCTAAACGTTAATTGAGGTGTATTTCATGAGCAAGCCAGTTGATGTAGGCTCCCTTAAAGAAGGAAAATATGTAATAATAGATGGAGAGCCGTGCAGAATAGTATCCTACGCTAAATCTAAGCCTGGGAAACATGGATCAGCTAAAGCTAGAGTAGTAGCGATAGGAATTTTTGATGGTGTAAAAAGGACATTTGTAAAGCCTGTGGATGCACAAGTAGAAGTTCCAATAATAGATAAAAGAGATGGGCAAGTAGTTGCAGTTTTACCGAATTCAGTTCAAATAATGGATATGGAGACATATGAAGTATTCGAAAGCCAACTACCAGAAGAGGAAGAAATAAAATCCAGACTACAGCCTGGAGTAGAAGTGGAGTACTGGCGTATTCTTGGGAGAGCGAAAATAATGAGAATCAAAGGATAAAATAGAGCAAATAACAAAGGAAAAAACGAAAACCGTTTTGGAGATGGTTTTCAAGTGGAAGTTCACCAAATTAAACTACGGCCTAAAATGACCGTTGGCCAATTATTAGAAGAAATGTATAAGTGTGGTGTCCTCGGGGCTGGGAAACTAGGAGCAGCTACAGATATAGTTGCAAGTATGTTTAGCGATAGAAAATGTAAGGTTTACCTAACACTTGCAGGTGCTTTAGTTCCTGGAGGGTTAAGAAACATAATTTCCATGCTTATTAAAGAAAATTACGTGCATGGAATTGTAACAACTGGAGCGAACATTGTACATGATATTTTGGAAGCTTTAGGATTCAAACATTTGAGAGGTTCTTTTAAGGCAAACGACAGAAAACTTAGAAGTGAAAGAATAGGTAGAATAGGCGACATATACATAGAATTGAAAGCTTATGAAGAAATGGAGAACTGGCTTAAAAAAACAATATCTTCGATACCGGAAGAGATTAGAGCAAACATTTCAGCTGTAAGATTAATGAAGGAGCTGGGCTTAAGATTAAAAGATGAAAACTCCATTTTGGCTGTTGCAGCTGAAAGAAACGTTCCAGTTATATGCCCAGGATTTATGGATTGCGTTGCAGGATTTCAAATTTGGACTTTTGCAGACGAGTTAAATTTGAAAATAGACTTTTTTGGTGATATGGAAACTCTTATCAATATGATGATTGAAGCTGAACGCGTTGGACTGATAATCTTAGGTGGTGGAACTCCCAAACATTTCGCTTTATTCGCCAGCACTTTCAGAGAAGGTGTAGATTATGCTGTTCAAATTACCATGGATAGGCCTGAACCCGGGGGCTTGAGCGGTGCTAAACTTGAAGAAGCTATAAGTTGGGGTAAAATTAAGCCTTCAGCTCGTTTTATTACAGTAGTATGTGATGCTACCATAGCTTTCCCACTTATAATTGCCGCAGCATTGGAAAAAATCAAGAGAAACTAAAAATTTCCCTCGTAAGGCTTATAAAGCTCGTGTTTTAATCCAATTACATCTAGTATTCTCCCAACTACGAAGTCTACTAAATCTTTTACTGTTTTAGGTTTATGGTAGAAAGCTGGCGAAGCTGGAATTATAATCACGCCTATTTCTGATAGGAAAAGCATATTCCTAAGGTGTATAGGGCTTAGTGGGGCTTCCCTAGGGACTAATATAAGTTTCCTACCTTCTTTTATTGCTACATCCGCCGCTCTTACTATTAAATTTGATGCTATTCCACACGCTATAGAGGCTAAAGTCTTCATACTACAGGGGACTATTATCATAGCGTCAAATTTGAAAGAACCACTTGATATTGGAGCTCCCATGTCTTCAGAATCATAATATTTTGCTGCTAACTTCACTAAATCTTCTCGTTTTATGTCAAGTTCCATCTTCAATATTTTTTCTGCCTGTTTACTAATAACGAGAATTGTCTCTACGTTCTTTTCCTTTAAAACTTCTAGGAGCCTTTTCCCATATATTACTCCACTAGCTCCTGTTATTGCAACTACTAAACGCATATTATTTAAGCATCTCACATCGAAGCCTATTTAGCTTTCTTTTGCGATATACTGTTTTGCCCAATGATGTTAGAAGAGCCGTCGGACGACAGTGATGAACCCTATGAAAACTGAGGGCCTTTCGCTTTTCTAATTGGATTTTCACCCTACTGGTATTCTCCTCTTCCTAGGAACTTTAACTTCTAGTATTCCACGCCTAAAACTGATTTTTAAGTGTTTAATTTCAACTGGGACTGGAATTCTAGTTCTACACCTAAGTTTTTCGAATTCCCCTCTCCTATGTGTAAGCCCTAAATCTCCAAAATTAAGTTTCTTCTTCATTTCAGCGGATATTTCAAGAACATTTTCTCCCATAGGTTCAACTCTTATAGATTCAGGTTTAACTAACGGGAGATCAACAGTTATGATCACTTCGTTTGCTGTTACAAATATGTTTGCCAGAGGTTCTAAACATCTTTCTTCAGTATCCCATGAAGGTTTCTCGCTTATGAGACCGCCTATAAATTCTCTTGCAGCTCTTTCTACAGCATCGAAATATTCGTCTATCAACTCTATTATGCTTCTTCTACGCCTCCTAATTTCCTCACTCACACCCCTTCACCTTCGCAAAAAAGGCTTAAACGTATAATGGTAAGTCGTATTCTTGTGATTTCTTCATTTTAGCCATTTCCTCTTGCGTTCTCCTCATAATGTCTCTTGCTCTAAGTCTAATTTCTTCTCCTTGCTCAATTAAAGCTGAAACATCAATATTCAAATTTATTATTTTCCTAAGCTTCATCACTACTGCCGCAGCAGCTTCAGGATCAGGATAATTATGAAATGCTTCAGCCATAAGTAGTAACGCGTTTATACTTGATTCCATCGCGTACCTAAGTATGAGTGCATAAGGACCCACCATGAACCCCCTACCTAAAACCTCCACACCACTATCTTTAATTGTTTCTAATAGTTTTTGAGATGAAGCTGCCGCGAAAACTTTTGGTTCTTCAATATTCTGTCTATTCGGTGTTGAAAGTCCCCCAAGTGATATAATCATTTTCACATTTTTCTTTTTACACCAATTCACTAAAGTTCTAGCCAAAGGATAAACAACGTCTGCTGGTATCGCGGTTTCGGAAATCACCGCAAGTAAATCTCCATTTCCGAATATGCGTAGTGGAGAATGTGGAAGCCCATCATGTAAAACTGCTATTGGAGGAAGAAGCGTGGAATCTATGTAAGCAACTTCTTCAAGTTTAAGTTGAGAAATTATATGTGAAGTTGCAATTACACCAACAAGACCAACATCTGGTAATCCAGCTATTAATACTGCTCCAGAAGGTATAGGTTTCTTTTCTATAATTTTTATAAGTTCGGACAAACCTCTTTCCTCCACATTATTTTTTCATCTACTTCTAAGCTCTCTAACCCTACCCATAAACGTTTTCACACGCTTAATGTCTACGGGATTCTCAGTTAAACCTCCAATTTTAAGGCTTGTTCCAACTATAAATCCATCGCAATACTCCCAATACTTATCAATATTATTTACGTTTACACCACTACCAACAAGAACAGGCGTATCAGCTAAAATGCTCTTCACACGCTTTACATCTTCAACATCAGCTGGACTTCCAGTAGCTTTCCCAGTAACTATTACAGCATCCGCTAAAGCCATTTCAACGGCATCTTTAGCAGCATCTTCAATCGGCCTTTGAAGAAGAGGATGAGCATGTTTGATGTGAACATCTGCGAAAATACGTATTTCAGAAGCATCTATATCTCTTCTTTTCCTTAGTATTTCTGCTGCTTCACCTTCTACTAATCCGACGTATGATGCATAAACTTCAGTATAATATGGTGCTCTAATCCATTTTCCGCCCGTTGCTTTAGCTATGCACAAGGCTGATATTCCACTCATTAAGACACATACGCCATGAGGGAGATCTACTTCTTCTTTAACTCTACATATAACAGCAGTCATAAAGGCGATAGTTTCAGGACGAACTCCTTTCACAAATAATTTATCTCCGAAGTTCTCAAATTGTATTCCATCCACTCCTCCTTCCATTAAAGCCTTAGCATCAGTCAAAGCGCGCTCTAATACAGGCTGTAAACCTCCACCAGCATATTTTGGGGATCCGGGTAGAGAGAGAAGATGAACCATGCCAATAACAGGTTTTTCAACATCAAAAATTTCTTCTAAAATGCTCACTTCAAATAACACCCAAATATTATGACTGTAAATTAAGTGCTGAAAAAGATTTCTCTTTAATCTACTTCTTCTGTTAGAGGTCTAATTACTATTCTACATGTAGTTGGAAGTTTATCTCCGCCTCTTCTCAAAGCTTCTTTTGCAACTTCAATACCGTTTTCATCAACTCTAGCTATTATTACTGTTTGCCCAGCTCTAACTTGAGCGGCTGTTCCCACTGGTTTTCCAAAAGCTCTTCTCATTCCGTCTTGAAGTCTGTCCGCACCAGCTCCGAAGATCATTTTATTCTCTCTTAAAA
>Ga0164311_10001777_pt1 | contig 10825 bp, 8 predicted proteins | sample GuaBasSedimGuay2_FD_121796 | JGI IMG/M metagenome (GOLD analysis project Ga0164311, IMG submission 121796) | Subseafloor sediment microbial communities from Guaymas Basin, Gulf of California, Mexico - Guay2, Core 4569-9, 9-12 cm | ecosystem: Environmental > Aquatic > Marine > Hydrothermal vents...
CTGTCACCTTCCGGACCCGTTTCCTCAGTACCAACCCGGATGCCGTTGGTGATATACTCACTCTGGAAAAGATTCCCGAGTTTTTCCGGGACCGTTTCGGAATCTACCAGCCAGAATTCTGGTCGGAACATTTCGAGTCAAGGTCACCTTCCTACCTGAAGGACCTGAAAGCGGCTCTGGACAAAAACCAATGTTCACTGATCAATATCCAGGCGGACACACCGGGCAAGGACATGTCCAACCCGGAGAAAGGTAACTCTGCCCTGGCCGTCCAGGACATCAAAGAATGGATCGATGTTGGGGCAGCATTGGGAAGCAAAATGGTAAGGGGCAGCTTTATGCAGCATTCCCTGGAGGAGGGAATCAAATCCACGAAGGAACTGGTGAAATACGCAAAGTCCAAGGGCATTACTCTGCTTTCCGAGAATCACTACGACCTGATGTCGGTACCTGAAAATCATTTGAGGGTGGCACAGGAAGTTGGAAAGGATTATTTCGGCCTGCTGGCCGATTTCGGTAATTACCCCGAACCCATTGATATGTTCGAGGCCCTGGAGATGATTTCTCCCTATGTCCGTTTGGTATCAGCCAAAACCCATGGCTATGATGAGAACTACGAACATATCGGATTTGACTTCGACCGCTGTGTAAGGATCATGGAGGAAGGAGGCTTCAAAGGGATCTATTCCCTGGAACAATGGGAAAACGGTTTGCCTGATTATGATTATGAAAAGATTGTGGATTGGATGATCGAACACGTAAAAGCCAATCTGAGCTAACTGTGAAAATAGAGGCTAACGGGTAAGTGCCATCGTCATCGAGAAAAGGATCAGTAACAGCGAAGCTCCAAAATAGAATAGAGAGGCTCTGAATTTCCTGAAGGATCCTTTGGATTTTTTAATAAAGGCCCTGCCCAACTGTGTCAGGAATAATGCAAAGATCATCAGAGCAATGTGTTCTATGGCCCAGAACCTTAGAGAAGCATCATTCTGGGTATCGGGCACCTCCCACATAGGTCCTTCCAGGGATGTTCGAAGCAGGTAATAGATTAAGGATCCCAGAATCAGCTGAAAATAGAGTGCTACGTTGAAGGCAATAGAGATCCCGGAATCACCCCGGCCGTAGTCACGCTTGCTGATTAAGCCCTGAACAGACATTGCGATGGTTGCGATGCCGGCCAGCATGGTAATCGTACTGATCACTATATGAATCTTGAAAGCAAATGAGTAGATCATAAGAGCTGTAAATATAAAAAAACCACCCGTTTTCCCCCCAGATGGTTCTTTTATTCCAATTTAGCTATGTTGTTATCATTGCCTTGATAACTTCTAAACAAACATAAAACAGGAATCTGAAGATATTCTGAAGAAATTAATCCAAAAAGGTCACCTTAAACATATGTTGCTGATTATCATATGAGTAGTCTATTAAAAAATTATACGTTTCACATACTTTTTTAACCAGAGACAGACCCAGACCAAAATTACCGCTCCGCCTGGTGTCCCTGACAAAGCGTGTAAATAGTTCCTCCTGGTTAAATTCCAGCGGAGGACCGTCATTTTTAATAAGCAGGCTACCGGGCCGGGTTTCCAGAACAATGGCACCCCCCTCTATGTTATGTACGATGGCATTTTTCAGGAGGTTGGCAATCAGCAAATCGGCCAGACCCTGATCCATGAGCAGTTCCAGTCCCTCATCCCGGTAGCGCTTTTCCACCTTGATTTTTCTCAGGTCTATGTGTTCGTCCAATAGTTCCAGGTGCCTGTCCAGTAATTCGGTCAGTTTAATCTTCTCTTTTTCGGTGAATTGCCTGTTTTCGATACGTGTAATCAAAGTCAATGTTGAGTTGAGTCTGGATAATTGATTAACACTGGTATTGATTGCCTGCAGGCATTTCATCTCACTCGCACCCAGGTTTTCTGACTGTATTAAGAGTTCTGTTTTGGACTTGATTACGGCAAGGGGAGTTTGGAGTTCATGCGTGGTATGATCGGTATACTCCTTCAGCTCTTTATAGTCCTTGGCCAGGCGCCGGGTCATAAGCTCAAGTACTTGCCTCAGTTCTTCAAACTCTTCTATATCCTGCTCTCCCAGAATTACAGGTTCCTTGCTTGTTTCGAATTGCTTTAACTTTTCAATCGCTTCAAAAAAATCTTTCCACAGAGAGGCAAATATGAATCTGTTAAGAATAAATATTCCCGCCAGAAACAGGATCACCATAAGGGTCATCATCAGTGTAACCCGTTCCACCAGTTGATCCGTTGGAGTGGTAGATTTGAAGATTTTTACCAGGAATACCTCCTCCTCGATATCGGTCATAAACTGGATGTAGCGGTAGGTTTTAAACTGGTCTTCCCTGCTATCATACATCAGGGTATCCCCAAAAGTCTCTTCGACTCGCTCAGGACTCACCACCGCCTTAACGGACAGAGAATCGATCCCGGGAAGTACCTCGGCCTGATAAGCCATATCATCATCCAGATAATCCACCACCAATTCCTTCAAATCACTCAGTTCCCTGTTCAGATCAGAAATACTCATATTTTTAAGCACCTGAAAGAAAATGATCCCCATGAAGAAAAACAGGAACAGGGAGAGTGTAGCGATCAGCAGTGACGACTTAGTTAACAGTTTCATGGGCTCTTATCGAGGGAAAATTTATATCCGATACCATAAATATTTTGCACATAATCGGGACAACCGGCATCCTGAAGTTTTCGTCTAAGATTTTTCAGGTGTGTATAGACGAAATCGTAGGATCCATATCCTCCTCCATACTCCCCCCAAAGGTAGTCGGCAATGCTTTCCTTGGTAACCACCCGATTGCGATTTGCCATCAGGAGCATAAGCATATCCAGTTCCTTCCGGGTCAGATCAATTTGCTTCTGGTTAACAAAACAGGTATGCTCCTCCGGATGGACGTTGATTACTCCAAAGCTAAGTACCTCGCCTCCTTTCATGCGGGTGCGTCGGGCCACAGAATGCACCCTGGCCACCAGCTCAGAGAGGTGGAAAGGTTTTACCAGGTAATCATCTGCTCCTGCCTCAAGACCTTCCACGCGCTGCTCAATGGTATTTCTTGCCGATATAATTATGATTCCCGATTCCGACTGATTCTCTTTGGCAAGCTTTACCAGCTCCAGTCCATCCCCTCCTGGTAGATTTAAATCGATCAGCATACAGATATAGTCATGCTTATCAAGCACGCAGACAGCTGTGTGGTAATCTGCAGCCTTCTCGCATCTGAATCCCTCGATCTCCAGATAGGAGACCATTGACTCCATTAATGAAGCCTCATCCTCAACAATAAGAATCTGCATACTGATGGATTTGAGGCAAAATAAGAAAAACTTAGCTATTTTTAAGATTCAAATCTGATCACTGAACCCATGAAAACGAAAAATCTCCTTCCCTGCCTGCTGGTCAGCATTATGATTTTGTCAGGATTTGGACTCAATGCGCAAGTAAAATCCCCCATAGAAAGCGGCAAAAAGAAACTACAAATGTATCAGAGTCATGAAGAGATGCGCGAAAGTTCCACCTTCAAGGACCTGCATTGGCAATTCATAGGACCTACCAACATTAGCGGGCGATGTACCGATGTGGAGGCAGTGGGGCCCAAGGGGCAAAACTACACCATCTGGGTAGCCACAGCCTCCAGCGGGGTCTGGAAAAGCATCAATGAGGGGGTAAGCTTTGAACCGGTATTTGAGCATCAGGGAACCTCTACCATTGGAGACCTGGCCATTGCTCCCTCCAATCCTGAAATCGTTTGGGTGGGAAGCGGAGAAGCCAATATTTTTCGTTCCTCAAATCCCGGATGCGGGGTTTGGAAGACTAGCGATGGAGGCGAAAGCTGGACGCATATGGGACTCGAAGAAACCTTTACCATCTCCCGTATCCTGGTCCACCCGGAGAATCCCGATATTGTCTATGTGGCCGCTTCGGGTCACGAATGGACCCAGAACAAGGAGCGGGGTCTCTATAAGACGACTGATGGAGGAGAAAGCTGGGAGAAGATATTATATAAAGGTCCTGAGAGCGGGGTCAACGACCTGGTCATGGACCAACGCGATCCGGAGGTTCTCTATGCCACCACCTGGCAACGTACCCGTCTTAAGTGGAACGATCCCCGCACCTATGAAACCCACAAGGATAATGGTATCTGGAAAACTACCAACGGCGGAAAGAACTGGAAACAGCTGAGCGATGGGCTGCCTGAGTCCAAATATATGGGTCGCACAGGGATCGATGTGGCACGTTCCAATCCCGATGTGCTCTATGCCTTTGTGGATGATTATGAAGTCGCCTTCAAAGCTGAAGAAGGGGAGCTGGACTCCTATGGACGACCCAAAGAAGATGTAATCAAAGGAGCTACGCTCTACCGCTCCGACGATGCCGGAGAAAGCTGGAAACAGGTGAGCGGTCTAAGCGAGGAAACAAAGAAATATATGTCGGGGCACTCTGGTACTTATGGATGGGTATTCGCCCAGATACGCGTAGACCCCAATGATGAGAACCGGGTTTATACCCTGGGTCTCTGGATCAATATTTCCACAGATGGCGGTGCTACTTTCGAACCTGACAGGGGGAAGATTCATATGGACCAGCATGGGATGTGGATCGATCCCGATAATTCCAATTACATCCTGGCAGCCCACGACGGCGGCATCTCTGTCTCTTACGACAAGGGCGAGAACTGGAGGAACCTGATCGAGGAACTTCCACTGGCTCAATTCTATAACGTGGAATTTGATAACAGCGAACCCTTCAGAGTATTTGGCTCTGTACAGGACCACCACAGCTTCTATTCTGAGGTGAACCTTTCCAGGGGCAAGGACAAAATAAGGCCTACTGAATGGGAATATACCCTGGGAGCCGAAGGAAGTACCCATGTGGTGGATCCGCGGGACAACAGCTCCATCTACGCTTCCCTCTTTTACGGCAAACTGGCGAAAGCCACTGTGGAAGGCTATCCCGATGATATGGAATGGGTATTGCCAACAACCTTCCCGGATGAGCCTGAATTCAGGGGACAGTGGATGGCCCCCACCCTCTTGTCCAACCACAATCCGGATATTGTCTACCATGGGATTCAATATGTTCTTAGGTCCACCGATCAGGGCGGAACCTGGGAACAGATTAGTCCGGACCTTACGTACAATGATTCGGAAAAACAGGGTGATATTTCCTATCAAACCATCACCGCCCTGGAAGAATCAAAGTTCAACTCAAAACTGCTTTATGTGGGCACCGACGACGGCCGCCTCTGGAGAACCCGGGATGGGGGAAAGAACTGGGAAGATATCCGTAAAGATCCTCTGCCTGTAAGGTGGATTTCCCGGATTGTGGCCTCCAAATACGATTTCGGTACCGTTTATGTGACCCAGACCGGGCGCAGGGATGATGATGCCGCAGTTTATATCTGGCGCTCCACCGATTTTGGAAGCACCTGGGAAGATATCTCAGCCAACGTTCCGGCCGGGCCGGTCAATGTGATACGGGAAGATCCGGATGAGAAGGATATTCTTTACCTGGGAACCGATGTGGGAGTTTATGTTTCCAAAGATGCCGGGGAGAGCTGGGAAGTCATGGGAGATCTTCCCTGTACTTATGTACACGATCTGGCCATCCACCCACGTGAAAACCTTATTATCGTTGCCACGCATGGACGCGGCATGTTTGTGCTGGATGCCGATCCGGTAAACAAGGCCCGGGAGGAAGAAGAAGAATCGGATGAATAACTGTTAAGAAATCAATATGTACACCATCTATCACAATCCCCGATGCAAAAAGAGCAGGGCTGGTTTGCTATATGCCACTGAGCTTAAGATGGACCTTCAGGTACGCGAATACCTGAAGGAGCCTTTAACAGAAGCTGAACTGACCGCCCTGGTAATGAAACTCCATGTAAAACCCAGGGACCTGGTTCGTACACAGGAAGAGGTATTCCGCAAAGAGCTGAAAGGACTGAACCTGAATGACGAAGAGTGGATCAAAGTGATGATCGAAAATCCCAAGCTGATTCACCGGCCCATTGTTGAGGGAAAGTACAAGGCCGTGGTGGGCGATCCACCTGAAAACATCGACCAGCTCTAAGCAACCTTTTATCTTTACTTTTCGTACTAAAGTATAAATCTGAAGATCATGAAAAAATTCCGCCTGATCCTTATACTTATACTTCCCTTGTTCTTCTTTTCTTGCAAGAAGGACACAGGACCCTATATCCAGATCAAGAACATTGAGAATCTGATCTACCAGGAGATCAGGGATTTTCGGGTCGCTGAAGGAGAAGATGGCCCTTTTGTACACCAGTATTTCGTGGTAGGAGAGGCGCAGATATATTCTTATAAAATGGCCAATGGGGTGGTGGAAGTAAACACCGATGGCCTGGATGTTCACTGGGATGCCCTGCTGGATAAGTATAGCTTCTACAACCTGAATGCCCTGGTTTTAAAAACCACCTCCCATGATGAAGACGTGATCCTGGATGAGCTGCTACTCCAGACCGATGGGGAAGCGACCCTGCTCGAAGATCTGACCCAGTGCGGTGTTGGTGTGGAATCCGATACAGAAGGGAACTTGTATATTACCGTTATGTTAGCCAAAGCCGATTCCTGATCGAGATTCTTTTCTAGAACATTTTATTTACTGCATCAGCTTGATTCTGATTGAGTATATTTAGAGTTTAAATATACTCATCATGAAAACCAGAATTGAAAAGGATACCATGGGCGAGGTAAAGGTCCCTGCTGACAAGTACTGGGGTGCTCAAACCCAACGATCAAAAGAGAATTTTAAAATTGGAGATGGCCGGATGCCCATAGAGATTGTCCAGGCTTTCGGTTACCTGAAAAAGGCTGCAGCAGCTACCAACCTTGAGTTGGGTGTACTTACTGAAGAAAAGGCATACCAGATTATGCAAGTTTGTGATGAGATTATTGAGGGAAAGCTGGACGAGCAGTTTCCGCTTGTGGTCTGGCAGACAGGATCCGGAACCCAGTCCAATATGAACGTGAACGAAGTGGTGGCCAACAGGGCACATGTGATTCAGGGAAATAAGCTTGGTGAAGGGAAGCCCATGATCCATCCCAACGATGATGTAAATAAGTCTCAGTCATCCAATGATACCTTCCCTACGGCCATGCATATCGCAGCCTATAAAATGCTCACTGAAATAACCATACCCGGAGTAAAGGATCTTCGCGATACGCTTAAAGAAAAGGCTGATGCCAATATGAATGTTGTCAAGATAGGACGCACCCATTGGATGGATGCCACACCGCTGACACTGGGACAGGAGTTCTCCGGATATGTATCTCAACTCGATCATGGACTGAAATCATTGGTCAACAGCCTGGATCACCTCACCGAACTGGCCCTCGGCGGAACAGCTGTGGGTACCGGCATCAATACACCGGAAGGCTACTCCGTACTGGTAGCAAGGAACATCGCCCGCTTTACGGATCTTCCCTTTTTAACAGGTTCTAATAAATTTGAGGGACTTGCCGCCCACGATGCCATTGTGGAAACCCATGGAGCCCTGAAGACCCTGGCTGTAAGCCTGATGAAAATTGGAAACGACATCCGCATGCTGGCTTCCGGTCCGCGCTGCGGTATCGGGGAGATCATCATCCCTGCCAACGAACCCGGTTCCTCCATCATGCCGGGCAAGGTAAATCCTACCCAGGCTGAAGCACTGACCATGGCATGTGCCCAGGTCATGGGCAACGATGTAGCCATCAACATAGGTGGAAGCAACGGCCATTTCGAACTAAATGTATTTAAGCCGATGATGATCTATAATTTTCTGGAATCGGCCCGGCTTATTGGGGATGCCTGTGCCTCTTTCAATGAAAATTGCGCTGTTGGAATTGAGCCCAACCAGGACCGGATTGAAGAGAACCTGAACAACTCCCTGATGCTGGTCACCGCCCTGAATACCCATATCGGATACGAAAAGGCTGCCGAGATTGCCAAAAAAGCCCATAAGGAAGGGACCACCCTGAAAGCAGCTGCACTGGCTTTGAAATATCTTAGCGAAGTGGAGTTCGACGAGTGGGTCGATCCCTCCAGAATGACCGGTTCGCTCTAAAGCAGCACACCGGGAAATATTCTTACAACGAAGGCCAGGAATCATTTCCTGGCCTTTGTGTCTTAAAGCGATGTTAATCATGACTAAAAGCATTGTTAAGATGTTCTCAAAATAGTTACTTTGTACTTCAATTTTAGCCTATCATGAAAGAAGAGGGGACTAATCAACTGTTTAATGACTTCCCGGAGATCACCACCTCCATGTGGGAAGAGAAGATCCGGGCAGATCTGAAGGGTGCCGATTACCAGAAGAAACTGGTATGGGAAAGTGATGAAGGGATTCCCATTAAGCCCTATTACCGGGAAGAAGATCTGCAGAATCTGGATTACCTGGAGGGAATTGGAAACCTGAAAAATCAATCTGATACAGCCAATGGGTGGCTCATTTGCCAGCAAATCAGTCCAGCGGGGAATTTCCGGGAAGCCAACGAAAGAATCAAAGACGCCCTGAAAGGAGGCGCACAGGCCATTCGCATTCAACTGGGTGAAGCCCGGATTTCTGATAATGCCATGCTTGAAGAGCTGCTGGACGGAATTTCCCTCCGGGAAACCGAACTGCATTTTGGTGGGTGCCTGGGCGCTGACGCCCTCTACACCTCACTTTGCACACTAGCATCTCATAAAGGAATTGAATCCTCAGATCTAAGTGGATCTCTGGGTGCAGACCCCCTGGGAAAAATGGCAGAAACCGGTATTCCTATCGCTAGTTTTGAAAACCTGGGCAAGCTTGTGAAGAAGGTGAAAGAGTCCTCCCCTGAAATGAAGGTCGTGGAGGTACATGGTTCATTGATTCAAAACGCCAGCTCAAACCTGGTGGAAGAACTGGCCTTTTCCATGGCCATGGCCAGTGAATACATGGCCATTCTGACTGGTCAGGGAATTAATCCTTTCACCGCTCAGGAAGCACTCCTGCTTTACCTTGGCTCCGGCCCCAATTACTTCATGGAGATTGCCAAGTTAAGGGCTGCCCGGATTCTATGGGCGAAAATCGCGGAAGCATATGGAGTAGAAACTTCCTCAGCACGCATCCGCATCCACTCTGTCTCTTCGCAATGGAACATGACCCTTTACGATCCGCACGTAAATATGCTTCGCGGTACCACTGAGGCCATGTCGTCCATTCTTGGCGGAGCTGATTTGGTGAATGTGCTACCTTATGATTATCCAAATGGTAAAGGCGGAAAGTTTTCCGATCGCATAGCCAGGAACGTGCAAATCATCCTTCGCGAAGAAGCATATTTTGACCAGGTTGCAGATCCGGCTTCAGGCTCCTATTATATTGAAAGTCTGACCGATTCCCTTGCAGAAAAATCCTGGGACCTGTTCTGCGAAGTGGAGTCCATGGGAGGATTCAGAAAGGCTTTCGCCGCCGGGTGGATCCAGGAGAAGGTAGAGACTTCACGCAAGAAAAAAACTGATCGGGCCTCATCAGGCAAGGGAAGAATTCTGGGAACCAATGCTTATCCTAATTTCCATGAGTTGAACCTACAACAGCTGATTGCTTCACCCAAAACAGAAGAAAAAGATAGTGCCGGGTCGACTCTCAGACCAATCCAACCCTTCCGTCTCTCCTGGCCATTTGAAAAGCTCCGTTTAGACACAGAACGTAGCACAAAAACGCCCAGGGTACTGCTGCTCAAATATGGAAATCCAGTATGGATGACCGCCAGAGCCACATTTGCAGGAAACTTCTTTGCCAGTGCAGGATACGAGATTGTGGACCGAAGCCCTTTCCTTAATGTAGAAGAGGGCATTACATTCGCTTCATCCGGAGATTTCGACATCGTGGTTCTTTGCAGCTCAGATGATGTCTACGGAGAGACCGCCCCGGCTGTTCAGAAAGAACTCTCTGGCATATCCATTGTAGTGATTGCAGGATACCCTGCCGACAACATCGATGAATTAAAGAAAGCAGGGCTCGAGCATTTCATACATAGGAACTGCAACGTGCTTCAAACCCTGACCAGCTTCAATAAGGCTCTTCTTTAACCAAAGGACTTTAAAGATTTAGACTGATATGAGACCAGATTTTACCAAAATAAACTTCCGCGATCTAAAGGCACCCTCAAATAAAGAGCCTGTCTCCAATCGGTGGGAAACACCGGAACATATAAGCATCAAAACTACCTATGGGAAGGAAGATCTGGAGCAGTTGGAACACCTCGGATATGCAGCCGGTTTTCCACCCTTTCTACGCGGACCTTACTCGGCAATGTATGCAATGCGGCCCTGGACCATCAGGCAATATGCTGGTTTTTCCACTGCCGAGGAATCCAATGCGTTTTACAGAAGAAACCTGGCATCCGGACAAAAAGGTTTATCTGTGGCCTTCGACCTGGCCACTCACAGGGGATATGATTCCGATCATGAGCGGGTGATGGGCGATGTAGGCAAGGCCGGAGTAGCCATTGATTCCATTCTTGATATGAAAGTCTTGTTCGACCAGATCCCTTTAAACAAGATGTCGGTTTCCATGACCATGAATGGGGCCGTGCTGCCGATCATGGCCTTTTATATTGTAGCTGGTCTGGAACAGGGAGCGTCGCTGGAAGAACTGACCGGAACCATCCAGAACGACATCCTGAAGGAGTTTATGGTCCGGAACACCTACATCTATCCTCCGGAGATGTCTATGAAGATTATCGCAGATATCTTCGAGTTTAGCTCCAGGAACATGCCCAAATTCAACAGCATATCTATCTCCGGATATCATATGCAGGAGGCAGGGGCC
>Ga0164311_10001778_pt1 | contig 10823 bp, 13 predicted proteins | sample GuaBasSedimGuay2_FD_121796 | JGI IMG/M metagenome (GOLD analysis project Ga0164311, IMG submission 121796) | Subseafloor sediment microbial communities from Guaymas Basin, Gulf of California, Mexico - Guay2, Core 4569-9, 9-12 cm | ecosystem: Environmental > Aquatic > Marine > Hydrothermal vents...
ACCTATATTAACCCAGAAGACCATCCTGCTGATTTCATTGAAGTTAGTGGTTATATTAGCAATAAGAAAGAAGTTGACTCTTTCATCATCTATTGCAATATACAGAATGTTGAACTTGCCTTTGAATACCCTGAGAAGGCGAAGTTCCTTGTAAGAGTTGAGGGGCAGTATGGAGACGAGCTGGGCACCTTTGACCTTTCAGAGGGCAAATACATAACCCTCACCGGCGGTGGATTATTTACAATTTATATATACTCAGAGAAAGGCAAGGGAGAGTGGAGCGCCTGGGTTACCGGCGGCTCAAACGATTAGAGTGCATTGCAAAGCATAATACAGGCGGGCATATAATAGACCGCCTTAACAACATAATTACTACAGACCAAATAGCTGTCTGAACCAGGTATTTACCAGAAAGTCCATCCTGCCTATCAATAAACTTACCCTTGCCATAACTGTATAACCGAACGAAGCACCAAATCCCACCATTAGAAATGTAATACCAACCTTTGCAAACTTCCCTAAAGCACCCTTATGCGGCTTGGAAAAGAAGAAATAGGCAAGAGTGCATAAAACTCCGATTATCAGTATTGGACCATTTATTGCTAAGATTAGGTTATGCCAGTTAAAATCTGAAAACAAAAGAGAAAATGAACTAATATTAAAAAGCGGGGGCTCGCCAACCTTACCCGTCTCAACCATTGTTCCTCTCAACTGCTCAATAATGTTTGCCTGCATAGCAACAGGGATATAAATCCCCATACCAGTTCCAATATAAAAGGCAATAGACCATCTTGATAGCCATCCATATTTTCTACTCAACCTGAATAGAATTAAGAAACCAAGAAATCCAGGTATTAGTGGAATCAAGTGATGATTCTTTACTACCTCATCTATCAGATTTGGCTTCACGGAATTAAAGAAGTATATGACAAAGTAGTATCCCGCCGATGCTCCAACAAGCAAGTGCTCAGCAAACTTATATATGGGGTTGTCTTTGTAGAGGAACGAGAATATAGCAAGTGTTAAGAGAGCAGAAATTGTAATCCACACCATCTCCATTATCCAACACCCTCCTTCTTTGACTTCCTCACAATGAAATATGCTATATTTCCAATGATAATAAGTATAATAATTAAAGAATGAATAATAGATTGTGCATCCATTCCAACAAATGCCTTACCTGGGACACCCACTAACTTCTCGTATTCTGCCGCACCTTTTAGTCCACCTATAAGACCAACCATCTGACCTGTCTGTAGGTATGGGTAGAAGTCCGCAGCCATAACAGCTGTGACGCCCGATGCAACATTTACATGATACCTCTGGTGTGCATATGCAACCCAACTTGCAGGCACATTGGTTCCACTAATTGTAATTACAATCTCTGTATCATCATAGTTCTTATATCCCTTCATCATCGGAAGGTCATCAATACTTGTTCCATAGTAATCCTGTGGGAATGGAATCCTTATATCCTCTCCTATACCAAGAATAACTGCACTGACACCAACCTTGTAACCGAGAAAGACATAGTCCTCCCCATACTTCTTATTCTCAAGTTTTGCACAGGTCTTGGTCGCCATCTCTGCAACACCTGGTCCTGCTGGCAATAGAGTCATAGTAATAACTTTTAGGTTTTTTCTAAAACAATGTCTTAGAATAGCATACGCCATTGGGTCTAATTCTGGAATTGTTGCAGGGTCATAATCAAGTGAGATGATAACATAAGAACCCTCGGGCAGTGAGTCAATTGCATCATAGACATCTTTTACTGGTTTTGTTATGTCAACAGGTAGTCCTATAGGAACGATGAGAGGTATAATAACACCCAGCGCAACAAGAAAGAAGATGTACCTCCTATCCATCTTAAGGAATTTATCTAACAGGTTCTTCATACAAACACCTCACTCTCCACCTATCGTGCCAAGCCACGACCTTTCAACACCGAGGATTATCTTCAACCCCATAGATATACTACCAAGCCCCACACCAATCATTATACCTCTTTTAGCTGCCAGATTAGGAATATCAAGTATCCAACCTGATATGGCAGGTATTTTAGAACTTATCATATATCCAATTGGAACCCTACCTAACATTACTATAACTGCTGCTATTAAAAGTAATGTTGCTTCAAAAGTCCTCGCCCTAAATGTCCGGAATGCTGCACTTGCAATATAGAAAGCGAGCAAAGAGAACATCGTTGATTCCATTGGCACCTGAATATACTCAAATATCAACATAAATGGTTTACCCCTCTCAATACCAAAAGCAAAACCAACGAATAATGTAACCGATAAACTTATAAGAGCAACCAAGCTGTAAAACCAGTCCTTCTGTTTTCGCGAGACCTTATTCCAGTGAACCCTTGCAATAGACATAATGCCTAAAACAAACGCAAATGTCATAATGATAATGAACCATCCAATAACCGTCTGATAGAATTTAATTGAGTATGGATGTGGAATGAAGTATTGTATTATCATAGTTATTCCCATCAACGCACAAATAAATAATGGTAGTTCTCTCTTCATCTCATTCCTCCGTTCTCACAACATATCCAAATCTCATCTGGCAACAAACAACCTCTGGAACCAATTCAAACCAAAAGTAGCAGTTATTATTCCAATACCCATAATAACTGCAATTGCTAACTTCATATAATCTTGTGCCTTAAGAGTTCCAAGTTGAAGAGGGTCCTTAGATAGATACGCACTTGCGGCATAAAGTTCTTCACCTATCAGTGTGTAATCGCATGCAGTGATGAAAAAGGGAAGCTGGGTTACAGCATCTGTTCCAGCAATCTGAATGGCACCTGTCGCCGCGCCCGTCTCCGCCAGAATAAGCGACTCCGCAAAATAGTATCCCATAAAGAAGTTGGCAGCGGGCTTCTCCCTCACCATAATGCCATCTACTGCTGCTACATAAGAGAACTGCCTGGTGGTTATATAGAACACTATATCATCTGAATAAGCATCCGGATGCCCCGCCTCAAGATATGCCTGCTTAACTACCTCCTGCTCAACCAGCATTACCACCGGGTCATAGTTGGGGACAATTAACTTGGTCTCGTGTTCCGCCACCCTTCTCGCCACCCTGCCCAGTATCGTTATCGCCGCAATGGTAGATATATCATCTACCGTGCTCAAGCCAGATATGTATAGTATGGGTTTACCCATCTCTGTTGCCCTTCCAATCGCCTCATCCACTGCTGATAAACCCGCTATCGGTCTTACATACAGTTCTACCCCTCCCTTTGCTCGCCTGTAAAAGTAAATAAATAGTCCTGCAAATGCTACTATGAAAATAAGAACATTCAACCTCTCAACATTAAATAAATTTGCTACAGGAACACCACTACCACCTGCATAACCCTTGCTAACCACATCCTTCTCCGAGACAGAATACACCCGATAAATGTATCTCTTCCCCAACTGCAAATTACTGTCAATATAGACATATTTCCCCTTCTCCATCCCCTCACCAACGAATACCTCTTCAACCTCTTCAAACTGCCCACCTATCTCCCTCCTCATAATACGATACCTTTCAACCCTTAGAACGGGGTTGGTGCTCTTCTCGTCGGGTGATGGTGACCACTCTACCCTCAACTTGGAGCCATCATCGCTCCCCTTATCACTCACTACAATTGTTGCTGGAGGCGAAGGGGTCTCATCTGTGCAGAGGGCACTACCAACGGTCAATACCATTAAAATAAATACCAACGACCATATTAATCTCATATACGCCTCCTACAATATGAACGCAAGAAAATAGACATTGAAACCTACGAAAATAAATAATAGAAAGCTCAATAAACCTACTCACTCTCTATAAGTTCTACATTCGCTCTTGGAAGAACTACTGTCTCACCATTCTCCAGTTTGGCTTTTAATATCCTAACAGTCGCCTCTGTCTCCAGTTTTGTGAGTTCAGATGGTAATTCCACAACCTTGCCTATCATACCAAAGTATGGCTCCCGTATCGCCCTTATCATGCTTCCAACCACAAGATTAGAACTATCCTCCACACCCTCATCTACTCCCTCACCACGGGGTTTCTTACCAAGCGGAATAACAATCTCAGGGCGGATTACTCCTGCTCTTATCTGCGTGGCACCGTTCATAGACGCCTTGTAGCCCTCACGCTCCTTCAAAAGTTCAAATGTAGACCGAGCCATCCGCATCTTTCCAAACCCCTCCGTGATTACAATTGTAAGACCTATCTCTTCCTTGCCGGTTATAGCAACACCCAGTTCATAGCCCAGTATCTTCCTCAAATCCCAGTCGTTCATACCACCAATCACTACGCCCGCTACACCCACCTGCTTTGCCTTCTCTATCGCCTCAAGGGTGATAAGAGAACCACCTACCACAATCTTGCCCTTATGTTCTGCCTTAATAACCTTCTCATCCAGAACATCACCAGGCGACTTACACCCCATAACTATCTCACCATATACCTCACCTCCAACACCAAAGATGCCCTGTATGAATGTGGCGGTGGTCTCAACCTTAACGCCCTCTCTCGGTATCACCTCTCTCACCCAGCCGTCAATGTAGGCGTTCACCTGCACCGGATTGGGCGGTTCCCTGATTATGACCTGACCGGTTATACCGGAGATTGACTCTATCTTGCCCTTAACAGGGCTTGAACACCTTGAAGTGAATAGACCAAATATTGACTTCTGCTGTGCAATAACATCGTTTTCTTCCACCTCATCGCCCTCGCCCTTTATCATCACATTAGGAACATCCTCGGGTGGTAAGCTCATCTTGTTGGCAACATTGATGGTGACTACATTGCCAGGAAGGAATGTGCGAGCAACCGTATCTAATGCGCCTACCTCCTGCCCCTCCTCCACAACTACATCACCCTGGAGGGGTAGCTTCCTCTCCTTCACCACAACTGTCTCTTTAGCAACCTTTAAACCAGGTGTATATGCATGAGCCAATTATATCCCTCCCTTAATATGCTTTTTGTAAAATTAACAAATTGACAATGATGTGTCAAGAAAAACAAAAGGTAGAATATGAGGATGATATAAAGGAATAGGTTATGTTGATTATTTATATCCCTTTAGTTATTATCTTATAGGTTAGATTTCTCAATCTACAATACAGTGTTAATGATATAGCATCGCAATGTGATAAGGCATACCCTGCCCTGCAACATTAAATAGAATGTTTATAACCATCAGATGCATTACTACTACAATTAATTAGGGTGATTATAAGAATGTAATGTTGTTTTTTGGACAAGGGGCTTAAGCCCCTTGACTTTTTTTACTATACTACGCATATGTAAATTTTTATGAACTACTAAATAACCATATATCTCAAAATCCTTCAATTTAGATACAACCTCAATCTCACCCCACCATCCTCCCCTTATAGAGCAATTCCCCAACCTCTATAATTTCTATTATCTTCTCGCACTGATTGTTCAGACGGGCTACCTCTTAATATTACTATTTCAACACTTAAGACAACAACTTAACAATACTTCATTTCACACTTGATAATATATGGATATTATCTTTATATAGTGGAAGAATATACTAACCCTATGGAGGCACAATGCTGAGAGACGAAGCGTGCGGTAATATAACCAGTGACGATGCCGGTCGTGAGGTTACCCTCGCCGGCTGGGTGAGAAGAATAAGGAACCTAGGTGGTATCAATTTCATTGACTTGTGGGATAGAACCGGCACTGTCCAGATAAAGTTTGACCCCGAGGTATCGGCGGAGGTAGTCAAGACCGCCGAAAAACTCCACATTGAATATGTTATTCAGGTGAAGGGCAGGGTTCAGAAGAGACCGAAGGAGGCAATAAATCCAAAGGTAAAGACAGGCGAGATAGAGGTATCGGCAGAGGAGTTGCGCATACTGGCAGAGTGCAAACCCCTGCCTTTTATGATTGAGGATGAGGATGCGACCGAGGAGATGCGCCTGAAATACCGCTATCTTGACCTGAGAAGACCAACAATGCAGAGAAATATCATCCTGCGCCACCGTGCAATCAAGGCAATTCGCGACTATCTTGACGAGGTGGGCTTCGTTGAGGTAGAGACGCCCATACTGATGAAATCAACGCCAGAGGGCGCCCGTGACTACCTCGTGCCGAGCAGAATACATAAGGGCAAATTCTACGCCCTCCCCCAATCGCCCCAGATGTATAAGCAATTGCTTATGATTGCGGGCTATGAACGATACTTCCAGATTGCCCGCTGTTTCAGAGACGAGGATTTACGAGCTGACCGCCAACCAGAATTCACACAACTGGACATTGAGATGTCATTCGTCAATGAGAGAGACATAATGACTCTCTCAGAAGGGTTGATGGGCTATGTGTTTGAGGATACGCTTGACATCAAACTGAATATACCCTTTGAGCGAATTACATATAATGAAGCAATAGCAAGATATGGCACTGACAAACCGGACATGAGATATGGACTTGAGTTGATAGATGTGACAGATATTATTGCTAATGGCAGTGCTGACTTCATCAGGAAGATGAAGGATGAGGGCGCAGGTTTTATCGCCATCACACACCATAGGGACAAGAATCCATCAAGGAAGGAACTTGATGAGTATGAGAGGACGGCAAAGGATTGTGGTGCAGGAGGTCTTATGCAGTTCTACATCTCACCAGAGGGTGTTAAAGGCGCCCTGACCAGGTTCTATACCGATGAGCAACTAAAACAATTAGTGGAGAAGACGGGCTCAAACGATGGTGACCTGATACAGATTGCCGGAGGTGAAATGCCCAAAATCCTTGAGGTGATGGGAAAATACAGGAGTAAACTGGCACAAAAAATGTGTCTTGTAGATAAAAGTTGTGAGTTCAAGTTCGTCTGGATAACCGACTTCCCACTATTTGAACTGGACGAGGAGGGCAATATCACTTCCACCCACCATCCCTTTACCTCACCAGTGGAGGAGCATATAGAAATGCTTGAGACGGAGCCATTGTCAGTAGTTGCTCGCTCCTATGACCTTGTATGCAACGGGTATGAACTGGGGACTGGGAGCATAAGGATAAGCGACTCTGACCTTCAGCGAGGAATACTGAAACTTGTGGGTTTGAGCGATGAGCAGATTGAGGACAGGTTCGGATTCTTTCTGAAGGCGCTTGATTATGGCTGTCCTCCGCATGGTGGCATAGCACTGGGTCTTGACCGCATAATAATGCTGATGGCTGGTGAGGAGAGCATCCGGGATGTAATCGCCTTCCCCAAAACCCTCAGGGCTGTCTCACTTATGTCGGATGAACCATCAGAGGTGGATGAGGAACAACTGAAGGAATTGGGGCTAATAGTAATGAGAGATGAGGATGAGGAATAGTATAAAATGTCGTATATAACAACTGAAATAAACACTTGACATCTACATAATACTGTAAATAGAATACTTGCATAGTAAGGAGGTGTTAATATTGAAATCATTAGGTAAAATTGAACTTGCAGAACAGCTTGCCAACAAGACAGGTATGAACAAAAAGGAATCTAAGGAATTTCTTGATGCTTTCATAGATGTTATTTCTGATAATCTGAAGGCAGGTAATAAGGTAACCATAACTGGCTTTGGTATCTTTGGTGTGAAGGACAGGGCTGCGAGAACTGCAAAGAATCCCAGGACTGGTGAGAAGATATATGTTCCTGCAAAGAGAGTTCCCTACTTCAAGGCAGGAGCAAACCTGAAGGATGCAGTCCATTGAGACAGAATAATCAATCAGGTAAACTCACCATTTGAAACCCACTCCGAGACATAAGAAGGCACTATAAAAAATTAGTGCCTTCTTTCTATGTAAAGCCCCTCGCATTAGATATTTTTATTTATTTATGGTTTACATTATGCTATAATATATTATAACAATATGATGGAGGTCTGTCAATGCCATACACAGTAAGAATAAGACCCACTCTTAAAGCAGGGCGAAGAAGAAGAGGAGGGTATCTCTTCACAAGGGAGGCGAAGCTACTTAAAAAGGTGCCTGTTGAAATAAGAGAGGACCCCTATCTTGAGGTTAAAAAGGTTAGAAGGAGCAAGAGATGAGCAGATACACTACCAGAGAGCAGATAAGGAGCCACCTGCCAGCCCTTACAATGGAGGTTGCGAGTGATGAGCTACTTAACGAGATGATTGAAGAGGCAAGCGACATAGTAGATGCCAACATCTCATCACTATACATTACACCACTATCAGAACCATACGATGCCATAATCACTCACATCACAACCTACCTCGCCATAACCCTGGTGCTGTCCTCAATATATACTGATGCTTCATCCACCATAAGACGATTGCTTGAAACCATCGGGGAACAGGCATACGACCTACTAGACAGGGTTAAGGATGGAGATATTCCGCTTATTAAAGCGAAAATTAAGGGCTACAGAGATTTGCGCTCTTTCAGACAGGGACTCACCAAGTCCGAGAAGGGCAACAGTCAATTCTATATTCCTGATGAGGTTAAGAGAGATGGAGGTGAATGGAAATGAAACTGTTAGGCAAGGGCTTAATTCTTGACATAACAACCGGTGCGCCGTTCGGTGACTATGGGGAATTGCTGATAAGGTTCGGTGTGGAGACCATAAACATCCCCAGGGGCGACACTACCGGTTCATACACCATACCGGTTGGAACGCAGGCGACTGGGCGAATCTCGTGGTATGACATATCACCAAAGCATCTCGCCTCTCTTATAGGCGGTGAACACAGCCCCGGCTCGGTGAGAAAGAAGGACCACGAAGCCCATACCGTACCTGAGGATACATTGATGATTACACTTGTGCACTCAGAGGTGATTACCAACTCAGAGGTGGTTTTGGCAAAGTCAGGCGAGAGGTTTGAAAGAGTTAGCGAAAACCCCCTCAAGAACGAATACACTATCACCGACAACGAATTAACATTTAATGAGCAAAATGCGGGGCAGGAGGTGTTCATAACCTACTTCCACTACGATGAGGCAGAAGGAATCCAGATTGACTGTTCCCCATGGACACTACCATCTTACTTTGAGTTACTTGGAAGTTTGAGATTATTGAAAACAGGTATAGGTATGGAGGCGGGAGATATAGTCATCAATGCTAAGAGGTGTATAAGAATATCACCGCTGGAGGTAGGCGCTCTGTCAGGTGAGGCAGGGAGGTTGGGCTTTGATTTCGCCATTGAAAATATCGCCCCCGGCGACCTGACCATCTACTTCTCTGAATAGGAGTTGATACAAGATGTCCTCAGACAATATTGATGAGATACTTAAGAAGACGGTGAAGAGCGGAGATGTCTCCCTCGCCATACCCAACCTCATTGCTCTCAATGCAATGAGAACCATCGCATCTAACGAAGACATTGACGACACAGAACGCCTCATTCTCACCGTTTGGGTGCTGGAGAACCAGCACTCAGAACGCCTACTTGACTTCAGGGATAACCCACCCTCCAGAGGTGAACTTGCTAAAACCGCTATGAAGATAGACATAGAAAACATTCACCACTATATCGCCTGCCTGGAGGAGATTGAAAAGCTCCTGGGGGGAAAAAAATAGGGTCAATATGGCTTCAGTCAATCTTTCAGAACTTCTGGTTTTCATATTGAGGAGATACCCTGCACTGGGCTTAAGGGAGATACTTACCGAGATGAACATACTGAACCTTATGTCGCTGATTGACTGTGATATGAGATTGACCGAAAAGATTAAAGAGATTACTGACTTCTTCTCAGATTAGTGAGATGGAGGATTATAATGCCTAAAAAGAAATATAGTAATGACGACCTCTATAGAAAATTTGACCAGGTATTATCACGGCTGGAGGAGAGGCAGAACACTTTTCTGGATAAGAGCTCCAGAACCTTCAGCACCATATATGGCAACATATTGGGTCTCGACAGCAATCTGAACAGGGTCTCACGCAGATTTGACAGCATTCTCAATAAGGCACTGGGGCACTCAGACACCCTCCTCGCCAACTTTACCGAACTTACCCAGAACGCCTTGAGCATTGCCACTGACACATTTAAGTCCATCTTGGAGAGCGCTCTCAATAGCATAGGTGGCGGGGGCTTCTTTTCTATACTCAGCGGCTTTCTGTCATTTATCCCCTTCTTTCAGGAGGGCGGTATAATCAAGGGGACGAGGAAAGGCACCCCAGCAATAATAGGTGAGAGATTCACAACTGAGGTTATACTACCCCTTGAGAAACTTGAGAATATCATATCAAGTGGGAACCCGCCTGAAACCAAAGGTGTGGTCATAAACGAGGGAGACATAAATATTGAGGTGAAGGGCAGTTTAACCGATAGAGAGACCCTGATTGACGAGGTCTATAAGGCGGCTATGACGGGCAGGTTGAAGGCAATGGAGCGTGCACTTGGCTGGCTTAATATAGAAGAGGAATAGAATGTCAACCACGACAAAGAACATATTAGCAGGCGGAAAAACAGTAGAGATACTCGTCTCTGGCAGGGTGAACAATATCAACAAAAGATTTGATATTACCACAGCAGTTGTCTCTATCAGCCCCTTCACCATCTCTATTGATGACCCGCTTCTACCCGCTCAATCATCCTATCTATCAGTTGAGGTTGACGGCAACGCACTTATAGAAGACGCCAGATTATCATCGCTCATTGAGTCCAACTACACAGATACAATTGAGGTATTTTTATGTTATAAGAACCTCAAGAAACTCATTTTCAAGGGCTATCTCGGTCAGATTGAAAGGTGCGGTGACTTCTCAAAGCATAGATATCTGTTAAAATACAATAGTGGCATAAAATCAATCCAAGAGATTGGCGTCTCGGAACTGGCACCGCTC
>Ga0164311_10001779_pt1 | contig 10822 bp, 10 predicted proteins | sample GuaBasSedimGuay2_FD_121796 | JGI IMG/M metagenome (GOLD analysis project Ga0164311, IMG submission 121796) | Subseafloor sediment microbial communities from Guaymas Basin, Gulf of California, Mexico - Guay2, Core 4569-9, 9-12 cm | ecosystem: Environmental > Aquatic > Marine > Hydrothermal vents...
CTGTTATCCTGACTATTAACAAAGCCGTGGCCTCTCTCCCTTTCCTTCGCCCCTGTCCCGGAACGATGGATTTATTTATTATCAATCGTATTATATGTTGTGGCGGTGTCATATGAGTTGTTATCTATCCGCCACTTCATGCTTTTCGGTGTGCGGGGATTTGCACACCCCTCAATATATAGTACAATGAAGAATAAGAAGGGGCAAACGGCTCTGGAATTTTTGCTCACATATGGATGGGCAATACTCCTAATAACCGTAGTTGCCATCTTAATGTGGCAATGGGGGCTTTTCAATCCGGGTGGTCAGATACAGCCGGGTTCTTCGGGATTCTGGGGTGTCGTACCATATGAGGATTTCAGGTATACGGAAAATGGCACGTTAACAATTCCTATAAGTAACGGAGTGGGAGGCGAGGTAACCATTCTGGAGATTAATGTAACTGTAACGGGATATAAGCATCAAGCCACTAACCCCGGCATCACCATATCTCCTGGAAGGATAGAACTTTGGGAGGTTGACCTAAGCCCACATGTAACTCCTCTGCCCGCAAAATCCGGCTACAACATATTTGTATCCATAGCCTATAATGATAGCAGAACTGGGGAGGAGTATATAAGCTCCGGATGGATCTGGGGGAATGTCGAGGAATAATCCTATCTTATAATGTCGGATATAATGCTACCTACCCTTATTGGGGATAGCTCATGAGCCAGTCTGCTTGCTTCCTTCAATCTACTTTTCGTTGATGAATATATTGTAAATAACGGATCACCAATATCTATCGAATCTCCGGTCTTCACATGGAGATAGAGCCCCGCGGATTTCATTCTTGGCGCTCCAGATGCCCTTGCAATGGTAGATATCAATTTATTGTCAATATATCTCACCATCCCCTTGTGTTCTGACGTAATTATCACTTTTTTCTTGGATATCTCTATATCCTCTGGTTTTACATCCGGATCTCCACCCTGGGCCTCTATTATCTCCATCATCTTCTCTTTTGCTTTTCCGGATCTTAGGATATGTTCGGCAATACCTCTACCCTTACCCCTCACTACCTTACCGGATAACTCTAACAATGTCCCTGCGAGATCCAGCGATTTGTCTATTAGATCAATTGGGCCCTTATTATCCAATGCCGAGAGTACATCCCTCGCCTCCAATGCTGGACCAATTCCAGAACCAATGGGTGAGCTTCCGTCTGTTATCAGGCATTCAACGGAAATATTAAGCCTCCTGCCGAGTTCAATAAATTTATGAGCAAGATTATTTGCCCTGTCTATGCTTATGACCTTGCTACCCCTCCCAACGGGGATATCTATTATAATGTAGTCGGAGCCAACGGATCTTTTCTTAGCCATTACGCTGGCAAGCATATGACCCTCTGCATCAATGGAGAGGGGGTACTCCACCCTGATTATTCTATCATCTGCGGGGGCAAGATTGACAGAACCACCCCATACAATGCAGCCATTTGTTTTGTTTACGATCTCTTTCAGCTCATCTATGTCAAATTCAACCCCGGCAAGTACCTCCATCGTATCCGCGGTTCCGGAGGGGGACGTTATCGCCCTAGAGCTGGTTTTTGGGATGATCAATCCAGTTGATGCGATTATCGGCACTATCAGCATCGTTGTTCTATTGCCGGCAACACCCCCAATAGAGTGTTTGTCTACGATGTTATTACCAAAGTCTATCTGCTGCCCCGTTTCAACCATTGCTTTGGTTAGGGCAACGATTTCATCCATCGTATAACCCTTGACATAGCCAGCGGTTACAAAGGCGCTGAGCTCAATATTACTTAGATTATTATCCACAATATCCTGAATTATAGCCATTATCTCATCTTCATTCAGGGTATAACCATCAACCTTCTTTTTAATGAATTCAACGGAATGTGGTCTGGTAGTTTCGTTTACTTCCAGGTTACTTCCCTCACTAACATTCAGTAATTTCCTGACATCCTCAAAGATTCCGATCTCCCCCTCTTTCACGAAAGATGTAGTTGTGTCAACTATCGCCGTTACACCCCTATCCTTGTGAGATATCTTGACCCGTCCAGAGACAAAAACTCCAAGATCCTTGGCATCCTCTTCATTCATAACGACGATTGGTCTGTTCGCTTCAATGGGGTATAGTCTTGCCTTTAATTTCATCTTATTGTTATTTGTTACTTTGGATTTATATATCTCCTATCTCATAATTATCTATATCAAATGACCTCAAAGAGAAAAACCAAGGAGGAGGTAGGGAAAGAACCCAAAGAGGGGGCCAGGAAAGAGAAGAAAGAACCATCAGAAAAAGAGGAGATAATAATAAAAAAATTGGGCAGGTCGATTCTAGTAGAGGAAGATCTACAGCGTACGGAAAAGAGATTAAAACACAAAGAGCCCGAACATCTGAGGGAGGAAAGAGAACCAAGATTGTTCTACAGAAAATTTGTATTCAGATGCGGGAAATGCATACATGAATTTGAACACGAAACGACGATCCCCATAATAGAGCACAAGGTGGTCTGTCCAAAATGTGGGGAGGAGCACATAATTAGAGTGGTTCCGGCGACGAGGCACTATGAGCTCAAGTTACCAGAGGGACTCACTGCCATGACGGAAGCAAAAGAAAAGGAGAAATAATTGAGTTTTTCTGTCCATATCCAAAACCCTGCTGTTACTGAGATTACCCCTGCTTGGCATTTATGGAAGGATGGATAATAGAAAACGGGTTCGAGAGATAATCAGGTTACTGAGAGGGAAATATCCAAAGGCGACAACGGCTCTGAGATATAAAAATCCACTAGAGCTTTTAGTATCTACAATGCTCTCTGCACAGTGCACCGATGAAAGGGTAAATCTGGTCACAGAGAAATTGTTTAAAAAATACAGGACGGCAGAGGATTACGCAAATGCCGACCTCAAGGAATTTGAGCGGGAAATCAGGTCTACAGGTTTCTACAGGAACAAGGCGAAGAATATAAAAAATTGTTGCAGGATCCTGGTCGAAAGGTTCAATTCAAGGGTACCGAAGACAATGGATGAATTACTCCATCTTCCGGGGGTCGCTAGGAAGACGGCAAATATCGTCCTGGGTCACGGCTACGGGATTGCCGAAGGGATTGCGGTAGACACCCATGTGAGGAGGGTTGCCCAGCGATTGGGACTTTCAGATAATAAGGATCCCAATAAGATCGAAGGGGATCTGATGGAGATAGTCCCAAGGAAAAGCTGGATAGAGATCTCAGACCTGTTGATCCTGCACGGAAGAGAGACCTGCACTGCAAGAAAGCCAAAATGCAATGAATGTATTCTGAACAGATTGTGCCCATCTTCTGGCAGATTCGATTAAAGATGCCTCTAAGAGAATACAAGAAAAAAAGAAATTTTGGAAAAACACCCGAGCCAGAGGCTGAAGTGAAGAAATCGGAAAAGGGAAATATATATGTAATCCAGAGGCATCATGCAAGGCATCTTCACTATGATCTCAGATTGGAGATGGATGGTGTCCTGAAGAGCTGGGCGATCCCCAAGGAACCGCCATTGGATGAAAAAACGAAGAGGCTTGCCGTAATGACAGAGGATCACCCATTGGATTATGCCACCTTTGAGGGGGTGATACCCGAGGGAGAATATGGTGCCGGGAGGGTTGAGATATGGGACACGGGAACCTTTGACTTGAATGAAAAAAGCAAGGAGAAGATCATCATAAAAATCCACGGCAAGAAATTAAAGGGGACATATGCCCTGATAAAATTAAAACCAACCGCAAGATTCAAGGGGAAGAATAACTGGCTCTTTTTCAAGATGAAGAAGCAGAATAGTGATAAAGTGCATAGTTTACCATGAAAAAACTTCTGACTTTCGTTCTGGTTTTTGCGATCATGTTCAGTGCATGTATTGGTAAGGAGAGAGAGCCGTCTCCGGGGGTGACCACTACTACGGTACTGCAAACAGAAGACCCCAGATACACAGAGGCGAGAGAGCACATGGTGAAATTCGACCTCATGGGCAGGGATATCACAGATGAAAGGGTACTGAGGGCTATGGCAAAGCTCCCAAGGCATGAATTTGTCCCCAGGGATCTTCGGGATAAAGCCTATGCCGATCATCCATTACCGATAGGCTATGGACAGACTATCTCACAGCCCTATATAGTTGCTCTAATGACTCAGAGCCTGGCTCTGGAGAAAAAAGACAGGGTCCTCGAGATAGGAACGGGATCGGGTTATCAGGCAGCCGTCCTGGCAGAGATGGTGGACGAGGTCTACACAATTGAGATCATCGAGGAATTGGCTGAAAGGGCAAATAAAACCCTGAGGGATCTGGGTTATGAAAATGTGGAGGTAAAAACTGGAGATGGATACTTCGGTTGGGAGGAACACGCTCCATTTGATGCCATCATAGTGACCTGTGCTGCAAATCATATACCGCCACCATTGATTGACCAGTTGAATGATGGTGGGAGACTAATAATTCCATTGGGTAGCACAAAGTATTATCAGACATTAACACTAGTTGAGAAGAGGAACGGTAGCTTAGAAACAAGATACATTACCTCCGTAAGATTTGTTCCCATGACCGGGGAGGCTTTGAAGAGAGGTTGAATTCGTTTATATCGCTATAAAATCCTGTAGATTATCCCCAGAGCGACCAGATAAGAAACTGCTGCCAGGATTAATACTATAGAGAATCCCAGGGAGATGGCGATAACCACCGCGAGGACAGAAGCGATTACGGAGGCACAGGCGTTGGAACAGAATGCCCACGGGATCAGTTCTTTTCTTATAGCCCTTATTCCCAATGGGAAGGGCATTCCCATCAGGGTTCCGATGGGAGATAGAACGAGGAAGGAGATAAGAATTCTGCTCAGGAGATTATAGCTCAGAAAGGAATGAAAGAAAATGGACAGGGTGAGGGAATAGAACAAAATCATACCAAATAGGGCAATCAGGATATGTCTCAATTTCTTTATCTTCAGTCTCACGGAGATTAAGCTCCCTGTTCCGGAGAACAGGAGCAGAGAGAAGATCACTATTGATATGGCATAGACGGGCCGTCCTAAAAACAGGATAAATTTCTGTATCAACGGAATTTCTATCAGCATGTATCCCATACCAAGGAGAAAGAAGTAACCGATGATCTTGAATTTATCTGAAATCCTTTTTATTCTCTGAAATGAATAGACTGGGAGTAAGATAAGAACTACACTCAATATTATCGCCTGGATGAGAATCATCACTGCGAGAAAGCCACCCTCGAAGAAGGGTTCCCATTTCCTACCCATGCTCTCATACAGGGGAATTAATTTATCCCATCTGAAGTAATTGAAAAAGAATGGTTTTTCATCATCTACTGGCGATATGTCAAATAAGTATTCCTTATAGACCCTGTCCCCGTCAAATAGGATTCCCCGGGTTAGTTTATAGTAAAGGGGCTCGGGAAATCTGTTGTATATGTTTACTTCAGATTCTTTTATTCCGGGAATATAAACCAGATCAAATTTTCTATCTTCACAGAACCTCTTTATCTCTCTAATCTCGTCTTCTGTAAATCCGTCTTTTTTTATGAGAACGGTGAGGGTTACATAGGTTCTGATAATCGCGATATTCTGTTCATAGTTATCTATGCCTTCTTTTTCCATTGCTGATGCAAAAAGGGAAACTACCCTGATATCTCCCCTCGGAGGGTTCTGTAACCATCTGGTAATGCTCAGAATTCCGTGTTCGGATAGATGCTCATAGTAATCTTGAAAGGCATCTGTCGTAAGGAGATAGTTTTCCGATAGACTGTATAAGCCGGTTGAGCTCGTAATAACATCTCCCCCTAGTGATAAAGAGATGATGTCGTATCTCTCATCAGACATTCGCACAAAGCTCCTTCCGTCATCTATGGCTATCCTTACCCTCTCGTTCCGATAGAGATCTGATCTCCTATTAACTGAATTTACTATGAGAGGGTTCATCTCGACTACCTGAATGGATGAGGCGTTCTGATATAAAGCGGTTAGAACATCAAGACCACCCCCCGGGTTTATTATCAGAACCCTTGATTTATTTTGGAGTCTATAGGGAAGGGATGTCGGTAGATAGTCTATGAATTCAAGTTCACTTAAGCTATTGTATTCCGTTATCCCCTGCAGTGAATTTCCGTCAATGGTCACTCCAACCTGGGAGGGCAATCTCCCCCGAAATGTGTAGCTCAGACCGGGAGCATACCTCACCGCACCGCTCTTTACCATATCCACTCTGGAGAAACTGTTCCATTCTGTAGATAGAAGCTGGGCATCTTTATAGCTTAAAGCGATGTTCAGTGCCTTGTATGGGGAGATGCTTACCTCTAAGAATGGATAGATTATTGGCAATAGAATTAAAAAGATAACAATTCCCGTGACTCCAAAGATAAAACCCCTTTTGGTGGAACTGAAAGACAGAACGGAGAGCATGCCCAGAAGAAAGGTGGCTGCAATTACTTCTGATGCATTGAAAAATGAGAATAATAAAATAACCAGGAGACAGCCAAGCCCGGAGCCGGTAAGATTGAAGAAATATAGTTTGTCAATCTTCTGTGGAATCCTGGCAAATACTGCCCCTATGCAAATCCCCGAGAGGAAGAAGGGAATTGCCAGTACGAGGTAGTAAAGCGTTATATACAGAATCTGATTATGGTCCCAGGTTATCCTGAAGGGGTCGAAGGGAATTCTCTGTGTTATTATAAAAGAGAGTAAACAGCTCAGAGAAAAGAGTGATGACGAAATTACCAGTAATCTGTTAATGTCATCGAGTAAGGAACGACGTAAAGATAGAAAGGTTCCGCTTGCCCCATAGCCAAGAAAGGCAATGCTAACTATCATGAAGGCGAAGTGATACCACTGAGAAACGGAGAAGATTCTCGTGAGTGCTATCTCTAAAAGCAGGGTAGCTACCGATATGAGGAATATTCCTATGTAGATGCCTCTGAGATTTCCCATCGGTTCTGATTTATACATCTCGTTATTTATTGATTCGTGACATAAGATTAATGCGATGGAAATAGGGATTTTTGACCTTTTCTGGGTGTTTTTCCTCCTGATATTTGTAATACCCCTGGTAAAGAGAAAGATCATCGACAGTTCCAGGGCCGCTATGCTCAGGAGAATCGAGCGGAAGAGGAAATCCAGAGTAATAACCATGATCCATAGACAGGAGGCTATCAGCCTGTTTGGGATCCCCTTTACGAGATATATCGATATTGAGGACTCTGAGAGGGTTCTAAGGGCGATTAGAGCCACCCCGGATGACGTACCCATAGACCTTATACTACATACCCCTGGAGGTTTGGTCCTGGCGGCGACGCAGATAGCTATGGCAATAAAGAAGCACCCCGCGGATGTCAGGGTTATAATCCCACATTATGCTATGTCCGGGGGAACTTTGATTGCTCTGGCAGCCGATAAACTTATAATGGACGAAAATGCAGTTCTGGGTCCCATTGACCCTCAACTGGGGGCACTTATGAAGATGTATCCCGCTGCATCTCTATTAAAAGTGGCCGAGATGAAGGATCCCAATAAAATGGATGATGATACCCTGATCCTCATAGATGTGGCCAAAAAGGCATTGGCTCAGGTAAGGAGCCTGGTTCACAAATTGCTGGAGGGTAAATTAAAAGAGGATGAGATCGAAGAGGTGTGTAAAAAATTAACAGAGGGCAGGTGGACTCATGATTACCCCCTAACCGTTGAGGATCTCAGGGAGATGAAACTGAAGGTCGAGGTTGGTTTGCCCGAGGAGATCTACAAATTAATGAGGCTCTATCCGCAACCTGCGAGGTTTACCCCGACCGTGGAATATGTCCCCACCCCCTATAAAAAGGAACCGAAAACTACTAAATAGAAACTTTTATTTAGGATAAATTTATTCTGAAAACCAATTCTTATACATGCAACAAATTGATGTCGATTTCCATATTCATTCGAGGTACTCTGGTGGGACATCGAGGGACATGATAGCATCTGTAATTGCAAGGCAGGCCGAATTGAAGGGTCTGGACCTCGTTGGAACAGGTGATGCCCTGAATCCCGACTGGTTAAGGCATATAAAGAAGAATCTGACCGAAGAATCGGATGGGGTCTATTCGTCGTCTGAATCTAAGACAAGATTTTTAGTAACAACAGAGGTTGAGGATTATAAAGGGGTGCATCACCTGCTGCTTTTTCCATCGATCTCCTCAGCCGAGGAATTGATGGAGAGATTTAAAAGGTATTCATCAGATATTGAGAAAGATGGAAGACCCCATTTAAGGCTCAATGGAGAGCAGATCGTCGATTCCGCAGGGGATGTTGACGCATTGTTGGGGCCCGCTCACGCATTTACGCCGTGGACTGCCATTTATAAAGAGTACAATTCCCTAAGGGAGTGCTATGGTGACAACATCAGGGATGTAAAATTTCTCGAGCTGGGTCTCTCTGCAGACAGTTACATGGCAGATCGAATCTCGGAGTTACAGGAAATTACCTTCATGACGAATTCGGATACACATTCACCATGGCCCCATCGCCTCGGCAGGGAGTTCAATAGGATCCTGGTAAAGGATCTAAGCTTCAGCGAGATAAAGAAGGCAATCGAACACAAGAATGATAGAAGATTTGTCCTGAACGTCGGCCTTAACCCGAGGGAGGGGAAGTATCATCTAACCTCCTGCACCAGGTGTTTCCTCCGCTTTAAACTCGCTGATGCAGAACGGCTAAAATGGAGATGCCCGGAGTGCAGGGGAGTGATAAAGAAGGGCGTTTCAGACAGAATCAATGAATTAGCGACGTGGGAAAAGCCACACCATCCATGGCACAGACCGAGGTATATACACATAATCCCCCTGGCGGAGGTTATTTCATTAGCCACAGGAATTAGAACGATAACAAGCAAGAAGATTCACGAAAGATGGAAGAGATTGATAGATCGCTTTGGAACGGAGATAAATGTTCTGATAGATTCAGAGACTTCAGAGATAAAGAAAATAGATCCCGGGGTGGGGAGAATAATAGAAAAATTCAGAACCGGTAGGATGAAATACGTAGCGGGTGGCGGCGGACAGTACGGCAGACCCACCCTTAAAGATGAAGAAGACAACTTCTATGGGATGGGACAGAGATCCCTGAGTGAATTTTTGGGATGATAACCCTTTTCTAAAGGGTTATGGGACCGCCGAGATTCGAACTCAGGTCCATGGCTCCCAAAGCCACGAGGATAACCAAGCTACCCCACGGTCCCATCTAAGCAGTTAATTATGGGTACTGCAGAGATTTAAATTACGTTCCCATTACCTTGTATCTCCGGTTTGTCTGAGTTTATAAGTCTCTGAATACTGAGCCCGAGATATATCGCTGCAAAGATACCTAATATCAGGGGTAAGAGATAGAGGAAGAATCTATTTATTATGGTAGCTGCCGCAGATGATGCCTCTGATATGTTCCCCAGAAGAGTATACAGGGTCACACTTGCACCCTCCCATATTCCCAGGGCCCCTGGAAACAGTGGCATGAAAGATAGCACGGAAACGGTAGTTTCCACGATCAGAACGGTGGAAAATTCAATTGGAATTCCCAAGGCAATGAAAATGAGATACATCCTCAGAAATCTCAGACCCCAGATCGATAAAGACAGAAGTGTGCCAAAGAAGAAAATATAATTGTCCATTACGTGAAGTCGTATGGCATTATTGAATCTCTCAGATATCTCATCGATCTCATGGAGATGTTTCTGGATATAAACATTTAGAAGGGGGATATTGGAGATAAAATTAAATAATATTCGAATCAGTTTCATCGAGAATTCCTTGTTTATAACCAGGGTAATAGCTATGATGAATAACAGAAGAAGTACAAGAGCGATGAAACCCAAGAAGATTGCGAGGATCAATGGGATCCCTTTAACGAATATTAGGTATATGGCCAATCCGCTGAGCAGGAACATCGGGATAATTTCAAGAAATAGGTCAACTATAACACTGGATGCTGCAGTTGGCAAGGGGAGGTTATCCGTCTTGGAGATGATATATGCCCGAACTGGCTCGCCCCCCGCCAGACCCACTGGGGTTATGCCATTGACAAAATATCCTACAAATACAGCGGGGAGTATATTTCGCATCAAAACCCTCGAGTGTCTTAAAATGAGCCTCCATTTTATAGAGGCCAATAGTATCGATGTTAATTGTATACCGAGAAGCAGGAGAAAATAATCCGGAGAGAGCTTTCTTATCTCATCTACAACCTTATCAAAGTTCACCAGGTAGAGGATCAGGAGCACTATCACAATACCAATTAGGGAGAGGAGAACCGTTTTGCGTCGCATTTTTATCATCAGTAGTTCCAAATTATTCACATTTAGGAAGTCCAAGATAAAAACAGAATCACGAATGAAACGCAAAATCTGAGTTAATAGGATAGAAGGCTGCTCCTGATTCGAGTAGATTTTAGTTTCTCTTCTGCATCTTACAGATACCGAATTCCTTTCCTAGAAATGCCCGAATCAAAATCCAGTCCGGAATTCAGGCAGGGGTTGGTTTAGTCAGATCTATAATTTTTCTTCTGCATATCTCATAGCATCTTTTGCATCTTCCAGTTCAAGATTTAACGGGATATTATACCTCCTGAGTAAATCCATAAATTCTGATATAGAAATTCCGGCCAATCTTGCGCCAAGACCAAGGCTAACACTTCCCTTCCTGTATAACTCCAGAGCCCACATCTCTCTGCCTTTAGATAAAAGTTTTCGTATGAGTGCAGATCGCCTCTCATTCAATACCCTCCCCATAAAATCCAGCTCCTTTAACCTATCCAGTCTTACAGATAC
>Ga0164311_10001780_pt1 | contig 10816 bp, 9 predicted proteins | sample GuaBasSedimGuay2_FD_121796 | JGI IMG/M metagenome (GOLD analysis project Ga0164311, IMG submission 121796) | Subseafloor sediment microbial communities from Guaymas Basin, Gulf of California, Mexico - Guay2, Core 4569-9, 9-12 cm | ecosystem: Environmental > Aquatic > Marine > Hydrothermal vents...
AATCCCGTGGAGAAGAAGCATTTGTTGCATTTGTGTACCAAGAAGTTATGTTCGGCGGTGTGAAATCGGCCGTGAAACTGAAATTCTGACCTATATGCAAAGAAGATTCTGTTGTGGTTCCATCCGTGCAGTTAACATACCAGTAATGATCCCCTTCATTCCAGGACCGGTTCGAGTAGACCGCTTTGTCTTCGTTCGCCGGTACCTCTGTTGAGTAATCTACTGGATTATCATCCAAGTATAGAGTGCAGTTGACTGTTCCTGTTAATGTCCCGGTGTGGTTATAGACGAATTGCAACGAATTATTATCCAGGTTTGTAGTGATATTGTCTTCGGGCGATATGAGATTGACGGTCTGGTGTTCCGTCTGCCGAGGGGAAACCTGAGATAGTTGTGGCGGGAGGAATAAAATAAAAATCAGGAGCATGCAGTTAAGAGTGAAAACGGAAGTAATTTTCATCCTGTTACTGTTGGTTTCCATCAGAATCTTTATCTCTGTAAATAGATCTTTATCTCTGTAAATAATACGATTGACAATTAATAAACGATGATCTGATTTCAGGTATCGGTAGAATCCTTTCCGCGATACCTCACAACTCGCCGCCACTTTTCTCATTGCTCGGATGGTATATGGTGCTTGATACTATTCGAGTGTAGCGTGCCTTCTCTTCATATCCATCTCTCCCGTTTTCAGGTGGGTCATCAATCTCGCTATGATCCCGTCGAGGAATATCATAACAGTATCCTCAAATAACGTTCCAAGTGGGGTTAAAGAGCTATGGGTTCCCTCAATCTGATGCTTGAGGTGATCCTTTTCGATGTCTATCTTCGTCCTGCCCTCCACAACAACGACGTGATCTGAGATCTTACCCAGGCTGGAATCTGGATAGGATGTGACTGCGAGAACCTTTGAACCAACGCCCTTGGCGGTTTTTGCGGCATTTACGACAGAATCTGTCTCCCCGGAACCGGAGATCGCTATCAAAAGATCATTTTTTGTCATTGCGGGTGTAACGCTTTCGCCTATGACATAAGCGGTCAATCCCAATTGGACGAGACGCATAGCAAACGCTCTCCCCACAAGACCAGAGCGACCCGCACCCATCAGGAATATCTTCTCCGAGTTTTCTATGGAAGATACCATCTGGTCCAACTGGGAATCGTCCAATTTTTCTATGGTTTTAGCAACGTGTTCAACTATCCGAATCATGGCGTTTTTAACTGGCATATTAATTATTAAATCCTAGAGAATAAATTGGGATTTATTGAGATTTATTGATAGAGGTTCTATGAATAACATGAAAATGAGATCAATATTAATTGGCTTAATTCTGGGGATAGTGCTGCTCTCTGGCTGTATTGAGGAAGGACCGGAGAAAACAACTACTACAACAACTACTACATCTACAACAACTTCCACAACAACAACCTCTACAACTACCACTACAACAACGACAACAACGATTCCCATACTCTCAACCAGCGAGGATGTAAGGATTGCAGGATATCAGTTTGAAGCCCCATATAGACCAGAAAAAAACTTCCTTCGCGAGGAATGGGTCGTCCTAAAGAATACGGGCAATTATACCGTCAATATGACGGGCTGGAAGATAAAGAACAGGAATTATAGGGATAGCTATACGTTTCCCGAATTCTATCTAAAACCCGGGGGCTCGGTCAAGATCCATACGGGGGAGGGATTGGACACAGAGGGACATCTCTTCATGAACAGGAGGACACCCTTCTGGGACAATGATGTAGACGTTATAACCGTCTTCGACAGCAAGGGAAAGAAGGTTGAATGGAGAAGGGGATTGGGACGGCTGACGTATTCCATAGATTAGGTTATCGGAAACATCTTATATTCTCGAATTCCGTGTCTTCAATTCCCTCAGGCCCTATATAAATTCTGGCATTCTAAATTCTGGCATTCCAGCAACGTGACATTTGGGGGCCCAACTTCCTCGGAACTATGATGCTCATGGGGTGTTCAGAGCATTTGCGATCTCCCGTCCAATTACAATCCTCCCCTCGGGATCGCGAGTATAACCGGATTTCCCCCCTTAAATTTTAGCAATCTCTCTGCAAGTTTCTTTCCCGCATCTCTCCGATCATTGAGGATCATCCTTCGGGATCTAATGGTATTTATTAATTAAGTGAAAAGCCCTCGCCGGGATCTGAACCCGGGACCTCCTGCTTTCTGTCAGCTTCGCTTCTGTCATCGGTAGCTGATACCAAGCAGGCGCTCCACCAGGCTGAGCTACGAGGGCTTTTGCTTGCTATGAGCCACTGGCGTTATCACATGCGACTCGTTAGTCGTCGGCTAACTCCGACCAGCCTTTAATAAAGGCCGGAAAGCGAGGCATTCACTCCGTTCAGCCCCACTGAATACCAATCATGGAATTATATTAAGTGCGACTAAGCGAAGCGCATGTCGCACCTTAGTCGTCGGCTAACTCCGACGGCCTGAGCTACGAGGGCTTTACTGGGACAGGTTATAATTTAGAAAGTCTTCATTAAATCTCAGGACATTAATCTCGGTACCATATTACCCAAAAAGAAGGCAATTAAAGCCAAAAGCATGCCAAGGACCATTACCCTCTGCCCGAGGGATGGATGCATCGTCAACGAGATTATGAATATCAGATCGGAGATTATTATCACGACACCATAGGCGTATAGATTAAAGAACGTTAATTGGATGGTAAAAGGTATGAGACTGAACGCTATAGCAGCTAATGTACATATTATTGCCATGTTTTTTGCCCTTTGGGCCCCTATCTTTATAGGAAGGGTTACGGCATACATCTTTTCGTCACCCTTTATGTCCTCGATATCTTTTATTATCTCTCTGGAGAGGGTCGTAAGGAATGCGCATGCCGTGATAATTGCCACAAGTTTTATCTCTTTCATAGATAGCGTATTCATCCCATCCTGGATCGTTGCGGCAACACCAAATATGAAGATTGAAGCAACTAAGAAGCTTATCCCCAGATTTGAGACTAGTAAGAGTTTTTTGGAGTACCTCGCATAAAATATCAATATCAAAGAATTTAAAGAGGCGATACCGAGACAATAATCATTTACAGATTTAGAAAATCCTAAACCTAAGAGGAAGAGAACTATAGAAAACATAAAAGCATCACTCCTTGATATTCTGCCGGAGGGTATTGGTCTCTCTGGTTTGTTTATCCTGTCTATCTCGAGATCGAAGTAGTCATTGAGGATATTCCCCGCACTCGTTGTCAAGAGGGCTGCGAGACCAGCCATGAGAACCTTCGTACTAGGCATTATGGCACCCGCAGTGTGGATGAAGGTAGCACCGACCAATACGCCAAAAAATGCGATTATGCCATTTCTCATCCTGAGCAATTCCCAGAGCGTTATGGCGGTTTTCTTAATATTCTCAACCCTCAATTCGAGCACCAATTTTTGTTCTAGACAATTTGTTCTAGACAAGATATATTGAATACATTTAAAAATATATACCAATAATGAACGATAAGATCGTTGAGAAGATCAGGGAGAGAAAGAGGCTGGGTTTCCTGGACAAGCAGCTGGGGGATGAGGATAAAATCAGGGAATTGAGAAAAAAATTTAATCTGAAGCCAAGCTATAAGATGGTAGATACCTGCGCCGCCGAGTTCGATGCGGAAACGCCTTATTATTACTCAACCTATGAAACCGAGGACGAGATCGAGGTATCTGATAGAAAGAAGGTAATAATCCTCGGATCCGGGCCCATAAGGATTGGGCAGGGGATTGAGTTCGATTGTTGTACGGTGCATGCTGTTTTCGCATTGAAGGAGGTGGGGATAGAGACGATAATAATAAACAACAACCCCGAGACTGTCTCTACCGATTTTGATATCTCAGACAAGCTGTATTTTGAGCCCCTAACCCTTGAGGATGTTCTAAATGTCGTGGATGAGGAATCCAAGAATCTATTGGGGGTCATGGTCCAATTTGGTGGTCAGACCGCGATAAATCTGGCCATGCCACTGAAGGAACACGGCGTAAGGATCTTGGGCACTAGACCCGAGGACATAGATCTTGCGGAGAATAGGGATCATTTTGGAAGGATGCTGGATAAACTGGGAATGCCCTCTGCGGAGTGGGGAACCGGCTACAGCTTTAAAGAGGCAAAGGATATAGCCGCTAAGATTGGTTACCCCGTCCTCGTCAGACCGAGTTATGTTCTGGGTGGCAGGGCCATGGAGATAGTCCAGGATGAAACCGAGTTAGAGGAATACATGAGAGAAGCGGTGAGGGTTTCTCCAAAACACCCCGTATTAATCGATAAATTTCTACAGGATGCCATCGAGATAGATGTCGATGCGGTCTGTGATGGAGAAACCGTTTTAATAGGGGCGATTATGGAACACATAGAGGAGGCGGGCGTTCACTCCGGCGACTCGGCCTGTGTTATACCCCCACAAACCCTCGATGAAGGGACAGTGAACAGGGTCATAGAGTACACGAAGAGATTGGCTTTGGAACTAAATATCAGGGGTTTGGTCAATATCCAGTATGCGATCAAGGATGGCACTATCTATACATTAGAGGCCAACCCCAGGGCATCTAGAACCGTGCCCTTCGTTAGCAAGGCTGTTGGTATCCCCCTGGCCAAAATTGCATCCAAGGTCATGATCGGTATGAAGATAAAGAGCCTGGTTGATGATCTGGAGCCGATGAAAAAAATAAGACACGTGGCAGTCAAGGAGGTTGTCTTTCCGTTTATAAAGCTTCCGGGGGTCGATCCGGTTCTCGCCCCGGAGATGAAGTCAACCGGTGAGGTTATGGGGATCGATCTAGACTTTGCCATGGCGTATTATAAGGCCCAGATAGCTGCGGGAAATGAGTTGCCCCTGGGGGGTACCCTCTTCCTGAGTGTTAAGAAGAAGGATAAACCAGAGATCCTGGAGGTTGCAAGAAAGTTCTCGGATCTGGGGTTTGAGATAGTCTCTACATCCGGAACATCGGATTACCTAAGTGACAATGGAATACCGAACAGGAAGATATTAAAGATCAGCGAGGGCAGCCCAAATATCCTCGATCTCATGAGGGAGAGACAGATAGACCTCATAATTAATACACCGACCGTAGGAAGGAACCCAAAGAGGGATGGGTACAGGATAAGATGCAGCGCGGTTGAGTTGAATATACCGTACATAACCACGGTCGCCGGTGCGCTGGCAGCAGTAAATGCGATACAGAAGGTCAGAGACAGGGAGATCGAGGTGAGATCCTGGAATGAATACTTCGGCAGATAGGGCAATATGTGGCTAATAGTATCTTGTGGTATAATATACCGTTTCCCAGTGTCTCCCCTTTTTCCCGTAGCGATATGCAAATAAAACCCCCGCAATCAAACCCCCCAGATGTCCCTCCCATGCGACATTGGGGAATAATGAAACGATGAGGAAGATTATAACCTCTGCCATCCACATGGGCATCGGTACGGGGAAGGGGAATATTATGACCCGCATATAGGGTCTTAAAACAGCCAAGGCACCACCTATCGCAAAAAGGGCCCCAGAAGCGCCCACAACCACGCTATTTATGGGCGTAAAGGGAGAGAAAAAGGCAAAGAAGATATAGAACAATGAACCCGCAATGCCACCGATAAAATAAAGCATTATAAGATTCTTTTCATCAATTATCCGCTCTATATACATTCCAAAGAAATACAAGGCAAGCATATTCATAAAAAGGTGCTCAAAACCACCATGTACGAACATGTTGGTAACTATGGTCCATGGCTTTTCTAAAATTTGAGCGGGCATGAGTGCGAGGGTTGTCATTACAAGGAATGGGTCTATCAGGGTTAGTATGAATACCAGCGTATTTATGATGATTATGACATCTATAAACCTCATATGAGTCCCAGCAATCCTCATTTTTACCTCTCAATTGTAACCTGCATTTATCTTTATATATTCCGGACTTAAATCACAACCCCATGCCACTGCCTTCTCCTCTCCGGAATTCAGATCTACCACTATCTTAATTTTCTTTTCCTTTAGGATATCCGTGGCCTTGTCGAGATCCATAGCCCTTCCCCTCTTTACCACATACGTTTTACCTTTTTTAGACTCAAGGAGAATATCCGTCTTTTCAAAATCAAAATTTATCTCCGAACCAATGGCTGCTATGATCCTGCCCCAGTTGGGGTTTTCCCCGAATACTGCAGTTTTTACCAGGGGTGATGAAATTATTGCCCTTGCGCCAGTTCTCGCATCCTCTTTGCTCTTAGCTCCCCGAAGCTCTACCTCCAAAAATTTTGTTGCTCCTTCGCCATCCATTGCAATTAGCTTCGCCATCTCTCTCGTTGTATGACTCAATAGATATTGAAAATCCCCTGAATTACAGGGTTTCCTCCGGTTGCTCATTAAGATGACCGTATCGTTGGTGCTCATGTCGCCATCTATAACCAGTAGATTAAAGCTGTCTCTCACCGCTCTCTCAAGGATCCCCTGCAGTATCTCTCTATCCAGATCAGCATTGGTCGTTAGAAAGCAGAGCATTGTCGCGAGGTTTGGGGCGATCATCCCCGCTCCCTTGCAGATCCCGCCGATCTTTATCCCCTTGTATTCGAAAGAGACCTGCTTTAATTTCGTATCGGTTGTCATTATAGCCCTTGCGGCGCTCTCGCTCCCCCCCGGGGAATCTGATAGCCTTAAAGATACTTTCCTAATTAAATCTTCAATCTTTTTGAGATCCAATTTTCTACCAATTATTCCAGTGGATGCCACTCCAATATGCATGGGATCTATGTCAAGCTCTCTACCCACCATCTCACACATCTCCTCAGCGTCCCTGATTCCACCCTTAACGCAGGCATTCGCATTACCGGAGTTTATGACAATGGCCTGGAGTCCATTCCTCAGCCTTTTCCTGTCAACGGGTATGTGTGCCCCCTTAATGCTGTTTGTGGTAAAAACCCCAGCAGCTTCGCAGATTTTATCACTTACGATCAGAGCGACCCCATATTTCCCCTCCTTGATTCCAGCCGCCCTGAACCCATCTATGCATATGCCAGAATCTATGCTTCTTATATTCATAATTATTAAATTTGGAAAGAAAATAATAATATAATGGAAGTCAGGGAGAGGTGCGCAGTATTCGGGATTCATTCTGATAAACCCGTCTTTGATCGGATCTACTACGGGCTTTATGCCATGCAGCATCGCGGTCAGGAATCCGCGGGGATAGCAACCCATACTGATAAGATCAATCTGCACAGGGATATGGGTCTCGTTTCTGAGGTATTCAGGGGAAAATATCTTGACGGTAATGTCGGGATTGGTCACGTCAGATACTCCACAACTGGGGAATCCGGGATTGAAAATTCACAGCCGATACTCATTAACTATGCAAAGGGGAGCTTTGCCATAGCTCATAACGGAAACCTGGTAAATTCATCGGAATTGGCATCGATCATGGAGAGGCGCGGGAGTGTTTTTATAACAACCACCGACACGGAGGTAATCGCCCAATTAATTGCACAGGAACACCTGAGAACGGGAAACTTCATCGAGGGAATAAAAAATGCTATGAGGCAGTTGAGGGGCTCTTATTCTCTGACGATCCTGAAAGATGATCAGATCATAGCCGTCCGCGATCCCTGGGCCTTCCGACCCCTGGTCTTTGGTAGATCTGACGATACATTCGTTGTTGCATCAGAGAGCTGTGCCCTGGATGCGGTGGGTGTGAAGCTCATAAGGGATGTAAAGGGGGGGGAGATCCTCGTGATAGGCAATGGTATAAAGTCATATTCGATAAGAAGAGAGAGAACCTCTCATTGCATGTTTGAATATGTCTATTTCGCGAGACCGGACTCGATTATTGATAATATATCTATCTATAAGGTGAGGAGGAATCTGGGCGAGATTCTATACAGGAAGGCCCCGGTTGACGCAGACATGATTATCGCGGTTCCGGATTCTGGTATTACCGCCGCGATAGGTTATTCAAGGGCCTCTGGGATCCCATACGGAGAGGGCTTAATCAAGAACAGATACTTTGGAAGGACATTTATCCTCCCGGAGCAGAAGGAAAGGGAGAGGGGGGTTATGATAAAATTAAATCCCATCAGGAGCGAGATAGAGGGCAAGAGAGTGGTTTTGGTCGATGATTCCATCGTAAGGGGGACAACTATTAAAAGGATAATAAAACTCCTCCGTGATTTTGGAGCCTCGGAGGTACACGTTAGAATCTCGTGTCCACCCATAAGGTACCCCTGTTATTACGGGATTGATATGCAGACCCATAAAGAATTCATTGCCCAGAAAAAGAGCGTTGAGGATATAAGAAAAGAAATCGGCGCCGATTCCCTGGCTTATAACAGCCTTGATGGCCTGGTCGAGGCCATAGGGCTGCCGAGGGAGAGATTGTGCCTGGGGTGTCTAACGGGGGATTATGTAATAAAAGAAGAACAGATAAAGTTGAAGGTATAACTTGTAGATTAAATTGTACCTCATCGTGGGAATAGATCCCGGAACGACGACCGGAATTGCCGCACTGAATTTTAATGGAAAATTAATTGATCTATTTAGCTCCAGGGATCTCGGTATGGACGGGGTGATTGCGCATCTGATCAAGCTTGGAAAGGTGTCGGTAATTGCGACGGACGTTACACCAACGCCCAACTTTGTATCGAAGCTGGCGGCACAGCTCGGGGTCATAGTACATACCCCGCATGGATCGATCTCTGTAACCGAGAAGGTAGAGTTGACCAGGGCCTATAAAACGGAGGATTCGCACCAGAGGGATGCCCTCGCCGCAGCTTTAATAACCCTGAACAAATTCAAGAATAAATTCAAGAAGATAGACTCCCTGAGGCTTGGGGATGATGTAAAGCATCTGGTTCTGCAGGGTCACTCAATAGACGATGCCGTTAATATGTTGAAAGAGAAAAAGAAACCGAAAGCTATCGAAAAACCGAAACCCAGAAGGGAGGTAATTCTCCCCGAAGAGGAGAGAAGGATAAGGCGGCTCGAAAGACAGAATATATTACTTAAAAAACAGCTCGAAGAAAAGGATAAGGAGATAAGAGAACTGAAAAGGAAGATCTTGATAATAAAGAATAGATACAGGAAAGAGATAAGGAAGGAGGCAGAGATAAGGAAGAGGGATCAACGTATAAAAGGCCTGAAAGCATCATTGAACGATCTGAGAGATAAGCTCAAGGATATAGATAAACTCAGAGATCTATGGAAAGTATTATCGGAGGGAAATATAAAACCAATCGGTGTCTTTCCGGAGAGATATAATGGTCTTACCCTGATAAAGAGAAGGCTCAAGAAAAGGGATCTCGAAGAGTTAGATGGTATAGATGTTGCATTCTCATCCGAACCCATTAACTACGAACCCCTGTTAGACAGGGGGATCCTCGTTACCGATACAAAATACGTGAAAGAAGAAGCAAACCTCTATTACATAACAACAGACGATCTAAAAAGGTTAAAATCGAAGAGGATCCCCCTGGAAAAAATCATCGAGGACTACCGTAAAAAAAGATTCTGATCACTCAAGGCCCTTAATCAGATCCATCAGAACGGCTCTTGGATCCTTTGCCTTCACAACCCCGGAGGCCAATAAAACACCACACGTCCCAAGCTCAAGTGCCCTCCTCACATCCTCCCCCTCTGTTATCCCGGCACCGCAAAGGACCCTGACCTTCGGATTTATCTCCTTTACTATATCAACACTACCCGACACTATCTCCGGCCGTGCCCGTGAAACAGATACTCCAGTTCCGATCAGCTCTGGGGGCTCTATGGCGACAAAATCCGGATTTAGAGATGCGGCCGCCCTTGTCGTATTAATATTATTTGTGCAGACTATGGAGGTCATCCCAAGGGCCCTCAATCTTTCTACACTGGCCTCAATATCCGCCAGCTTCAGCCTCATCTCGGAGTGATTTAACAGGCTTCCTTTAGCCCCGGAGGATTTTACCGACTCGGCAAGGACATGCCCCGTATTGCTTCCATACCCTATATTATCGATATGTTGCGCATATACCGGGATACTGACCTCCCCGGAAATCCTGTATATGTCGGCCACCTGGGGGACAACTATGATGTTGGCCCCTGTCTCCCTTGCGACATCATCACAGATCCTTGCGAGCCTCAGTGCCTTATCCCCCGTTGATTCCTCGTAGGTCTTGAAGTTCAGTATTATCGCATTATCCATTTTATCACCCCTCTATAGATAAATTTAAGAATGAAATCTATATATCTTAAAGGTATCGGTTGGTACCTGGTTCGCGTCCATAGTCCAGGAAACTTTTAAGAAAAGTTTCATCAAAACATGTGCTGTCTACGACAGCACGTAATACGGAGTGGAATCAGTTCGCGTCCATAGTCTAGTCTGGTCTAGGACCTTGGCCTTCCAAGCCAATGACCCGGGTTCAAATCCCGGTGGACGCATAGCCCTTAGAGAATTATCATCCCGAAGGAAATTTAACTCAACGAGGGAAGAGTGGCGGTGATAAGGGCGAGAAACACGACCGACTTATGTCGGTGTGCGTAGCGACACAGTCGCTCACGCCGCAGGTGTCTTGTCCTTATGTTCCCCGGTGGGCAAACTTTTTTCCTGTGCAGCCCCGTAGGGTAGTGGACAATCCTGTCGGGCTTTGGACCCGGCGACGCAGGTTCGAATCCTGCCGGGGCTATAATCTTTTTCTTTCTTCCCCGGTTCATAAACCGTTAAGGACGGATGAGATATATTCTAAATTCTCCATAGTTACGGAAGGATGTACCGGTAATGAGATTACCTCATTGGCTAATCTCTCTGAAACTGGCAAAGTCTC
>Ga0164311_10001781_pt1 | contig 10815 bp, 15 predicted proteins | sample GuaBasSedimGuay2_FD_121796 | JGI IMG/M metagenome (GOLD analysis project Ga0164311, IMG submission 121796) | Subseafloor sediment microbial communities from Guaymas Basin, Gulf of California, Mexico - Guay2, Core 4569-9, 9-12 cm | ecosystem: Environmental > Aquatic > Marine > Hydrothermal vents...
TATATTATATGAAGAGGGAAGAGGTTTTAAAGACTCCTGGTTTGGTTAAATTGGCTGAGAAGTTGCCACCAAAAATAGATGTTTTGAGGATCGTTGAAATTGAAGGTATAGATGTTCAGGCAGATGGAGGACCTCATGTAGCGAACACTAAGGAAATAGGTACAATAAGGTTCCTTAAAGCTAAAAACGTTGGAAAAGGTAGAAAAAGAATATACTATACAGTAGAGTGATTTTATCATGCGTTCATTAATCTCTTTAATCTATCTAGGATTTGTTTTCTTCTATAAGTGTAGTAGCTGAGAGTTGCCAGACCGAATAAGAGAAAAATGACCCCGAAAACGCCTAAAGTCCAAATTTTAAGCTCGGTAGGGTAGAGTGAGAAAGTTATATATTTTGTTTCTACCTCAGATGAAATCCACGCTGTAAGCGAGCCGCTACCTTTAAAGGAAATCTTGACAAACAATTCCACTATATACAAATTTACTGCAATAAATATAAGGCCGATAATAATCGCCGCGAACCCCCAGTCTTCATAACGTCTGCAATCAATTAACTCCTCACGTAACAAGTCAACCTCATCCAAATCAAACTACCTCCTACAAGACACCCCAAATATGATAAAATTACCGTAAATGCATTTTTAAGCGTTTACTTATTTAATTAAAACCCAAAGTTGAGGTATTTAAAATGAAGCTCTTAATGTTTCATGCGAAGGAGTTTTGGTATAAAACAGCTCGGAAAAATATTCTCACGGCTGAAGACATAGAGAAAGAAGAAAGTTTTTCCAACATTTCCCTTATTTTTATTCATACTGAGGAAAAGGACGAGTTAGAGAGGGATAAAGTTCTTAGGAAAGCTTTGAAAAATATTTTATGGCATGCAAGGAAGTGTGGTGCTGATAAGATAGTTCTTCATTCTTTTGCTCATTTATCTTCTAGTAAATCGTCTCCAGAATTTGCGTATGAAGCAATAAAATGGCTGGAAAACAAAATTGCCAGTAAAGGTATACCTGTTTTCACTACACCCTTCGGTTACTTCTTAGAGTTTAAGTTACATGTAGGGGGAGAATCTATAGCGAGAGTATATAAAGAACTTTAGACCATGATATTTTCTACGGCTAGTGCAGCAAGAAGTAGGTTTACCTAATTTTATTAGGTGAGGTTACTTACCGTTTGATTTTTAAGCCATAGATTTTTAGGTTTTAGTTAAACTGGTGAAAATGGTTGTGTCGGTGTTGACAGAGGAGAAATATGATTTTAGAAAAGAGAAATCAACGCTTCTAATTACGTATTTAAGTAATATATTTGTAGCTGCGATTAAAGGTGTTTTTGGTTTCATGTCTCTTTCCCTCGCCTTAATCGCAGACGCTATACATTCTTTATTTGATAGCGTTTCTAATGTTGTTGGTCTATGGGCTTTCAAAATGATGGAGAAACCCACAGACTTAGATCACCCCTATGGCCACGAAAAGTACGAAGCATTTGCCATGGTTTTCATTTCTTCCTTCATATTTTTTGCGTGCTTTGAAATTGTCCGTGAAGCTATATTACGATTATTTGAAGGCTTTAAACCCAAAGTTACATTGGAGCTAATTTACATTCTTATGGTGATAATTTTGATCAATTTTGTAACGGCTGTGTGGGAGTATAAAAGAGGTAAGATGCTTGGAAGCAGTTTTCTGAGGGCCGATGCGAAACATTCCGCTACAGATATTTTCAACACATCGTTAGTTACAATAGGTGTAATTCTATCATTAAGTAGGCTACATGTTTTTGATGTGATTTTTGCTTTCATTATTACTGTGCTTTTGATGAAATTTGGCATTGATATTCTTCGTGAAGCAGGTAAAGAACTTTTAGACTACTCTTCGCTGAGACCTGAGCATATTCAAAGTATTGCAACAAGTGTTGAGGGTGTTGGAGATGTTCATAAAATTAGGTCGCGAAGAATACGCGGAAAATACCTTGTAGAGCTTCATGTACTTGTTTCATCCAATATGAGCATAGATGAAGCTCATAAAATCGCGCATCAAGTTAAAAATAAGATCATGCAAGAAATACCAAATATTAAAGATGTAACAATACATATAGAACCTATCAAGGATAATAAGGCTGAAGATAGGTAGACTTATGTTTTTGTACGACGACAGTTAAATGTAATGATATTTTTTTAGATATTGTATTACATCGTCGTCTGTTAAATCTCTCCAATTTACGTATGCATCTGCAACTGCAAAGTAAGGTAGCTCACTTCTAATGTTTAAACAGTATATGGCGTGGACATGTTTTGTTAAAAGGGAGACAGCTCCGCGGGACGCTGTAGGAACAGCAATCATGATTTTTCTAGGCTTATCTTTTAAGAATTTTACAGCGGCAAGCATGGTAAAGCCAGTAGCTAGTCCGTCATCTACTAGAATCACATTTTTATTAGTTATGTCTACTCTTTTCCTGTTGCCTAGGAACAGTTTCTCTCTTCTTTTAATTTCTTCCAAAACCTTTTTAGCGAGATTTTTTACTTCTTCAGTTTTTAATCTAAGATATTTGACTACTTCATCATCCAGGAATATTTCCCCGTCTGGTGTGATAGCTCCAAATCCTGCTTCTGGATTCCATGGTACTGGGATTTTCCTTACAACTATTAGGTCAAATTCTGCCCGTAGTTCTTTAGCAAGAATACATCCTATTGGTACTCCTCCCCTAGGTATTGCTAAAACGACTAGATTCTCTTTTTCCTTCAACTTTTCTTCTAGAAATTTTGAAAGAGCATGGCCAGCATGCTTCCGATCTTTGAATATGTGTAATTTGTTTCTTAATGTTAAATCTTCGATAACGGTCAAGAAACCACCTCTAATATTTAGATTTAAGATTACTTGACTAAGCTTAAATATATGGTTGCGCGGCTTTAGGACTAGTGAAGCTTTAGCTGCGAATGGCGAATTAAGAACTTAGAGAGAATTTGAAAGCCGTATGTAGAAATACGTGTTGGTTGAAGCTTCATGTTGGTGAAAGTTAAGCCATGTTAAATGTATTGGGTGGGCTGTCTGAAGGTTTAAAAGTTTTGAGCTTTTCATCTTCCATGTTCACGTTGAAGTTGTTTAGCTTTCGGTGATAAATTTATATAACGTTGTTATAAATGTTTTATAGCCCAAAAAGGGGATAAAAATGAAGAAGATTGTGTATCTCGATAATGAAAGAACAACCATGGTTGCTAAAGAAGTAATAGAAGCTATGATACCATATATGAGTGAATATTATGGTCACCCAGCATCACTACACACATTAGGACAACAAGCATATGATGCAATTGAGCAAAGCGTGGAAACTATAGCTGAAACAATAAACGCAGAACCTGACGAAATAGTTTTTACCTCCTGTGGAACAGAGGCAAATGATTTTGCCATTAGAGGAGTTGCCTATGCAAATAGAAATCGAGGAAGACACATAATTACTACAAGGATTGAACACCCATCTATTATGAGAATAACGGAAGAACTAGCTAAACAAGGATTCAAAATAGATTATCTTGAAGTAGATAAAGAAGGATTCATTGACATAGGGCAGCTTGAAAATTTATTGACCGATGAAACCATACTGGTTAGTATTATGCACGTTAACCATGAAATCGGGACAATTGAACCAATAAAGGAAGTTGGTAAAATATTAAAAGAAAAGAAGCAGAAAATCTATTTCCACGTTGACGCCCAGTCCTCATATGCAAAAGTTCCAATAGATGTTCAAGACTTTAACATCGACCTTTTAACTTTAAGTTCGCATAAGATTCATGGGCCAAAAGGTGTGGGAGCCCTATATATTAGGCGGGGAACAAAGATAGAGCCGGTGCTTAAGGGTTACATATCTGTTCAAAGATTGAGGCCTGGAACAGAAAATATTCCCGGGATAGTTGGGTTTGCTAAAGCAGCTGAAATAGCTTTTGCAAACTTTGAAAAATATGTTTCACATATGAGAAGTTTAAGGGACAAGCTTATCAAGGGAATTGAAGATAACATTCCAGAAGTCTTGCTACATGGTCCTAGAGGAGATAAAAGAAGCCCAAATAATGCAAACTTCTCCTTTAAGTATATTGAAGGGGAATCTATAACGTTACATTTAGATATGTATGGTATTTGTGTTTCAACAGGTTCAGCATGTGCCTCCAGGAAATTAGAGCCAAGCCACGTGTTAACCGCTATAGGTGTCCCCCCTGAAATTGCTCACGGTTCCATTATGTTTAGTCTCAGTCGATACAATACTGAGGAAGAAATAGACTATGTACTCGACGTACTTCCTAAAGTTATTGGAAAACTAAGAAGTATTAGTCCCCTTACCCCTGAAAGCCTCAAGAAAAGTGGTGAATAACATGCCTATAAAATATTCAAAAAAGGTGTTAGAGTATTTTTTAAACCCTAAAAATATTGGAGAAATGGAAAATCCAGATGTTGTTGTTGAAGAGGGTAATCCTGTTTGTGGAGATATGCTTAGAATGTTTCTAAAAGTTAAAGATGGGAGAATAGAAGATATAAAGTTTTTATCCTTTGGCTGTGCGGCAAACATAGCTACTGGATCAATTTTAACCGAGCTGGTTAAAGGTAAAACCCTTGAAGAAGCGAAGAAAATAACTATGAAAGATGTTGCGGAAAAGTTAGGAGGATTACCACCGATAAAAATGCACTGTGCAATACTAGCTGCGAAAGCATTGCACAAAGCAATAGAAGAATACGAGAAAAAGACTAACAAATGACTTTGCTGCTAAAATATCTAGTTTTTTGCTCAGATCCTTCTCTAATCTTAACAATCATTAAAGAAGGTTTGCCATAGAAGTTAAAGTTGAGGTTACGCGTTGCTTCTTTAAATGATAAAATTGAAGTAGGGGAAAGAGCTTGCATCGTTGGCCATGATCAAGATAATAAATGTAGGGTAAAATTAAAGTATATAACAATGTTATTAGACTCGTAGAACCATCATTATTTAGAGGTTAAGGGAGATAAATGCAATGACTTATCTAGCAAGACAAATCATATGCTACCCTAAGTTTGTAAATCATTGCATTTTGAAGATGCAGTTGACAGTGAAAAGCGATCTAAATGTTTCAGAGGAAAAGGGGTTTGCATATATACAGCCATGCGCAGCAGAAGTAGGTAAAGTAATGTTAGAAAGCAATTTAACAAAACTGGTGGGGACAACTTCAGATAAAATCATTGATTTTAACGTTCTTTGCAACCTTTTGAATATTTATAAAATTAGATTCTCTGAGGCTCAATGCAGCCTCACACTGGGTGTAAGTAGAGTAAAATGGAGAGGCAAAACAATATCTATCTTTAAGAAAGGGAAAATAAAGATTAGAGAGGCTCTGAATAACGAGGATGCTATGAAAATGCTTCAAGATCTTCTAAGATTAATATGGGGGAGCATTATATGCGAGATATGTGAACGACCTGCAATTTACTGTGCAGCTGGGATGTGTAATAAATGTTTAGAGGAAAACGTTCAGAGAGAATTTGTTAATTTGGATGAACTACCTACGGGCATAATGCTTTCTAATGCTTTAATTAATTTGAGTAAATCTTTATCATTGTTAAACGAAATTTTTTCAAATATTTTGAACGGATTGCATGGAGAAAAAATTTCTGAAATAAGGGTAAAAGATTTTGAAAGACTACTTAATAGAGTAGATTTGAACACTTTAGATTTTATGGTGCAAACACCCGATATAAAACAAGCTTCCCTCGGATTTATACCTCTTGGAATAACATTTAACCTAAAAAACGTTCTTAAAACCGTCAATAGTTTAATAAAGGAAATTAATCAAAATTTAGAAGCATTAACGCAATCTAATGTGCAAGTGAAAAGGGAAATTTCAGATGTTTTTCGAAAAATTGTAAATATCTATGAATTTATTTCACAGATTGCCTCTATGAGAAGTAAAGTTAAACGTGATGCAGGAAAATTCAGAATAGCATTAGAGGATATAAGAAGGCTTGAAGAAAAGGTAAAAGACGTATCAGATGAATTGAAGAAATTTCTATCAAACATTGTTAAATACTTCAAGGAAATTTGTTTGACTGGATTAAGAATCTTAAATATTCTTGGTGGGGGTGTTTAAATGCCTGATGTAAACAAGATAAGAGAAGATTTTCCGCTTCTTAAAAGAAGAAGAGAAGACGATGGAAAGCCTTTTATATATCTTGACAATGCTGCTACAAGTTTAAAGCCAATACAAGTTATCGAAGCAGTTACTAATTATTATGAAAAGCACTGTGCGAATATTCACAGAGGTGTTCATAAGCTTTCCCAAGAAGCATCCCAACTTTATGAAGAGGCTCATGATAAAGTTGCTAGGTTTATTGGTGCAAAAAGCCGTGAAGAAATCGTCTTTGTTAAGAATACTACTGAAGCGATAAATTACGTAGCTTACGGGTTAGATTGGAAACCTGGAGATGAAGTCATAACGACAGTTATGGAACATCATAGTAACATCGTGCCCTGGCAGCTGATTAGGGATAGATTTGGCGTAAAAATAAAGTTCTTAGATCTAAAAGATAAGTGGTACCTCAACCTAGAGCAGCTAGAAGATTTGATAACCGAGAAAACAAAGTTAGTTACTGTTGTTCATGTTTCAAACGTATTAGGTACAATAAATCCTGTCGAAGAAATATGTAAAATAGCTCATGAACATGAAGTCCCAGTTTTAATCGATGGAGCTCAAGCTGTTCCACACCTCCCAGTGGATGTAAAAAGAATTAAATGCGATTTTCTCGCCTTCTCTGCACATAAAATGCTTGGTCCAACGGGTGTGGGGGCGTTATATATTAGGGAAGGTCTAGGGGATGATATGTGTCCGACTTTTGGCGGAGGGGATATGATTAGGAGGGTTACTCTGGAGAAGAGTGAGTGGAATGTTATGCCTTGGAAGTTTGAGGCTGGAACTCCTAATATTGCTGGTGGAATAGGCTTTGGAGCCGCTGTAGAATACTTGGGAAAATTAGGTATGGAGTGGGTTAGAAACCATGAGAAAGAGTTAACGAAATATTTGCTGGAAAGGTTGTTTGAGATTCCTAAGGTTACTGTTTACGGACCCGAGGATGTTGAGAAGCGTGGTGGTGTAGTTGCATTTACCGTTGAAGGTTTGGATTCTCACGAGGTAGCTATGTATCTTGATGAACTTGAAAATATAGCAATTAGATCGGGGGTACATTGCGCGGAACCTCTTCACATGAAACTGGGAATATCTTCCTCTGCAAGGGCATCAGTGTATGTCTATAACACAAAAGAGGAAATAGACATTCTTTGCGACACCCTTGAAAAAGTAGTGAAAGAATTAACATAATTTTGAATCAGCGATTCCCCACCGATGTATGAGTTTTAGGTAGGCTGTTGAAATTTAGTTTATTTGAGAATATGAAGTAGTTCTTCTTCGAATGTTTTAAATTTTGAAGGGTTTTCAACGATTCTACCTAGCTCAATGTAGCTTTCATTGAATATGATTACAGTTGGTATATGTTTAACGTCAAATTTCCTTGCTAGTTCCATGTTTTTCTTGACATCCAGGATCACGGTCTTAATGTTAGGTTTTTTGCATTTTCCAATAATTTTATTAGAATTGGAACATGTGCCTTACAATCTTTACACCAAGACCCTGAAAAGCAAATAATAAATCTTTTCTTGCGTATCCCCCTAATTTCATCTATTACTTTATTGGGAGGTATATAATTCTTGTACCTGGTTTCAAATTCTCTGCGGTGAAGGGGATCTCTAATATTTTTTATGTAATTGTTGACATTTGTTCCTTCTTTAAAAAGTTCCTCTACATTGAACATAATAGTCGACCTCCAAAACTGCTAAAAGCTTATTTGGCTTTGGTCGCTTAACTTTGCTCTAGTAACCATGATACATATTCCATGCATTAATGTGAGGCCTAGTTTTTCAGCTTTTTCGATAATCTCTTCGCTTTCACTTCCAGGTTGCATCCATATCTTTTTTATTCCAAGTTCAGCTGCTTCCTCTATGATTTTCCAAGTTACTTTTGGTGGAACAACAGTTACTACGACGTCTGGCTTCTCAGGTAGTTGGTGAAGATTAGCGTAACACTTATCTCCGTTTATTTTGTTGAGCTTAGGGTTTATGGGGTAAACTTTGTATCCTGCTCCCTTTAAGTCTTTGTAGACTTTATATCCCCATTTTTCAGGGCTGCTGGAAACTCCAACAACGGTAAAAACATTATTTTTCTTTAGGAATTCCTTAATTATTTCGGAGTGCATACATGTCACCGTAATTTGTTTAAAGGGTTGAAATAAAACTTTTAACAGTCCTGTACCATCTTTCAATGATTTCTTCGAGACGTTTTTTCAGTTTTTCACGGGATATACTGTTATATATGTAGTAGGATCTTCCCTTTTTTGATTTTACAAGTTTTTTAGTCACTAATCTATATTCTATAAGTTTTTGCAACATTCTGTAAATTACACTGGGATCTCTACTAAACTTCCTAGATAATTCTTTGATGTCTTTTTCACCGTTTTCAAAGAGGTACATGAAAATGCTAGCTTCTATGTCGCTTAAACCAAAGCAGCACTTTAAAATATTATGTAAATTTATTTTTTCAAGACATAACGGGCTTTTTGATGGCAAAAAAATCTGAGTTTTACTCATAGACATTCCTCTGGCTTCACTCTTCATTTAGCAATAAATTTATATACTGATTTCCTTATTAATATTTTGCTTTTAATGTACAAAAAATACAAAAAATATTAAGGTGAAAAAACGTGGCTGAAGATGATCGTGAATTAGAAAAAATACTTCAAAGAAAATTAAGAAAACTATTATCATCAACCCGGGAGAAAACAAAATCTTCTTTAACTCCAAAAGGAGAAGTTATAAAACTTACTTCAAAAAACTTTGACAAAGTTATAAATAATTCAAGTCTACCAGTGCTAGTTGACTTTTGGGCTGAATGGTGTATGCCATGCCATATGATGGCCCCCGTGGTTGAGGCTCTTGCAAAGAAATATGCCGGAAAGGCTATTATCGCTAAGTTAAATGTGGACGAGAACCCGGAAATTGCTCAAAGATATTATATTATGGGTATTCCAACCTTCATAATCTTCAAAAACGGGAAACCTGTGGAAAAGATCGTAGGTGCAGTTGGTCAAGGTCCATTGGAAAAAGCTCTCAAAAAATATTTAGCAACTTAAAAATATTATCTGTTCTGTTTTTTAAAATGAAACCAAACAATTTAAGTACACATATACACACTTAATGGAATTAAGACAAAGAACACGTGAAATCTTTTAATACATCACATTTACAGTAACTCCTAGAAGTAAGATTTAAAATGTAACTATTCACTATTTAGAATGTCAAATCCCGAATCGTCATTTGCTAACTGTTATGTCACTTTAAGATCATTAGTATCCTGTAATGTCAGGTTATTTAGGTGTTTAAAATGACAGTAAGTACTGAGCCGCGTGATAAGTTTGGTAGAATGCAAATGGTTTTGGAATATTTAGTTGTTAAACCGTGTGCTACAATTCTTGAAATATCTCAAAACACTGGACTAAGCTACACTTCGGTTAAAAATATTTTAGATGAGCTTTCTTCAAATGGATATGTTGAAACAGACATCTTAAAAGAGAGCGTAGGAAGACCCGCAACAGTTTATAAGCTTAAAAAACCTTTTATGTTTATATATCCTCCGAGAAACTATCCTTTACTTACGCGTGCTCTAATAAAGGCGTTTACGCGAAGATATGGTATTGGAGAATTAGATGCGTGGGTTAAAGAGGTAGGAGATGTTTTAGGTGAGGATGTAATTAAATGTTTGAAAAGGAAATACGGTGAAGACATTTTTATGACTGATAGGTTCTGGGATGTTCTTAGAGATGAGCTTAACGACATGGGAATGTACTGCGAGATTAAAAAATTGGGTAAAGGAGAAATATCCTTAGTTATTAGAAACTGCATCTTCCAAGAAATTGGTCAAACGTTAAGAGAAGAACTTAAAGATATACCTTGTAGAATTCATGAACTGAGTTTTTCGTATATTTTCAATCGGTTTAAACCTACGAGGAATGTAATTGTTAATTTAAAGTCAACAATTATAAGAGAGAGCGAGTTCTGCGATTTTTATATAGCATTTAAAGACTGAACTAAATTAGTTTGCTCCATTCATCATTTACTTTTTAACATTACATGTTTAATTTGGTAAAATAAAATTACACTATTTCATCATTCAGTTGATGGAATAATATTTTAAGTTGGGTTACATAAATGAGTAGATGTAATAGTGGATGGAGGACTATCAACATGGTTAAGATAGAAGGTTATGAATTCCCAGATGATTTGTACTACCATCCTGACCATATGTGGGCAAAAGTAGAAGATGGAAAGGTAAGAGTGGGATATAATGACTGGGCGCAAAGCGCTGCAGGGAAAATACTGTTTATTAGAACTAAGAAGGCGGGACAACCAGTAAAGCAGGGAAAGACTCTTGGGACTATTGAGAGTGGTAAGTGGGTTGGGCCTTTGAGGTCTCCAGTTTCAGGAAAAATCGTAGAGATAAATGAGGAAGTGCAAAAGAATCCATCGTTAATAAATGAAGATCCTTACGGTAAAGGTTGGATCGCAGTAATAGAGCCTACAAATCTAGAGGAAGAGCTGAAAAACCTTATACCAGGATCAGATCATGCAAAACTAGAGGAATGGTTAAAAAAAAGAACTGGAAAAATGGTTCAAGAAGGAAATGGAAAATTTGGCGCGCGAAATTCAAAAGTATTAACGTGAAGGACTCTGGGAAAGAAAGCATCATTGTGGTGGATAAAGA